>Ga0302188_10000184_pt1 | contig 51517 bp, 39 predicted proteins | sample II_Bog_E2_1_FD_198783 | JGI IMG/M metagenome (GOLD analysis project Ga0302188, IMG submission 198783) | Peat permafrost microbial communities from Stordalen Mire near Abisko, Sweden - II_Bog_E2_1 | ecosystem: Environmental > Terrestrial > Soil > Wetlands > Peat | place: Sweden: Abisko... | reverse complement strand
CTCTTTCTCCGGTGTTATAGGGTCATGCAGCGAGTAGATGTTGTTGCCGCTTATCACAGGGTTCCTAATATTTTGTTTTATCTGTGAAATCAACTTGGATAATATCTCGTTTCTGAGCTTTGTATTGTCGAAAGGTATCATTGGAGAGTATTTAACTGAAAATATGACTATTTTTTCCAATTTTTCGCGCAACTCAATATAATAGTGATTGCTAACAATGATCGATTTTCTGAATTTTTTCGAATGACTTCCTCTTTTTCTCAAAGGTAAATCGATTAGCTCAAGCAAAGCCAGCTATTTCTCTTCTTCTTGCATATGAATATGATTGGTAATTGAATTCACCACCATTTATATGTAGCCACAGTTGTTTATAAAATTGAGCAGAGATTATGGTCGAATGATCGTTGTTGGTTGTTGTTGAAAATTGGATTGACTGTTTGTTTTTATAAATAATGCTAATAAAGGCCTTGCTCTTAATAATCAAATTTAATAATTTTCCTTTTAATCATATTTTACGATATAATATATTTCTTGATAAATATTAATAGTCTCCGTTAAGAATACTAACGAACAATATTAATAATTATCAAGCCAATCTTAAATATATTTTCATCAGAAATAAATTAGAAGATTTAAGCAATTGAAGGTAGTCTCCTATAATTATAAACTATACTCGACCCTTTAAGATAATTTTAATGATTCTATACCTTCTATAATATAATTCTTAGTCCATAGATAACATTTTATTCCCTATTAATTATACAATTATTTTAGTGTTGATAAATGTGCTACTAGGCAGTTGATAATATAATTGAGTAAGCAAAAATCAGAATAATAATCATTAAACTGTAGTGTCAATTCTCCTATTCATGAATTACACTTTCAGTAACATTCTTTCCCATATTCCCAAGCAAGTAAAGCTTTCTTGGGTCACTTTCTTATTTCCACACTGGCTCTTTTCCTTCATGGATTGATTATTTCATTCCATTTTGCTAAAAGAGACTACCAATCTTTTGTTCCCACTTATTTTGATTAAATAAGCTGCTCACTTTAGAGGGAGAAATTTGATCACTTTGATCTTCTAGGAAAGAAGAACCATTTTTTAAACCCGTCATTTTATTAAAACCTGATTGCGAAGTGGAATGCTCTGGATGAATGAAGTAATTTTATCCCACTTTGCGGCAAAAGCGCGAATGGGTTTGAAATTTTTATTTAAATTGAAGAACTCCTGATTTAGTCAGTCCTTTTTCAATCTCCTTTTATTGTTGCTCATTGCTTAAGCGCATTTCATCTATCTTTTTATCAGCAAAGATATTATCAATTGAGAAAGAATCGGATGAACTATTACTGGCTGAAATATCAACTGCAGTTTATCCAGATTTTTTCATATATATATCCTCATGATTTGATTGGTTTAACATTTATGAAGAGTTGATTGGGGAATAAGTTGAATTTTCATCTTAGTTTATGAGCTCTGGAAATATTAGATTTAAAAAGCTTGGAGTTTTTAAAGATTTAAGGGATACATCAAATGAAGTCTTGTGAGATTTAGATTCAATGATTTTTAATGGTTGATATACGCATGGTATATTTAACTTATTCTCTCTGCTATAGTTTTCAATAAAGCTTAGGGCGCTACAAAAAGTATTATGTTTTTGTAACTCCTCAAAAAAAACTATGTTGCTCCTTAACTTTTTGCAGCGGCATTAGAACATGCTGAAAATTGATCTGAGAAGACCATATTCATCTTAATTGGTTTTAATTGGATCATTTGAAGCAAAATTTTAGTTGAGCCATACTTTGCATTTATGGTGAGATGAAACACCGACCATGCCTGGAGTTATCTTGATTGAACCGAATCGAGAGTATAATCTTTCAAATCCAATCAAGGACTATTTTAAAAGATAAAGGGTTTTGAAGAGTGGAATATCTTTAAGATCAAGGAGGGAAATTTCAAAAATTTAATGAATAACTTCCATGATAGCCTTGTTTTCTGAAATTTGAACAAGTGTCCAGGCAACAGTCTTAATTATAGGGAATTCTGTTTTGGATCTCCATTCAAAATTTTTAATTACCTTTTCTAAGTCATCCATATGGAAGGTGATCGTATTTTTTACCAGAAGTTGTTCTTCTTCGCAGTGTTGTTAAGGAATGATTTTGGTTGAGACTGATTTACAGAAGTGTTTGTTGCTCATAAGCTAGTTGTGATTTTGAAGATTGATAGTTGTTTTCATCTGTTTATTTAATTATTTTATACGCTAAAGAAAAAATGTGAAATTTAGCGAGACTGAGCAGTGTAAAATAAATAAACAATTTCATTGATGACAATACCCTTGATGACTAATAAAAATGATAAATATCTGGAATGAAACAGTTCATCTTTCATTTAAACGGAAATTCCAGTACATCTTTTTATGAGCGGTATCCCATTTTGTGTAAAAAAAGAGTATTTTAGGGTGACAAGGTCAGACAAAACGAAAAGAAATTCATATTGATTCCATTAACTGTTTATAAATAATAAAAATAGAGCATATTTTTGATTAATTGGTCATTCATTCAGTAACTATATTACAGGATATAGTTGTAATTCAATAATATCAATTTTTATAATTAAAGGAAAAATATAATATGGCCTATTTTTTTTAACTTCAATAAGCGTTTGATGTTTTGGATGTTATCGCAAATTCATAATATTTCTTATTCTAATTATCAAAGAAGTATGAATTTTATTAGCAAAATACAAAATAACTACGAACAACTTTGGAAATATATCATTCGTCCTACCCGATCTGTCTACTCAGAAAATGATTTAGGCCCTCCAGTTCTTAAAATTAATGGAAAAGAAGTTCGCCGTAAAGATTTTATGCTCACTAATTAGCGAGGATATGATTTTTCCTGCTCACTATGGATTCCTGCAGACATTCTCAGTTACTCTTGTGTTATATATTTACACGGGAATAGCAGTAACAGAATCGAAGGGTACTTTCTTTATTACTTAGAATTGAATATTTACGCAAACTTATCGGTAACAATATTGCTCTTTGCACTTTCGATTTTAGTGGTTGTGGAAACGCTGAAGGCTAGTACATTAGTTTGGGATATCACGAACAGGGAGATTTACAGCTTGTTATTGATTATTTAAAGATGTTTCCCCAAATAAAAAATATAGGAATTTGGGGACGATCAATGGGTGCAGTAACAGGGTTGATGTATTTGGCCAAAAATGACTAAATTAAAGTTGCAGTATTTGATAGCCCTTTCAAAAGTTTTAAGGGACTGGTAGAAGACATGGCCTCAAAAACAACAAAAATTCCCAATCTGATTCTCAATGGAATGCTCAAATTTATTTCTAAGACTATCAAATAAAAAGCAGATTTTAGCATATATGATTTGAATCCTCTCAAACGAGCAGCTCCTTAGATTTTTGTTCCTGCTTTCTTCATTGTTGGAATTGACGATTAAATTATCCCACTAGAACACACTAAACTTCTTTTTGATGCATATGCAAGCGAAGATAAACTTATTAAGATGGTGAAAGGGTATATATTTGTATATTATAGGCAGCATAATGATGATAGGCCTGAGTATTGTATCGATTAAGTGATAAAATTTGTATCCCTCAAATTTGAGCAATAAAATAATGCTCATAAAAACAGAATGAGCTTCAAATAAAGATAAAAATGTGATAAAAACATGAAGAAAGAATAAAAATAAACAATAGACCTTTCTCAGGAATAAGCCAAGAACGTTGAAGAATAGTTGAAAAAAGGATAATTTTCTTGGTCAGGAATTTTTTCAAAGTTTTCTAAAAATCCAAAAAGGATAGTTGTTGAAAAGAAATAAGTTCCTAAAGTGGAGAAGGAGATTGTTGCCACTAAATAATAAGCATAGTTACAACAAAAAAGAAAGAAAGACAAGATAAAGAAGAAATCCAACCCCAAGACCCCAAAGATCTAGAGTATGAATAATGAATAAGCTGAAAAACGTTTGGAATAGACTTATAAAAATTACAACTACTGTTATATATGATTATTTATTACTAATCAGACGAGTTACATAATTTACTAATAGTTGTTACTGGATAAACTTCATGAATTCAAATTAATCTATAATATATTTAAGAATGAAAGTATTTAGGAATCTATTTGAAAGTGAACTCGATCGACTTCTCGCAGAGGATAACTATCTCGGATGCAGAGACCCTGAAAAGCTTCTACGTGAACTCAAATCACCATCTTCAATAAAAAAACTCTCAAAGAATTTTTAATCTTCTATAGATAACCCTTACAAGATATTAAAAATGCTGGCTGTTGCTAATATATTATTAATACACTCCAAAGACTATTTTTCCTTTATAGAAGAGCATTTTAAATGGAAAGGAGGGAATGACGAATGGCTGAGGACCAAATTCATTGAGCCTTACTATAAATTTTTAATTCGCAGCTGTACTTCAAAATAAATGTACATTGCCTGTAGAACCCTAAAAATTCGGAAATAGGATGCCCTACAAACTTTATTTTATTGCATAAATATGCTAAAATTACTATTCAAAATCGTTTAAAAGATGCCGTTTCTTGGTCGATATTACAAATAAAAAAATGAAGCAAGTGTTGGTATGGCGATGGAGATAATTGCTTTGCAGGCTCAAAAGTTATATCGGGCTTTTCAATTTCTACTTGAGGATATTTTAAGGCAGAAAGAATATTATATCAGAACCGTCCAAGACTAATCAATGATGAGGGGAATATTCATGGATTAACTATCCACCATCAATGAATAAATGACTAAATTATTCCTTGATAAATATTTTTCACCTCTAAGCAAAGGCATCAATGTCAAAGTATTTAGACCTGAAGAACATGGACTTGATTGCGACAAAATATTTAGATCCATCGCCTCAGGTCGTTAAAATGCTCTACGTAAAAGTCAGCGTTCTGAAATTTAAAAAGCATTATTTCCAACAAGTGGAAAAGTAAATTGGGTGTATTATGAGTAAGCTTTGACAAGTCCGACGAATAGTTTGACTTCTAGTCAAGCAGGCTCAAGTTTTAGTCGCAGCCTTACATCAAAAGATCTCAATACTCCTGCATTCACTTAAATCGATTAGAAAAAAAAATTATCCTCGAGTAATTGTAAAATGTATAAATCTGGGCATAGCAATAGATCAACAACCACTAATTCGCAGATAAAAGGCTATAATATTTGATAATTATGATTTCTGATTGACTATATAATGAAAGATCTTCTCTATAATGAACAGTCCATATTTTACAAAGTTAACTCCAATAATATGATCAAATGTTTTAATTAATAAAATCAATATGCTATCTAGTTCATCATAAAATTATTAGTTTGTAATAATTAGAATTTATGGATGAATTCCTCTTTACTTTCAACTAAAAGAAACTAATCACTAACCCAAAGACCACTACTTCTAGGAAAGACGAACCATTTGAAATCACTCCTTCTGTTAAGCCAAAAAGTGAATCATCATTGAGAAGTTTTAGATCACGACAAATCAAGAGATACGATAAAATTATTGACAGCATCAATAATTAAAATCAAATTAGTATCAATTTCCCTGGAGAAGTCATGAGCCAAAATTTGGAAAAGATAAAGGAAGTATGCCTACAAATGGCTCCATATAGCTCTAAAACCATTGAAGATAAGCCTAGAACTAAAATTTATCCCAGATCCAATCGTATTTTTACAGACCATCGAGTTATTAATAAAAAGATGAGTGAAAACCTTCTCCAAACAAAAGAAATATAAACCAAAATTACCGTTTCGCCAAAGTTAAAATAATCTATTCAAACTATAAGTTAAAATCATGGCGGCAAAAAGCGTTCAGCTTCATTAAAACAGGCTCCATTGGTTCAATTTCCAAAGGATGACAAAAAACTACCAAGTGTATTTCGATTTACCAATAAAAGCTGTTAAAAAAGACGTAGATTGGTTGAAATGTCCATTGATCAAGATATGAGCTCCCATTCACCTGTAAAAAAAGATTTTTTAAGAAAATTTGCAGCCTATAATATCAAATCAAGTGCTGAAATAGAATGTAATTCTGAACCCAAAAAAATATGGAGTAATATGTCAGACACAAAGACCGATTCTCTTCATTTAAATGAATAATAGAAAACTCCTTTTTTTCATGCAAAAAAATGATATTTAGATTCATCTTATCCGTCATAATTATTAAATAATAATTGTAAGTAGATATTTAAAAATGATAAAAATGTAACAAGAATATGATATTTTTTTAATAAAAGAACCAAGATATAGACCATCACGATAACTCTTATATCTCCACCCAAGTATCCCAACCATCTTATTCAGAATAAAGGTGAGTTTTATACTATTAATTGGCAACAGAAACACTAAGCATATTGCCAGTAAAAGACTGGGATAATTTAGAAATTGGATAATCGTGTTAGCAAATTATTATAATCTATCCTAACTTGTTATTAATGAAAGAAGATAATTTTACTGTGCCATCCTAAATATTTTTTAAAGTACTTCTGAGCAAGTTAGCAGCTCATACTAGATCGGATTGGCTTCGAACCACCTTTTTTTCCAAAGAAGGGTGCGGACTGCCTATTTATGAGGCTTAAAGCTAATTAACTGTTGATAATATTTTGATTCAGCTAAAAGGTCATTTTTCGTAAATTCTGATATATGTTTCCATATTTTAACAGCATTGTCTTTAGCTACCGTTGCTATCATTGGATAAGCATTATTATTTTAGATTTACTAATCATTGAGGGGAACGGGTCTTAGTGATAAACTGTTAATAGAGCACTCATGGGCACGAAAATTGAAATATATCCATTATTTTTTCTTTAGTTCAAGAATAGCGACTGACCCCTAGTTTCCAGCAGAATATAACTTTAATCCGAAAGCAGATGAGGCCCACTCAACATGATTTACTGATCCTTTATGAATTTCATGATAAGCGACTTCAGTCCAATTATTTTTTTTATTTTGAAACACAGCAACTTTTCCTTTAAAGCTTCCTATTCCTAGTATTTCACCATAAGTAGGATCAGCCCAACTGATCTTCCATATAGCCGATTAATCCCTAAATTATGAGACTTTGTACGCTTTAAATTGTGCAATTTGATTAAATATTTCTCCCTTTCTGTGAAAAATGTAAATAAAACCATCAGCATCAGAAACAGCTAGCTGCATTCCATTGTGATTATATTGATAGTCAGTCTAGATAGAGTAATGAATACAATGTCAGAAGAAGTATCAATCTGAACCTTGGATCTAATCTGATCAATTGAATCTTATCGTCCACGCATAAATTGGTAAGTCAAATAAATAAATATCATCTTCAATTATATTGACTTTTAATAATATCATAATTATTGCATATTCAATTTTATAAATATAGTCATATTTTCAAAATAATCTTTCAACCTTTTTTGTTAAATTACTATCAGGCACCCTTACAAAATTTATTGATCAAGATGGTTTACAAAATTCATTGAAAATAATTTAACAGATAAGAATTATTATTGGTTTCAATCAACCAAATAGTTATATAAACATGATAAGATCATTCTTTTTTTCGATCTTTTTCATAGCGAATGAGCTCTTTGGGCGCTGTTGAATGACTTTGGTCTTCTTGCATCTAGTCAAAATCAATGATATCATTTTAACTATCAGAGTCGACTGCAGGAGAATGCTGTGAAAAAAATTCTCCTTTCTCGCTTTATTCTTCTTCTAAACCAGAAGCTAATTCAGAATCTTTGTTTTTATTCTTTAATTATGAAAATCTCGATTTTTTAGATTTTTTTCGGTCATCCTATTTTTATGCAATCTCATCTTTTTATACCATTTTCTTGGCAGAGGATGCCTTCTGTTTACTTCCTTCCTATCTGTCGAAAAATTGTTTGGTTGACTGTATAGCTATAAATACAATAAGCAAAAGCAAAGTCGCAATTATAACCCAGGAATAATAGTAGTAGATAGATACGCTCCAACTCTTTGTGTTCATATATCCCACCAATATCTAAATCAGCAATATGATTCTCATCAAATCATTAATCTGATAAAAGTGTTTTAGTTAATTTGAACGTTTTGAACTGAAGATGCGATTCCAGATATAGATATTAATTAAAAAAGCTAAGATCATAATACCAAGGTACACCTCAGTAGTCGCCATCACTGCCAACCCATTTTGGATTAAGGTTTACATAAATATGATAAACCAATATTTGGTTGAGATAAACAGTTTTTATTGAGTCACAGAGTATCTAATAAATAGTACGATTATAATGATGTAAAATACACTGAAGAATAAGGCAAAAATTAACGAGAGCACATTTGCTTCAATAAATTGACAGTCTATTGCAATTGAAATGGGAGAAACTGTTAACAAAATGCAGTGCAGCCAATAATTGTAATAAAAACGATCGTTGATTAGTTTACATTTTTGACCAATTTTGTATCTTGTTGATATTGACTAATCTTCTTGCTTTTATTCTAGCAATTTAGGAGAGGTTTAATTCTTATTATTTTTATCCTTTGAGGAGATACTGATTTTTTCTTATAATTTTTATAGTTGTTCCCTATTAATCGATTATTAAGGTATCTTCATCGATTTTAACGTATTTTCTTTTATTTGTTCAGGCTAATCCTTGTAGAGCCAGCTGAAAAAATAAGTGAAGGAGTAAACAAATCCAAAAAATATATATACACAAAGAGAAGGAAATAGAATAGTCTTGAATTAAAACAGGTCAACAATTCCCCACAATGCTTATCTATATTGTGAATTTATCATCCATATACTGTTATCACTTGGAGGAACTAAATTAAATATTAAATTTGAAATTTTAAACCCCTCCATAAACTGACCTATATTTGGTGCAAATGTTGTATCAAGCAGAGAAAGGGAATAGACCCATTGCAATGTAAAGATAAAAGTCACTGAAGTTGATTTCATGTTTTTTAGCAATGCAAAAAACCAAAAAATGAAGGCTCCAATACAAATACTTTGAGCTATTTGCAAAAGTTGAAGACCCGTCTGCCTTTGATCTTCACTGAAAGAAAAATATTCTTACACAAGAAAAGTATAATTTGTATTTTGAAGGGGAATATTATAAGAGGTGTATAATCTTCGTTGTGATTAATTTAGACTTAAGCTTTAGGATGCTTAAATTGTTGAATATAGCTGATATCTTTCGCTAAGTGCGATATTTCCGTATGCAGACCTTAAAACCGTGACTGGCAAAGAAGTGACCAACCTCAATTAGTGAGAACTAGCAATTATTATTTCTTCAAACTGTAAGCCAGTAATCCCTGTGATAGTAAAATTATTGATGGCTAAAGAGTTAATATTGACGATATTTAAACTGAAAATGCAATCAATAATCAGCAAATTTCTGAGAATAAGTGGCTTACAACTAAAATAAGGTAATTGCACAGGGGGAGAAGATGATTCACACACAAAATTATTATTAATCCACATTCCTGGTGGACAATACGAGAGACAAGTTAGATTTTATTTATACAAAAGATAAGTGGATGGGCAGGGGTTGGAACATGTCAAATGAACTGGTTCAATGTATAAGTCAGAAGGGCATTCATAGACACAGATATTAGTTTTAAGATTGAGATAAAAGCTGTTGGGACAATAAGGACCTACAATACATTGATCCCCACTTTGTTAAGAATATAAAAGATATCCATAAATGCAACTACGGCAAGAATAACCGTTATCACAGGTTTAGCATGGAGTTTTACAAGTGATGCAAGTTCTGCTTTGATAATCTTAATATGCTCCTTGGGGACAGGCACTTACACATGAAAAGATGTATAAAAAAAGCCCGTTAGCACAAAGGGTACATTTATTGGGTTGAATAATGCATTTGAGACACCCTGCTATACAGGCTTCGCATGATGAAATGGGGGAATTTACATTATTAACCCAACCATCAGGGCAAAATTATAGGCAAAGACCCTCGTATAAATATCCAATACTGCATAAATTACAATAATTATTCTTCGAACAGTTTAGGCAGCCGTACATGCAAGGCGCACATATAGAGTAGTAATTATAGTAACCTTATGGGCAATTTTATTAACAGATACCACTAACCAACACTCCCAGAGAACATTAGAGACAGTTTGCTTGATCAGTACATGATGAACAGTTCGAAGGACAGGCTATACATTCAGCCATGGATTGATTTAAGTAAGTTGAGGAGGGGCAAGATGAAATACAATTTCCACTATGAAGGTAACCCATCGCGCAACTGAGGCATGTTTGTGTTGAACTGCATGTTTGACATGGATAAATGCACTTTCGACATAAACCGATATATGGAAAGGTATTTGAAGAGCAAGTAATAGTGCAAATGTGATTATTATTAAGATAATATCCTAAGTCGCATGAGTAGCAATAACTAGAATTGGCGCATGCAAAGCAGGCAAAGGGGCAGGCAATACAGGTATTTCCAGAAAGATAGAAGCCAGTATTACAAGTTTAAAAGCACTAGCCATTAATTAAAATAAGTGAACCATTGCAATTTGAACAGTTTGTGGGTGATGAGGCACAAGTTACGCAAGGAAAACTACATTTCAAACAAAAACCAGAGCTTGAAGTTGAATAATATCCATTAGGACATGCTGAGTAGCAAATTCCTCCTTGAAGATATAAATTTGGACTACAGACAGTGCAAGTGGTAGCAGATATTTGACATTTCAAGCAAGAAGTGGAACATTTATCACATGTATTTGTTGTTATGTTTTCAAAATAACTAAGAGGACATGTTCCATAGCAGCTACTATTGAGCAATGCACCAAACGTCTCATTACAACTCAGGCAATTAGTATCGCTTGAACAGGATAAGCAGGGAGGAGAACAAGGATAACATTTTAAGTTAGAACCATAGTAATAAATAGGACATGTTGTTAAACACTGGTTAATAGATAAAAAATATCCCGAGAGGCAGTTAAAACATACAAGCAAGTTATTTTGTAATTGACAGGATGAGCAACTCGTTGGACACATTTAACAGGTCAGTGATGAGTTTAAAATTTTATTATAGTATCCTGTTTAACACTGTGTCACACATTTTCCTTGCTGTAAAATGTAGTAAGAAGAACAATTAAGGCAATAGCTGAAATTGGTGCAAACTAAGCAACTCTCTTGGCAAAGTAAACAAGTAATATCTACTTCTTAGAAGAAATAACCAATTGGACATTCATATAGGCATTGATTATCAAATAATATGAGTGAAGGCAAACATTTCGTGCAATAAATTGGAGAGTTATAGCATTCAATGCAAGCACTTAAATTGCAGATTAGGCATTACATATTTGAAACTTATCCATAGGTACCAATTGGACATACAGAATTACAACTATTGTTATATAAAAAAAGACCTTGGCATGAGAGGCAACCACTGAAGGAAAAACATGTTCGGCAAGGAAGCTGACATGATTGGCATTTTCCACCTAAATTATAATAAAAATCCGGACAAAGTAATAAGCAAGAGTAGCTAGGTGAAAAAAATGAATAATTTGAAGAACAAGTTTTACAATAGAGATTATTTGTACAAGTTTAACAGTTGTTTGGACAGGCTTAGCATAAATTGTCGATTGGATTGCTATAATAAGTTAAGGGGCATTGAGTTTGGCAGGTATAATTAAATAAATAATAACCCAAAGAGCAGCTTGTACAATTATTTGAAGTTATTGAGCATTAAATACAAATACTTGCACACTGAATGCATGAATTAGGAGGAGAGGAATAGTACCCATTTGGACAAGCCAACGAACATTAAGAGTTAAAGTAGTAAAATCCGGTAAGACAGCTCAAGCATTGACTACCAATGGTTGAACTGCACGTTAAGCAAGGACTTATACACGATTAGCAATTGAGAGAGCTAATATTTCCATAAAAGCCTGATGCACAGTCGAGGACACATGAATTAGTTGTGTTTTGGTAAAAGCCATAGATACAGCTCAAACATTTTATATTGGAAAGACAGGTTAGACATGGTCGGATACAAACATTGCAAGTTTGCCTCATATTATTTGGATAATAGCCCGATGGACAAATTGATAGGCATTGAGTTGCATAGAGAAATGTTCCATTAGTACAACTTAAACAAGAAGAGTTTGAAGTACAAGTGAGACAAGGAAACACACATTCCAAACAAAGCTGTTATGAGGCAATCACATATGTCCCAGCAACGCATAAGTTCAAGCATGTTCGATAAGCAACTCTTACATAATAGGAAGAAGGACAAGATAGAACACATGTATATCCAAATATATAGTATGTAGGGTCAACACAACTAGTGCACGTACTGATTGATGAGCATTGTAAGCAAGCACTACCCTGCACTCCACCGCAACGATAAGCAATAATAAATACTTATGAAAGTCCAATACTGCCGGAGTTCGAAATGAATGTGACTTAATTTAAGTTCAAAAGAATTCCCGAAATAGTGATGGATTATTTATCAAGGCACGTTGAATTGCAGTTGCTAAGACAATTGGCACTTAATGTTGAATATGAATAATTGATATAATTGCCACTGTTATTAAAGATAACAGCATAACTTGGAGATGTTTGATTTGATGAGTAGAGATATACTTTCCATTACAGAGTTATTTGATAGCTTTGTAAATTTGATAATAAAAACGAGACTGAATTTCCACCAGAAATAACTTCTGGTCTACAGGTGTTAGTTCCAATAGAAGTTGAAGGAACAAAAAAAGTTGGATTGTTATAGGCTGTGTAGTAGAGCTGGTAGGCTGCGCCTCCATTTATATTAAAATTGGGAAGACAATTCATATTATTAAGAACTACATTTGATATGCATCCATAACAAAGGCCATAATGGGCTCCCATACATGCGGTGCACAGCACACTACATCCATAAATACAGCCTGATGATGTGTTATAATAACCGTTACTACAATTTTTACAACTAAGGACACTACCACTCATTTGGTTGATAATGCAATTGAAAATTAGTGAGGAAGATTGAATTAGCACGCAACTACTACTAGAATTTAGGTAAGATGATGAATCGCACTGCTGGCAACGAGTTGAGTTTAAAAATACTACACAGTTAGATGATGAGCCCGAGCTACAAAGGCCTAAAGATGAATTGTAGTAGAAGGATGAATTTGCACATAGAAGGCATGAACTACTGCTTGAACAAGTTAGGCATTGGCTTTGACAGGCTTGGCAACTAAAATTGGAGGCCAAATAATACCCTGAATTACAAGAAGCGCATTTTGTGGTTGAGGAGCACTGCAAACAGTTGGGGTCACATTGTATGCAGTTAGCAGCATTGTTATCGAGTTCATAGCTATTTGCACAGGAAATTAGAGAATTTATAGTACATATGTTTGTTCCAGTGATCGGACAACTTTGACAATTTGTTTGATAATCAAGGTAATATCCTGGTACACAAACTGTGCATACTCCATTAGAGCATTTTTGGCAATTTACAGGGCAGGAAATACATGCTGTGCCGCTAAGTTCGAATGAAGAGAGACACTGTGAACAGGTCGTCGGGCTATTACATTGCTGACAAGATGCGGAGCAGGGTTTGCAACCTTGTCCTGACACTGAAACTAGATGACTATAGTATGTGGATGCAAAGTTGAGAGTATTAGTAGGAGTAAGAGCTGAGCAGGGGCAATAAGGAGTGCTGGTTGTGCAAAGGCATCTCTCATATGAACTACTTGTGCATTGTTGAGCCCCTACCAGTCCAACCATCATGATAGCAAGCACTAGTTTTATCTTTTAGTCACCGAACATTCAAATTATATTCTTAAATTATACATCCGCTCATCAAGTTTTTGTCATGAACAAAAAATATAATTTATAAGGAGGATAAACTCTAAAATTGAATTAATTTATCTGCTTGCGATTGCAAGTAGACGAATTATTTGGGTAAATAGGTAGATGAGTATAAATGAGGTGCTGATCAAGAATAATGCAGTTTTTATTGAGCAGTGTAGTATCCCAAATTATCCTACATATTTTTTACTTTTTTTCCAATTTACTCTAATTTAGCGTGAATTCTTTAATTTTTTTGTTTCCGTACTTCGCACTCATGTGTTAATTTTTTATTTCTTTACAAATGACAATTAATTCTTCTATTCAAATCGTTTTAAAGTAAATTTAGCTTGTTTTACAGTTGATTTTGTAATCTTGAATTCGTTTTGCGAATGTCTTAGCCAACCATCATCAGATATTGCTTGGTTTTCTTAGTTTATATAAGAGTACGTTTAATTAGAATAACTCGGTTTTAGTGTCCTGCTCCAGCATTTCTGCATCAAAAGACATCTTAGCAACTTTTGCGTGAAGACCGCTGCTTTAACATGTTGACGAACTGTGTTTTCTAAAATTATTATGGCATGCGCTGCTGCTGGAAAGGATGTTGATACGTTTACGAATTTTCATTAAGCTGCTGTTGTAAATATTCTCTGTAAAGTTGGTTTGGTCAGTTATAAGGAAGCTGGATTTATTGTCACTAAACATTGCCAATAAAATAAATTAATAAATTGTGTATATACTTTGCATCATGGCTAATATAATAATATCATTCCCATTTTCTTATTTTTCAAATGCATTTCGGATTAAGAATTCATTTAATTATAATAAATCTGATCCAAAATAATCATGGACAAACTTCCATCTAAATCACTCTCTAAATCGATACTCATTGCGACTCCTCTCTTTTGCATTATCCTGGCACTCTTAGATTCGTCTGATGATTTGAGTTATCTTTTTGTCCTTGAATTTTTAGGCAATGTGGCAGGCTCAGCCGACATTATTTTTCTACCCACTATGCAACCATAGATAAATTCAATTAGCTATGACAAGGACTTAGCTTTAGCACGTTCAGGAGTATTTGTTGATCAACTTTAAATGCAGAATCAAAGAGTTCCGCTTATCAATATGAAATTAGTCGAGTAATGGAGCAATCAACATAAAATAGTGAAAGGAGTTTCCCCTCGTTGGCTTATGCCAATCTCATTACCCAAAACAGATTCGCTTTTATTAGTATCAAATGTAAGTCAAGAACTGAATATTGGAATAGGTTTAAAATCTAATTTGCAATAACTAACAGACAATGAAATCGCGTTGTCTAGTGAATTGTTAAACAAACTTTCTTTATCTGTTGGAAATAAACTATAAATGAAAATTTCATTTTCAAACATGTTAAGGGGAACGAAACTGATATAAAAATATCAAAGCCTCGAAAGTCGTGATTAATATGTGGTTGATACTGCAGAAGTAGCAAGTGTTTAATAGATCGAAACATTTATTTCTAATATGATATTGACAAGAGGAAAAGAGTATAATATTACAATTAGCCAAGAACAAATTCATAGTATAGTATAGTAAATTTACAATTTGTAGATATCCTTAAACTATACAATAAAGTACGAGTACAAAAACAATGGACTTTATTCATCCTCTCTACATAATGTAGTATTAATGTAATTCAACGGATTTTCCCGATTACTCTAAGAGCTGATTAACTAAAAAGTAATAAAATCAAAAACTTTGTAAAGTAAAGTATACGAACTGATCGATAAAAGTGGCAAGAAGCCAATATAAATATTCAGTATGAAGGCCTACTTTAAAAAAACAAAAAATAATAATAAGTATAAAGAATAAATTAATAAATTTATAAATTAAGGGATATCCAATTATCCATTAATGGCCGTTGCAAGTTTTAAAAACAGAGAGCTAGTTTACCACCCCAATTAAAAATACCTTTCTGAGATGACTTATTCAATGTAGAGTACTCCTGGAGACTTTCAAGTCATCTCCATATATCCTTTTTTTCAAGACTTGGAAGGCATTCGATTCTTTTTTAAGTCAGTTATTCAGATATTTGCATTTATTTGCGCCACCATCTACTTTTACATTATACAACTTATACTCAAACAGGTTTTTTAAGAAAAATAAATTTAAGTGGGGATTTGGAGAACGTTAGGAGCTGGAGGAGTCAAGAGTGATCGCTTATCAGGTCTTAATAACTAAAATTAGAGTGATAATCTGATGCTCAAATAGTAATTAACGTGGAAGGAAAAACTGAATTATGCATACCAGATGATAGTCAAAGTCGGTTTCTTTTATTACTGGCTTATCTCAGCATTTGTTTCTGCTATCCTTTATGCTCTAGTCAAGCAAGCAATCTATAATGTAATTTGTGATATCCTCAAATATAATAGTCTTCATCAATAATGGCTCTATCCTATCCTATTGTTTTTGGGAATATTTACCTTTACTCTCACCCTTACCATCCTTCATATCAGATAAATTTATATCAATCCGCTTGTTTCGACCATCAAACCCGTTAAAAGAACCTTTGATTTGGTGAAGATAAGAATAATTAAAATGGCTACCTTTGGTATCACAGTAGAAATGCTAGTAATTGCTCTAATGTTAATTTATTATGGAGTTGTAAGTTATTACTGGATTCCTGTATCTATTTTATATAACAATGGATGGCTGCAAACTATCCTTTTCAATTCAATATTCGTATTTATGATATTTGGTGCAATCATTCTGCTCACAGTGATGCAATCGCGCATGTAATGCGGTATTCTTAGCATTCTCTTTATTCTAAATAAACACCTATCAACAATGAAACTAATAATTTTGAAGACTATCAAGGCCAAACAGTATAAAAACATTAAAGTTTCTATTATCATTGCCATCATATTCGCATTTTTATTGTTTTTCAGCTCAGGAATTAGGATCTAAATGGTCATTGTTCAATCTTTTATAGAACGTCAGTTGGGAGCAAATTTAGTCATGGAAAATTATTAAAAACAGATTTTTAATCGTACCATCATTGAAGATTATTTAAACACTTTACCCTAAGTCAAATACTCTTGGTTAAGTAATAATCTCAATAACAAAATAGTGAATATTGAGTTAGAAAGTATAGTTACAAGCGTCCCCTTGAAAAATGATTTTAAGATATTGTCTTCAAACTATCTTGATACCACGTATTTCGAATATTACTACCCTGAGGAATATATTTAATAAGACAAAACAAGCTATGAAATATTAAGCAACGGAATTTACAATGGATTTAACTCCATTTATAAGTATGATGGAATTTATAATAACCAAAGCATTGGCAAATATAATAGTTAGGATACACTCACAATCTATGACCCTTTTTGTCTAAATTTAAATATTACTAATAAAATATTCCCTGTAGAAACATAAACTTTAAACATGGCATATCACGAACAAGTTGTTAATTTAGCTGTAACCACTCAACTTCGTAAAAAACTCGGAATTTCAGCGGGAGACTCTTATAAATTGATCGTATCAAATAGTATCACACAAAAGAGCTACTATATTAGATGCAGAATCGTTCATTCTTTTAAAATAGGACCAGGGCTGGACCTCTTTAGTTCAATCGCATTCATTTCGGAATAGCAAGCCAAATATATTTATTAAGTTTTAGAAGTAGATGCTAGTAACATCAAATTTTAAAAATTATTTGTCACAGGCCCTAGTAATCTTAATAACATTGGAAATAAAATTTTGAATTTGTCACCAGAACACACACAAATATTTGAAATGAACATCGTTCGTTAAAGCTTTTAACTGTTATAAACATATCTGAAAGGATTCATCTTCCTTATAACAATTATACTGGGCACTCTCAGCGTTCTCTTTCTTTTTATTTATACTTATGGCAAATGCAAATAAGAAGCGTAAGTATTCAAAATGTTGAGAGCTATTGGATTGCCTGTGTTTGATATTAGACTCATGATCTTCTTATAAATTTTCATCAGGATAATCATTTCCATAGTCAATGGAATACTCTTAGGAATTGTTTTCAGTTTAGGATTGTCAGCTCAAATTTAATAAATCCTGATGATTAATACCCCTGCTTTGGATTTGAATTTGATCCTAGTAATTGCCTTAATGATGCTTGTCCTATTTGCTATTACTGTGATTCGATCTACTAATTATCTAACAGAAAGAACAGTTCTATAAACCTCAAAAGCTTGATGATTTGTATAGATTATTTCAATGATTAGCAAAAACTAACATACAAAAATATTTATAAAGATAGATCTTTCTTTTTATAAACCTACAGCTATTTTTGTTCAACTTGTATTGATTATTATTTGATTTTATAAGACATTTGGATATTAAATCAGCTGGCACCATAGTAGTCAACATTGATTCCTAAATATTGGCCAAGAAAATGGAACTAGAAGAAGTAAATCAATAAATTTGTAAAAACTTTTGTTTGGCTATTGCAGTTCAGTGCCATAAATTTTCAAAAAAATGTGTTTAAGAAAAGGAACTTTTATTGAAAGAGCATCAGAAAAAACAATTAGCAAAAACATCTATCCAAAAATAAGCGACTCTTCCAATGAACACAGTCAGCAGATTTGATAGCTAAAATAATAACCCGTCAGAAATGAACAATCAAAATCACACTGCCTCATAAATCAATTCTATTGAACATAATGGCAAACCTCCCGAGCAAAAACCGTAAAATGATCAGAATTATCAACAGAATTTAAATTCAATTCAGCAGGCGTTATAAAATAAAACAAACCCAATGAGTGCTCAAACCTAAAAAGCGAGATAATAAAAGAATGTTATTTATTAACATTTTTCAAATTAGATTCGCCCTAAAATTTTGGCAAAATATCCAACAGCTCCCATGGATCAAGTTAATAAGGTTATCTTTCAAAAATGGAGCGGCTTGTAACCGGAAAGGAGGGAGGCATATATCCGCAAAATTACTAAAAAGTATTAGATGGCAGCAAGATAACATCAAAAACATGAAGAGGATATGTAAACTGAAAACGCGGTGAAACGAGAATAGATATATAATGAACAACCCAATGAGAATAATGACCAAGTAAACGATCAAAACAGATTTGATAATTATCTGGAGAGAATCAAGAATAAAGATAAAATGCCAGATAAATTAGAGCATAATATTGGATAGGAATCAAACCAAGAACTATAAAATAAAGGTCATAAATCAGAGTATGGATAATAGATGTAAGCTGAAGGTGATAATGGTGGATCCGAGGTTAATCATAACAATCAATAAGACAACAGTGATGAAACAGCAAAGATGTAGGAAGAAGAACAGCAAGCAAGCAATGTATGATATTTATCACGATTAATTACCTCTATCTCAGTTAAGTCATCATTATTTATTTTTATAAATTAGTTATTACAATTTAAGTATTAGTACTGCAATGCCTTTGATTAATATATCGAATGTTTAAAAAAGACTACGATGAGATGGACTCAAACTTTGAAAAAAGCATGCCCATAGGAAACAGACTCACTCTTGAGGTAAATATTTCATCATCAAGGAAGTGGAAATTGCTCTTAATTTTCTACAAAGACGCTTTCCTGGCATCAAGCTTGAAAAATTAATTTTGACCCTTGACAATTACCATCAACGCAAAAGTTCTCGGGCCCCTTTAAAACGATTAGTTCCTCAAAGTCAAAGAATATTCAATTAAAGATCAATCTCACCTCCTTTAATGAGAGTTCGCCAAGAAACTCAAATGAGCAATTAATTGAGGTAAGTAGAAGATATTGCTTAAGCCCCAAAGAGCTAGGAAGAGCTTTCGATAGGATTGTTCGATGGTTCAAATCAAGAATAAGATGTCAATTCCACTCAGTAAAGCGTTCATTATCTAATCCCCTGATTGTTGGATGACATTGAATCAATAATTAAATTACTCTAGACTACTTTTAGTAAAGTAGTTATTAATGATTATGAATGTAATTTGAAACAACAATCACACTATAATTGAAATTGGAGGAGATTCATTTTTTAAACTATCTTCTGTGCTTGTCTCCTTGCTACTAATTCTTTTTAAACTGCAAACTTTGCTAATAGTTTTAACTTTGATAATTTTAGGAGGTCGACCCCTTCTCTTTTTTGGGCTATTGATTTGATGCTGTGCCTTAAACATCGAACAAAGATCATTGATTCTCTAATTGTAATCTGACTTTCTCATCAACAGTAGATGCCTTTGCTTACTAACATGCTAAATAACATAAAATATACAGTTAAATAATCTTCAAAGGGGATTTTGCAAATGCAGCAATAGCTATTATTTTTAGAAGGTTTTGGCACAAACTATAATAAATTTAAAAATACTAATTCTACTTTTTATTAAGCCATTTAAGCTGTTTTTCTATTGTGAAGATCTCGATATATCTATTCAATTTCAATATATTTCGACTGAATAAACCAATGGGTACTTAGTCTAATCCAAGAATAAAAGCAGGGGTATATATCTTATGGTCCATGTTAAACTGTGGAACCGCTTTTGCAGGACTTAAGATGCATGATGACTCATGTTTGAGTAGCGAGAAATCTGCTTGAATGAAGAAAGTTGAGGTAGAACTTGCCTTTCGTAGCAGAAACTACCTTTCGAAGTGTTCAGGGCTTTGTAAAAGTTCTTTATTTTGTTCACAATTTGGCATGCCCTCAATAAATATAATATGGTACTCTTAAAATTATTTTGATTAAAGTGACAAAAATTAAAGTTCATTCTTACAAGCCGTAAAAGAAAGAACTTACAAACCATAAAATTTCACTAACTACCTCCAATTTGATTTCCATGGAGATCCTTCTGTGGAATGTTCATATTATAGAAAAGATTATAGCATTTATTATTAAAGTCAATTGAATAATTAATTAACAAGCAAATCGTCAATCACAGAATTTTTACAAGAGTTTGATAGATGAATTTGTATTGGTCCAAAGTTTGGACGCTTCCCATACGATAACGCCGCATATTGTCAACGATTTAGAAAATTGAGAGCTTTTTCTGTTTACGAGCACAACGAATAGCTTCAATCATTGTTCCAAGAGTTCCAGTTCTACCCACCCCAGCACTACAGTGCACTAAAAACATCTATTTTTTGTCTATATGACTCAAGCAGTCATTCACAAGATTTTAGAATAAAAGTTCACTTTTTTCACCCAAAGGCTTTTTCATATCTGCCCATCCAGTCCACTGAATATTCCATTAATTACATGGATGTGCTATACTTTTCTCTCACCCTATTAGCCCTTGATGGATATGATGGTTTTTGCATAATCAGCATCGATCTGTTCTTCACTTTAGCACTTAATTGTGATATTCACAGATTCGAAATTAATTGATTCTCCAAGTAATGGCCAATATTTCTCAGCCTGCCTCTAAATAATTTGTTCCTTACCCCTCTATTAGGATCTTAAAAAGAGCAAAGCATGATAATTTTTTTAATTTTATAGTGATAACAGGCAAGCCAAAAATGATCTAATACTTTTTTTACTGGAGCCTGCGCAAAGATAGCATAAATCATGTTATCTAAAACAGATCTCATCAGACTAGCATTAATATAAAATCCATGTATGTGGTCACAGATGACTCTATTATGATTATCTAACTATTCTCATTTATACATGCACAAATATCGCTATATCTTTCTTTATGTTTGTCTTATTGAAAATAAAATGAGTTGCTTTCATAGGGGGTTTCTGAATTTTGGAGGATCTGTATTAAATGCTTGATACGTTAAACTAATTTTTAATGCGTAGGGCATCAATTTTTTTGAACTCTGAAATGGGAAGCCTTTTTGAATATTCTTCAATCTGTTGTTTCATGTAAGGTGGATAAATTAAGATCTATTTTGTATTTGCGCCTTCCATATCTACTTAAGATTCAATTATTATATTAAAGGATTGATTAATGGTTCCAATGATTGATAAAATAATAGACTGGAGTACGTTTTAAAAAAAATATCTGGTAATTGTCAAACTTTATAAATTATGCATCAGCATAAATAACTAAAATAATTATTTGTGATTAAGTTTTAATAATTAAACATCTATAAATAAGTCTATTATTTTACTAATAGCATACTTGAAATAGTAAACATGCTTTCTTGTTAAATTTATGTACTATTATTAAAAATGAGTATAATATTAAAACTATAAATCAGTTGATAACTTATCCTCCATTTATAATATCAACAATTAAAATGTTTTTTGCTAAGATTTTGACTCAAGGACAAACCTATAAATTCGAAGATACTGAGTAAGGTGAGGGAGAAATTCTTTCCATCACTAATATCGTTCTCGCTCCCAATTCCAAAGAATCTGCTTCCCTTTACATTAAAAAAGAAGATCAAGATTTTTTGATTGCCACCCTTACTAAAGACAAGCCACAAGCTGTTGTAAATGTCTTTATTTCTTTGACCGACTAAGTATAACTCGTCACCAAAGGAAATGGAACTCTTCATATAACTGGATTCTATGAGCAAGATTAAGAGGATAAAAATCTTCCAAATCTTTAAGGTTAAGATTAAAATTAAGAGAATTCTGAAGAAGAAGAAGAAAAAGAAGAAGAAGAGGAAGAAGAAGAAGAAGAAGAAGAAGAGGAGGAAGAAGAAGAAGAAGAAGATTCAGTTGAGAAAGAAGCTGCAACTCATGCTAAAGCCATTTCACCAGTTCAAAAAGCTCAAGGGCAGCAAAAACATCAACCAACTCAACCAAAACTAATTCAAGAGAAAAAAGCCCCTACTCCAACATCCTAAACTTCGAAAAAACTTGCCGATAAAGAAGATGAAGGAGATGAAGAAGATGAAGATGAAGATGATGAAGAAATTGGAGATGCAGATATAGATGAAGATTTAGATGATGTTGAAGATGATGATGATTAAGATGATGATGATTAAGATGATGATAATTAAGACGAGGAAGAAGAATAAGAATAAGAATAAGAAGCAGGTCCTCAAAAGTATGTAAAGCAGGATACTAGGCCTCAAGGAGTAAAACCACAGTAAAGCCAAACAAAAACTTTTGGCCAGCAGGGAGGTAAACCAGGTAATTTCAACAAAAATGAGGGAGGAAAGCCTTGGCAAAAACAAAATCAAGGAAATAAACCATTCAACAATAATAAAGGAGAAAAATCTTTGAATAACAACAATCATGATGGAAACAAGCATTTTGGAAACAATAATTTCAAAGGGGGAAATAAAAACTTTGGTGGAAATGGAAACAAAAGCTTTAACAACAATAAATTCCAGCAACATTGATCCTTCTGAAAATTATTGAAATTAATTTTCCTGACTATTATCTTACTATTATTGAAATTACTGAGTTTTTAGAATAGATAAATAAATATAATTTATTCAAAAAGTAAATTTAAAAGGTCAATTTATAGAGTAAGCTAATTAAATAATAGCAAATTCATAAAGAGGGAGTAAATGTAATGGTTTAGAAAGATTATCATTTTTATTGTAAATTTTATTGATATAACTCTATTTGAAGAAAAAAAGACCTGTACTTTTCGTCATAGAAGATAACATCAATTTTAGCCTTCTATTAAATGTCCTCTAACATTTGTATTAGGAGATCTTTATTATCTTTGTTAAATTTATATCTTTTCCCATTAACCACATTCACTCGAGAGTCAATACTTCTAATTTCATAAATATAATTTTCATTAGTAGTCATGCTCATGGGAATTTGATATATGCTTTCGATGTGATTTATCATAAGCTGTTTAAATAATATATCTTTTTCGGCTAATCTGGAAGTAACTGTACAATCAAATATCTTTGTAAGAATAAAACTACATGCATTTAAACAATATTATTATGGTTTGTCTTTAAAAACAGGATCATACTCTTGCTAGTTTATTTCTCAATTGACTGTAAATCTTCATGATAATAATAGATCATATAGCCATCTTATTTATGCACTATTTATGCTATAATGAAAGGTCTGTGAGTAAAAATTTAGCATTCGCCAAAAGGGGTTTTAATAAAAATGTTAGTAAGAAGACCATCAATAATTGTTTGCTTGATAAAATTTCTGCATAAGCGTTATGGTACTTAATAATTCGAGTACTTTCTTTGGCGTAAACTAAAATTTATCCTGGCAGACGTATTAATTTGTTCTTGATAATACTTTTTTCTTTTTTCTTTTAATCTTTAGTTATTTTAATATAATCTTCATACTTCACAGTCTAAAACATACTATTGTCTATCACATACAGATAAAACTATTGATTATTGAACTTAAAATTAATCCATGATTATTGTTATTGCTTTTATAATCTTTATCGGCTGATGTAACATTTCAGATAATAATTTTATTACAATTTAATTAATTCTATTTTCTTTTCTTTTATATTGTTGATCTATATATAGGTTATCTTTTCCTTTAAACTGGTTGGATTAAATTTAGATAAAAAGTATTTATATTCCCAGTTTTAGAATACAGTTAATTTTATTATCTCAGCATTTGATTTTATTATTCCCGAGAGAAGAGAGGCTTTTGAATTAGGACTAATTGAACGATTATGCGGGCTCTTGGAAATCACTCGATTAGGGCTGGGAGATCTGCTGTTTTTATTCTTTTTCATCTCGGCATTTGCATTTTATTTGAGCTATTAAATAAGAGGAGCAATTGGGCAACATTCAATTGTAATTTAAATTTTGCCGATTAGAGTATTAGTATATGTGAATTCCTTTCCCCCTTCGCCTTTACTATTAGCCTTCTTAAATATAATATTCCGAAATATTTGATTTATAGGATCATTTTATCCGACAATTTCATCTAATTGAATATCTGCCATTCCCAAAATCAGGCCATATGAACTTTCTGCTATCACTGTGATTGGTGTTTATTGGCAAAGCTGCTTGTAAAGATTATAATTTTTACTTCTTATCACATGAATAATCTGAAGATTAGCTGATCGATCATGACGAATTAATCTCCCATTAATTAAATCTTTGGACGAAAATATATTTTTATCGGGATAATAACGCAATTATTCGGATGTTTATGATTGATCGATATGATGAATGTGAAAACGAAGGCAATCAAAAACAATTTCATTTTACGTGTTCCCAATCCTTCTGACAACTGGTATGATTTTCAAAATTTTAACGCTGATCTTGATTTAATGATTTATTTTTATGTACTACAACCATTTTTAACACTTTATATTCTCATTCGTCAATATTTATCGTAATTGAGTGCTCTTAAAGAGAAAATGGTCGGGGATGGGATTCTTTTTGTATTGCTGTATCTTCCTTAAAACTGCTATTATAAATACAAATACCACTTGCTTCTTATAAAATCTACGCCATCACTGCTTTTGTCTATTCTTATTCTAAACGTATCTACTCATATACGTCATTCTTAACTGAAAATTTTTAAAGATAAGAATCTCCTCCTCCAATTGCATTCTCTCGCAATTCGTTGACATATTGCTCATAATCTTCTATGAGTCTTCTCATTTACTTTAAATTATAATATGCAAAATATATTAAAACTTAAAGCTGCCAAATTCAATATTTTAATGTTAAATGATAAAAATTAATTTTATTGCAACTATGGAAATTTTATATAAGCATCATCAAAACTCCAGCAAATTGAGAATTCATTATTTTATTATTTTATTATTTTTTCTTGAATGCTTGATTTATGATATTTCGCAGATATCATGATATGGCTTCAAATAAAATAAAAATGGCGAATTAAGTTAAAAAAATATTATTTTTTTGATAGTTTACAAAAATGAGTGGAGTCTATATCTTTTGATCTTTTAAAAATCTGCACATGAAGTTCTCATTTTATATCGAATAATTTTGCGCCAATTTTTTATATAAATTATCCGATGAACTTCCAACTAGACTCAGTCATTGAGGTATTGCTTAGTTAGGACAATCAAAGAAGAATTGAGGCCTAAAACTTTATCAACTAAATTCCAAATACTTGCTTTGATCAAGGAGTTGATGCCTTCCTTCTCTCAATGAACCACTAGAATCAAAATGTACATAAGGATAAACTTAGGTGGCATCTATGGGCGCCCTTCTCCTCAAAAAAAAATACTTGGACAACAAGGAAAACCTCCATAAAATTTCTCGTGACAAACTTGAAATGATTGTCACTAGTGTGACTGCCTGCATGACTGCCACCCGTCAAGTTATGTTTCTTAAGCGCTGCTGTGAAATTTTGGTCAAGATATACGCTTATGCGGTACATTTCCCCTGATTAAGGATCAGCGCAGCGAACTCATTCATTTGATTCAATCTCTTTCCAACGTTGACTCCCACAGCATGAAGATGGCTTTGCTGTACCTTATTGAGATTATCTGTGAGTTTGCTTTTGATGATAACCTCCTCATGCAATACTCATCAGGATTGGAAGTTATCTTTCAGCGTGGAATGTAGGACTCAAACAATGAAATCCAAGTCGCTGCTTTTAAAACTCTAACTATCTTCCTTTCAGCCATTAATGATTAAAAGATGATTAAAAAATTTAACTCTGTTCTAAAGACCCTTTTGAGTAAAGCCATTCAACTTATTCAATTCGATCAAGAATCAGGAATAATTGCTCTTGAGAGCTTAAATGAGTTGGTGGAGGCTCACCCAAAATTCATTAAGCCTATCTTCGATGATCTTCTGATGATCTATGCTGAAATAATGTAGGCTAACAAACTTCTTCCCAATCTACGAACTACAGCCATGGCTGGAGTTTTGATTCTATGCATGAATCATCATACTCTTGTGCGCAAAAGTTCCTATTTCAAAACCAAGATGGTCCCTGCCTACATTTCCATGTTGGCCGAAATTGATGGGTCATCTACTGAGGAGTGGGCTGAATAATTAATAGATGAAATCATCTCCAAGAACGATATTGCTATGAGCACAGAGGAACACCTTGCTCAAATTTCCAATGAATTGGGAAATAAATTTATGTTGCCACTCTTCATTCCTTTTATTCAGAACTGCCTCTCTCATCCTGAATTCAATTTTCAGCATGCAGGACTTACTGCTCTAGCCACCCTCATTTAAAATTGCCATTAATCCTATAAGAGCGAGCTTAAAAGCATGATTGGACTTATGCTACCCCTTCTCTAATCTCAAAATCCCAGAATTATTTATGATATTCTTATAGCAATGGGCTACATGGCTACAGAATTTGCTCCTGAAATACAGATTAACTTTGGCACTATGATCCTTGATTTCATCTTAAAAGCCCTGAACCACCCAATGATGAAAGTACAATACAAAGCAGTTTTATGCATAATCAATTTTGAACAAGGTCTAATAGAAAACAAAGAGGTGACAGTCGTTGAGCCATATCTTGAAGGAATTATGAGTCATTTGGCAAGAATATTCTAAGCATCTTTGCAAAAATCAAATTATCTTATGCTGGAGGGCGTATTGTAATGCATAGCCTCTATTGCTTCGATGAATAACTTTACCAGATTTTATTCAACTTTTATGCCTGGATTGGCAAGCATAATCACCATGGTAAATAATGATACTCCCCAAAAAGTTAACATCAAGAGTAAGGCCATTGAGGCTATGGGTGACCTCCTCAGCTCCATAAAGGATAATAAAGAACTCTTTGTTCCCGAATGCACCAATATCATGCAAAGTCTAATTGTGCTCTAAAAACAACTGAGTAGTTAGGACGTTCTTCACCGTGCAATTTTTACAGTTTATGAAAATGTTGTTGAAGTTCTAAAAGAGGAGTTTGCAGTCTATAGTGATTACATCTTCCAAATAGCATTGGAGGCTGCACATCGCAAAATTGATGTTCAAGTAGTGGATTAGTCTGATGTCAAGAAATAACATGGAAACCCAATGCATAAATATGTAAAAGTGAAACTTGATCTTAAAATTGACGGAGTTAAGAGCGTAATGCTGAACACTGATACTTTTTAACAAAAAGTCTAGGGTTCAAACTTATTGGCAGCAATGGCTGAGAATATGGGTCAAGTCTTTGTCAAATACTGTGAGTCTCTATTCCCTGTCGTTAAATAGCTTATTATAATAAAGAATTCACGCGAAATAAGAGGAAATATGATTGAATGTTGCAAATATATGGTTCTTAGTGGCCGAACCCTCGAAGAAAAAGCCGCTATCTTAATAAATGTGCACCCTCTTCTATCACATGCTCTTTCAGAATCGATTAGATGTAAAGACCATGAATAAGTATCCAAAATTGTTGAGGCTTTTTCTTCAGCTATGCCGTTTATGAATTAAGAAATGGCCACCCGCTTACCTGATATGATGATGGCAGTAATTTCAATGATCAAAGATTTAGTTCGTGAAATTGAGAAAGTTTATTCTGAAAAAGAGTTGGATGATGACCTCAATGAAGAAATGGGCAACGAGACTAGTTAAGTTTAAGATGTAAAAATTTAATTAATTTAGGCTTTGGTATTTGTTGAAGAAATTATGAATAAGGGAAAAGGTCGCCCCGCCTATGATGCCCTCCGAAAGCATTTCCCTACCGATTATGAATTTGATGAACAAGCATGATCTTCATTTATGTCAAAAACCCCTATTAATTTTATAAAAATAATTATTAATCTATTCAGTGATGGTTGAGTCGAGTATGAAAATATTATAAAAAAACCTGAATCTTAAGCCAGTTACTTTATCATTGAACAACTCAGATTTATAGAGGCATTACTTATTAGAATTAAAATAAGAATAACTCCAAGTTTAACGATTATAAAAAATTATAAAACTTATATAATAGTAAGAAATTATCTTACACGATACGGACCAATTTATCTCTTCAATGACTATGTTTATTATTGCAAACAACTATAAATTCAATGGCCTATATTGATTCTTCAGTCAGAAATAATCTATACTATTCTTTTCTTTAAATGTAGTTGACTAATTTGCATTTGTATTGTAATTATAAATTTTTCGATTTCAATAATGGGATGTTGCACGGACAAAGAATAACAGAGCTAATAATAACTTCATCATCTGTTTAACCCTTCTTTTAAAAATAAAAACATTACCAATTCCGCGAAACTTAAGAAAGATGGTTCCCTTAGCCCTTCTTCTTGTCAAACCAAAATATGCTAGTAACAAAATAAGGAACTACTAAATTCTAATGGCTGTGGAATCATGCCAAGCGTTGATTAAGAGGATATTGAAAGCGACATGTTGAGGGTCACTCATATTAACAATAATCACCTTAATATAGACAATGCTTTGAAAAGAAGAGCCGAGGGTATAAAATTAGTGCAAACTCATCAATCCTAAAATAGGGAAAAATCACAAATTAATCTAGGGAGAACCTCTTTGAAGTTCACCTATCTCAGTCAATTGAGCTTTGGTCCTCTTTCGACAATCAGAGAAGAAGAGTCATCCATGCATGAAACAAATCTTGTGAATAGTCTAAAATATTCACTTACCAGTCCGAATCAATCTGAGCAAAAGTCTTTGATTCAGAAGGAATCATTGTGATGATTGATGATCACAAAACTATATATTTATTTTATTTTTGTGGACACTACTCTTCATTTAAAATCAATAGAAGTAACATTTTCAACTAAATGTTTAATTAAATGGAAAATAATTAATATTTCACATTATTTCTAACCTTAATATTAATCAAGCATTAGAGTTGTCATTAAAATACGATATATTTATTTATTCTTGCAATTAATTATTTATCATGAAAAAACTTGAAGGATATAAGATTGACTTTGATACCAAACTGGGATTCGGGGCATGCGGAGCTGTTTATAAGGGAAAGCAAGACAAAACAAATAAGGAATGCGCCATCAAAGTTATTGATAAACACCTTACATGTATTGATTCATTTATAAAGAATCAAACGAGTATCTGGATAGAGCAATTCATACATAAATACTAATTCTCCAGAAAGTGAAATCAAATAATATTGTTGAAATTTATGATTTTATGGAAAGCAGGAAAAACTACTATATTGCTCAGTAGTTATGCGAAAGTGATATGTCAAAGTTTATGAAGAAAAATTCAAATATCCCTGAAGCAAATGCCATAAAACTTTTGAAACAAATAGTTAATGGATTTCTCACTTTAGTCAAATAAGGAATTATTCATAGGTATCTCTTTATTAATTTCAGGGATCTAAAACCTTAAAATATTTTGTTATCTCATGGATAAGTCAAAATAGCAGACTTTGGATTCTCAAAAATGAATACTACTCAAACAGGGCAAAATACCTCATATGTTGGGACGCCTCTTTACATGGCTTTACAAAATTTAAAAGGATAACCTTATACCTCAAAATGCGATGTTTGGGCACTTGGATGTATCTTCTATCAACTTTTACACAATAAAACTCCCTGGACAGCCGAATCCATCTTTAGTCTCATTCAAAAAATATAGCATCAGCCATTAATTATAAATTAAAATCTTAGTCTTGGCATTAAAGATTTTCTTAAAAAAAGTCTTGCAATTTTATAAGAAGATCGGATGTCTTGGGACGAGGTCTTTTCTCACCCAATTTTCTAAAAATATTTTTAGCAATTTCGCTCAAATATTAACAAATAAATCTAAGATAAGCTGAAAGGGATTATGAATAGCTTGCGCTTTCGCATAAATTCTTTAAATATCGATGTGAAGGGACTTTTCCAACAATTAGGTTTTTATAATTAACTTAATTTCAGTCAATTCAAACAATTTATAAAGAGTTTTAATGCTAATGTCAGTGATGAAGAGATTCGATACTTTTTTTAGAGAGTTGATGAGGATAGCAGTAATACCATATCAGTCAAATAAATCACCAATATAATGGATAAGTATCAAATCCTTAACCAACCTAATCCATAAAAAAAAACATTTATACCTTAAGAATAAATCGGCAAAATTGAAAAAAATTTCTAAGCTGAAAATAAAGTAAAAGAAATGTTTTTAACTTGGCACAAGATATTACAGTATAGAAATATACTCTTAAAATAGGTATTTTAAGCTTATTATAAAAATACAGAAAGTATTTCATCATCAGAATTAAAAAATATGATGAGCCAAATGATGCCCAAGAGGACAATAGTTTAGGGAGATTTATTGTCAGTATTTAGAAAGATGCAGAACTCCCAATCTGAAAAAATAAAATTAAAAGATATCTATGATTATTACTGCAAAGTTAATAACATCCCAAATTAATGATCCTTACAACTCAAATACATTTGAATTATTGTTATAAAATCTTGTTTAATCTTTTCAATTTGATATTAATAAGACTTGCGATCAGTTATGATTAATGAACAAGTCAATAAATTCTTAATCCTTATGCCTTTAATAATATCTATATTAAAATTAGAGTACAAAGTTGTGACCATTAGCATTTCATAATTATTTTATTTTATTTTTAATCAGATATCATCAGGTTTGTTTATAAAAGAAATAGCATTTCATAATTAGCTAAGATACAGAATTTATTTAACAAATGGAGAAAGAATAGGATATTGAGTTTGCGCTCTTTCAAGTGCCTGGCATTGAGGCGTCCAAAGGCAAGAAGAAAAAAATTGTTGCTGGCCTCATTGATGCTTCTGGCAGTATGGGTTCTTACTGGGCTGCTATGGCAAAATTTTGGAATCAAAGCATAGCATAGTCAGCAGAATTTCTCATTACTTTTAGTCATGTAGCAAAATTCTAAGAAAATACCATCCTCTCTGAAGATTTACAGAAGCATGGAGGAGGAATGACTAACATATTTGCTGCCTTCTAATGCCTAGAGCAACGTTTAATGAAGGTGCCTGAATAAGCTTCTATTACTATTGTGTTCATTTCAGATGGTCAAGATACTACTAATGGTGAGGAAAAGTTGCTTCAAAAAATGAAGACATTGAGAGGAGGCTTAGGTAGAGATATAACTATGTTGTGTTTAGGTATTCAGAGTGGTTTTCCTACAAAAATGGCTATGCAGATCCGTGAATTATATCATACTGGAGATGAAAAGATACCAGCAATTTATCTAATAGAATATGCTAGTGAAAAGGCTTTTTTTAATAAATTTTAAACTATGGCAAATTGTTTCAAGGTATCAAATGATGTAAAGGCTCTTAACATTGAGAAAAAGCTAAAGGAGTATCCTTGGTAAAAAGATGCTAATCCTGTATTGAGGTAGAGACAGTGGCTGATGGTTCATCATTCTGTGGAAAAACTAAAATTAATTTACAATGAAACTGATGTTTGCTAATATGCAATTACTCCATTTCATTAGCTTTAGTTGGATGATGTAGTTGACTGTTTTAGAGGATGGGTGCAAAAAGTGCAATTACTTTCGATGTAAAATGCCAAAATGGCGGAAACTTCAAAAATTGCTCAACTAACTGCTGATGTGATGAAGGAATACACAAAAGTTTATGAAAAATATCACAAACTTTATATTCTTACCGAAAAACCATTGGGATTAAAATAAACATTTAAAGAAAGAGCAGGAAGCTTAGCTGTCAAAAATACAGGTTCGCGTATCAAATGGTTTATTGATGAACTGTTAATTATTGCCAAAGGTGTGGGAATTGGTGGACTTGGATAAGCCGAAGCCGCTAAAAGAATTGGTATTGGAACAATTACAGGAAAATATCATCAGAAGGCTTTGGCTCTAAAAGGAATTACTGTAAAAGACTTTGAAGTTATCAAGCAAGAATTCACTGAAATTTTTCCAACAATAAAACTAAGTTAAAAGCCAAGCCCTCAAGAGGGTTCTATTTTTACTTTACAAAATCAAAAAGAAGTATTTCAAGAGCCTGATTTCCTTTAGGGCTTAAAATTATGCAGAAGTCAGTTTGATTTAGTTCAAAGTTTCCCTGTCGTAGGCTATTCTCTTAAAGTAAAAAGATATGATGGATCCATGATTAATCCTTGGAAAGTTAGAGTTTTACAGTTGGCTAAAACTCATAAATCAATAGACAGTGTTTATCTTGCAAATAATGACAATAAATATGAGCTAAGTGTAGGTGAAGGTAAAATTGAATAAATTAATGCTGTTTTACCCTTATTCAGTGAATAAGATGTTGAAATGTCAAAATTATTTAACACAAAATTATTTAAGCTAGCTGTCTCTTTTATGGTTGTACAAAATATAGATACATTTCATTAATAGGCTTATTTGGCCCTTCTCGCCTCCACTTTCGTGTTTCTTCTGAAAGAACCCAAATCTTAGTGGCGTGATAACCTCTTTGATCTCATTTATACCTCTCTTAGAGTTACCTATGGCTAAACTTAATAGTTCCGTAAATTTATTGAAAATTCCATTGCTGAACCTCACGTCCTCTTTACCAGCAAGGAAAAATAAGATCACACTGACATAACAAAAGTAATGCTTTTGGTTTATTTCATTGGTCGATAAAAGCTGTTATCTCCAGAAAGATTCAGTCATTTCGTGGATTTAGTGATGGTGCACTATGTCGAAAAAACTTATGTTGAAAATTAATTCAAGCTATCAAGAGTCGCAGAAATTGAAGTGAAATTAAACTCTTAAGAATCTTTAACCAAAGAAGAAATTAATGTAGGCAAACTGAAGGAATTTAACATTATTAAAAACTTTGATTAACTCAAAAAGATCGTGGAAAATGAAGTAAGTTCTGTGGTCAACACAGATCAAATTGATATTAAGTTCAGTGAAAAAATATTCTTGCATAACTAAGAAGAGAGAAGAGTAACATATGATCACATAAAATCTTTTTACCAAAAATGTAAAAAAGAGAAACTGTAAAATACGGAGTTTATCTTTTACTTTGGACATGCCTTAAAGGGAAAAACGCCAGAGGTATACAATACTCCTGTGGACAGAGATATCAATGAAGTCAAGAAGGAAGTGTTTAAAAAAATTGATACTAAGTCATTGGGCCCAAATCAGGGAAAACAATTGAAGGAGTTGAAAAAAATTATTGAGGATAGATATATTGATATTTTCCAGAAAACACATTTTGACATCGTTCCGATTACTGAGGCTAGGCTTAAATAAATATGCTTGGAAAGGGGACTAGATTTTAAGGCTTTGCATCTGAATCTAAATTCTGGCATGGTGAGTAACGCATGCATGAGTCCAAACTGCAAATTTTATCTTCAGCCTCTAGCTGGTCAGGAATTATCTGAGCATATGAGACTGTGGAAAAAAGCTTTACCTGCTCGTTTTCACTTTGATGTGGTCCTTCAACTAAAATAAAAGAAGTCAATTGACGAAATATACAAGTTCCTTATTAATTCTGGGCATATTAATTTAAAAAGGCATCGAAAAACATAATAGGAGGTGCTCGAGTACATCAATAAAATCAAAGCATCCCTAACAGTTTGATTTGCTTAAATCCATCATTATCTTATTATTAATTATTCTCTTTATGATCAATCGTTATTATTTGATAATAAAACTTATTAATTTTTTCAATTATGGATGCTTCAGTCAGATAAAAAATAACACAACTTAGTGCCAAATGTGACGTTCTGCAAAAAAATGTATTTCGATAATCATTCAGGGCAGGTATGTCGAATGCATAGATATAATGGAAGAGATAGTTAGTATCAAAAAGAATATCTTTGGTATAGATCATTCATAATTCATTACTGCTTCCGAAAAGTTATGCTAATATCTCAATCTGGCAGCGATGATGAATCTACAAAAATAAAAATTTGAACAAACCCTTGACTATTTAAAAAAGGCTGAACTGGTCGCGAGAGATTCAGCTGATTTAAAAGCAACAACTTATAATAATTTGGCATGCTACTACCGCAAAATTGGGAAAATTAGATCCGCTCTTTCTTACCTTATAAAGGCTCTCCAAATTTAAATCAAGATTGATAAGCCAAAGTCCTTGGCTGATACTCATCTCAATCTCTGTGCAGTACTCAGTCAACTTGATAAGCATGATGATGCCCTTCAGCATTCCTTGCTATCAATAATTTTGCTACAAGATTAATTTTTAACTAAACTTCTGCCAAAAGCAAATAAATTAGAGGGAGAGGAACAAATTGATGATGAAAGGCTAGCTATTTTAGCAATTGCCTATCATAATCTAGGCGTTTAATTTTAGCATCTAAAAAGAGTAACCTTAATTTTATTTAGTTTGATTAGGCTCTCAAAATTTACAGAAAAGCTCTTAGCTTTTCAAAATAAAACTTAAGCAATAACGAGCAACTCGTAAAAAATTTAGTAAAAGTTGTAAGTAGTGCAACCGAGCAGATGTAAGAACAAAAAAATAACATACAAATGAATATTAATAAGACTATGATTTTTAAAGAAAATGGGATTAAATCCGATCTGTATTCGGACCTTTCTAAAAAAGTAGAGAGGCAAAAGCATTTGCCAAAATTAAGAGCGAAGACTAAGGAGCATGCACATACCACACTTTACGATCCTAATTATCAAAGTGTTGATTATGATGGCATTGAGGAGAAATATGGCATATTTAATGTATATTTTTATATATAAAGATTAGTAAGACCTTAAAAAGCAGACAGCGATTTAGTTCCCAACAAACAAGTTCCAAGATGCAAAAAAAAGTAAATCCTTCTTAAAACTATGGATATTAACCAACTGCTCAATTAAATGTAGGGGAATGAAACAAAATCTTTGAAATTATTATGTCAGACTCAAAACTGATGTTTATCCCCAATAATAAATCTAAATATGATATCTTGTATGGACATAATTGCAATTTAATTTAAAGGGTTTGACAAGATACAATATCAAGGCTTTTTTTGAACTAGTTGATTCATTTTTTTAACTAAAGTCAATCCCATATCTATCATCATATTATCTTTCATAAAGTTTAAAGGGTTTGTGCAGTATTTATGTTGTGTTTCATTTGAAATTACTATTGGCTGAGCAAAATTGTTCCTATAGGATTCATCAGGTTCTTAAATGTTATTATCGTTCATAAATTTGTTAAAGTTGTTAAGTTATTGAAACACATCTCCTCTATTATCATTGTTGAGAGTTTTGCATACATTTTTTATATTTTTGCAATGGCCTAAATCACGAAAAGTATTTGTTGATGGGAAGACACTTAGCTCTACATTTTTGCCACTTACAAGCTGTAAAAAAGGGTCACTCTTTTTTGCTAAGATAGATTTTTTACAGTTTACCTTGACTTTTTTTATCATTTTATTTGTGCCATTTTTTATTTATTTTTTAGTATTGATCTTCGCTTTTGATACCTGAAACTTTGACTGCTTTTTTTATTGGTGAGCATATTTCTAAATGGATGTTTAAGATAACTTTTCTAATGAAGTAAATTTTCGATAAGAGAATTTAAAAGTACTTTGCAAACGTTTTCCAGTGTTAGTACGATATCTTTAAGATTTTGTGTGTAATTGTTTTGAGGAAGAGATTAAGTCATTGAATAGAAAGGAACCTTCAGAAGGAAGAGACTTTTTAGATTTTATACTTTTGTGAGAGGAAAACTTAATAGAGACCATAGATCGAGCAGTCCAACTGCTTTCAGTCTGTTAAAAGCGAGCTGGAAAAATGTGTTGCCCATTTTCTTATAAATATTAATTATTTTTGAGAAACTTGGTGGAATTTTGATTAAAACAAGTTCCTAATTTAGTGTTTCTGCGATTTATTTGCTTATACTTTAATTACTCTTCTTCTAAATTCTCCCCTTCAAATGTAAAGTTTACTGTTCTCTTTTTGCCCCATCCCATTTTAGAGTCATCATTTAAATTGTTTATATCTTCAACTTTGTCATCTTATTCATATTCCTAAGATAAAAACTTAGTTGTTTTTTTGGACTTATTGCCATTGATTCTTCGACTAAATTTATTTGACTCAAAGCTTTGCCCCTTACTATTACTGCTATTTATATTGGTTTCATCTGATGGATAGTTTATTTGATCTATGTTTTGATATTTATCCAATATACTTTTGAAAGATTTTTTTTACTTGATTTTATCGCTGGCAAGGGAGGTTCTAATTTTATACAATTTGCGTTGACTGGAGTTACTATCTCTCAATTAAAGAGGTTCAGGATATATTTATTATCCGAAATATCTGATTAGATTTGACTTGCGTTACCTATGACTATTTCCATTAAATTTATCTAATTGCTCATGTTTTTTCTTTAAAAAATTAACAAAAATAGGGCAATTTTAATTTTGTTATTTACGGTCTGATTGAATTGTTCTTTTGTCATATTCCTAGCAACTAGATGTCTTAACCATCTTAACTCTACGCTGAAGAATTTTCCTTTTAGATTGTACTCCTAAAATATTAGCAGATGCTAACTTTCCTAATGAATTTCCTATCGATGAGGTCCCTTGACTAATTGTTTCTACATTAAGTAAATCTAAATCAGCGTTAGTATGATTCAGTGCGGAGTATCTTTCCAGAATATTGAAAGGTACTACTTCTCCAACCACATTGCGGAATATAACGGGAAAATCGTAATTTTTGATCATTCGGCAGTAGTTTCTTCTATGAACAAATTTAATATGATGGAACGATAGAAAAGGATTATAGTTTTAAAAATCATCCTAGAGAATTTGTCGAGGAATTCAATAAAATCCATTAAGATGAAATTATACAATTCGATGAAAGCTATATGAGATAAGAAGCTTGATTAATATTACTAATTTCTGTAATTATCCTTCCAAACCTCCACCCAAGCTTAGTTATCACGCCTCCAATAATCTATTCACTCAGCAATCATTCACTTGTATGCAAAACAACCGATAATTGCAAACTTAGATCATTGAAACTGATCAACCAATAATAAAAAATAAGGTAAATAATTCTATATTTGTATATGATCAAGACTATTAAAATGAAATTAGGTGTGAGTGAGTTGCCAAAAATATGATATGCTTGTAATTATGTTCTATTTGGTTTTGAAAGTTCTCTATTTTATTGCATTGATAATGCTAAATAAATAGATTTAATATTTCTAATCATACTATATTTAATTATTAATTTCCTTTTAATTTTATTTCACGGAAAATTAACAAAGAAAAAATGGAGAAATAAAGAATTTAGACTTTAATAATTTTATCAGAAACAATTATCTTATCAACATTAGGAGGACTTCTTGTTTTCAGAAAGACTCTTAAACTATTGTAATTAATTATTTTACAAGAAAACGGTTATTTTACACAAATAATACCAAAGTATATTTGAATTGATAAACTTTTAAAAATCTCAAATTCCAGCACAGGGACAAATTGTAAAATAATAAACAATTCATTTAATTCTTGAAGACGATATTATTTATATGTTGAGCCCATAAATATATAAAGAATAATAAGTCAAGTCTATCAAAAACTGCAAGTTAAATGGTCACTATTCCATGTATTTTACCAGAATTAAGATATGATTCCATGCCAATATTAGACTGAAACTGTAGGATTGAATTATAATATCTTAATCATGAGAGTCAAACAATAAATAAAAAGGCGAATTCTATGCTAGGGCAATGACAAGTACAGTAAGGTTAGTCATAAATCCAAAATCCTGCTTTTAAAGAAAGTTTTTTGTGATAAAATGGAAATTAAATAAGTAAATTCTCTATTATTAAGAGCGCAAAATTGTTGAACATTAATTACTCGACTGCCAAAACTTTAATGAGAAAGTTCAAGACTCAGGGAGAGGTTGTGAATAAATAGATATTGATTGGAATCAGTAACTGGTTCGATATCTATGGAATATAAAGGAAGCGATGTGAATATAAAACAATTGGTGCGGTTGAAGAGTTTAAAAAGAATTCAGATGCCATCAAAATTGAAGAAGAAGCAACCATTGACTTAGAACCCAGAAAAACCCCAGATTCTTACATTAGAAGTGGTAATTCCAAAGCTGGGTCAATCTAAATCCTGCAGCAAGTTCTGTTTAAATTTTGATAAATTTAAATTATATTTCTCAACAGGGAATATCATGATCTTATAATTTGTAATCCAATATTTTTGTGCATCATGGTCTTAAAATAAATCTATTTCTTCAATCAACAAATCAATTTACTTTATAATAATAATTGTAGGCTCAATTTCTGGTATGTATAACAGAGGTTAATCATTTTTATGTTCTTGATCTAGTTTTCGTGGTTGCAAAAAGGTGCTACTTATTTATGTCTAATTTATGATGTGCGATTTATTACATATTTGAATGAGAAATAATTTTATCTATGATTTGAGTTCTAAATGAAGTTGAGGAAAATGATTAGCGATAAAATAATTTGTAGTTTTTCCCTTTCTATCCTAATCAAATTCGTTATTGTTAGGATTTTAAAAATATTCTTTTGTATTTTAATATTATCTTAACATTTTCTATACACATTTTACCTTTAAGCTCACTCTAATTATAAATAATTCTTCTATAAGAGAATAATGCTAATATGTTAGTATTTCAATAATTTAATATTGTTCGGATTTAATTAAATCATTAAAGAATTTCAGACTTTTCAATGATTAATATTGCTAAAAATAAAGATAAATTTAGGTGTGAATTTCAATTGAGCATTAAATATTCCCAAAATGTAGTTGTATTAAAAATTATTGATTTGGTCCTTGAAATATTTATCAGAGCAAACAAATCATTGTCAATTTTTATAATAAACATTTAGAAGCATGTAGTTTCAAAAAATATATACATCCTCCTCCTATTAATTACTACCTGATTACTCTATATCCACCAAGGGCACAACTCTTTAACATAACAATATTAATAAACCTATCTCTCAAGACAGATTTTCTAAAGATTGTCATGCTCCTTATATAATAAAGATCTCACCTCAACTTCCAGCAGACTCTGTTGAGCAAAAATCACTCTACAGTCTCAGTCAATCGAACTCTCCGCTTGCCTTTAATCCTAATTCTTCAAATAAAATGAAATTAAGGAAAGTAAGTCAAGCTAATCAAACGAGTTCTCTAAATATGAGTAAGTCTATGAGTTCTTCCTCTTTTAATCAAAAAATTGGAATTGATTTCTCTAAAAGAGAGAGTAATTGTTTGCCAAAAGATCATTTGTAAAATTCTCCTTTGAACTCTCCAATCATTTCTCATAATATTAGACCAGTAAATATATCAAAAGATATGCCATTTGATAATTTCAGTAATAAACATTAAAAAGTAGAGAGCCTAAACAAATACAATTGCAGTGTCATGCATACAAGCGAAATTTACAGAAAAGAGAGTCAAAATGTAGATATTCCTAATCCTAACAAGAATATCTTTTCAAGTCAAATCCAAAGACATTCGAGATACAATGATCCTATCTCGAAGTAGGAAGCAATTTAATGTAACAACTCATCCATAAATCCAATTAAAAGGTAGAAAGAACTCCAATATAACTTTCAAAATGATTTAGAACAGTTGAGTTTTGAAATCAGAGGAATGTCCAATAGTGTGCATACATCACAGAAATAATTAGACTCAAATAAGTCGACTAAGAATAAGAATACGTTTTAGCAAATATAACTATAATATTAGCAGAAGAAAAATGATAAATATTTATAGGTCATCAAACAGTATTAAAAATAAATTAAATAACTAAAATAGATTAATAAAAATATGGATTTATAAAATAAAAAGAGCACTTTCAATCAATAATAAGCAAAAAATACTATTTGGCATTTAAATCAATAAAAATAATCCAAACAAATTTAATTTCAGTAAAAAATTAGATTACTGAATGTAAAGTTATAATAAAAATAAGGTCAATTAGAGTCACTAAAAATGTAAAAATTGATGAAAATAGAGGAAATTGAAAGGCTAACAATGTAAATTCAATAAAAATAAACCAATATAGCTCATATATTTCTCATCTCCAAATAAAAAGAGGATTAAAATAGCAAACTTCTATCTCAACTTTAGGATTATAAGGTCAATGTTTAAGCATTAACTATGGATCTCAATAAGGCGAATATTTGCAAAGATGCTATTGCTGAATAGCTTTCTCTCAAAAATCAAATGCTCATCTAAAAATAAGAGTAAATAAATGTCCTTAAGGCTATTTAAATGGAAAAGGACAATAAAATTATAAATCTCTTGTAAAACATATCGAAAAGTAACTAAGAAATAAATACTTTAAAAGAATCTTTTAATATATCATGTTAGGCTAAAAATTAAAAATACAACTAAGAGCAGTAATAAACAACAAATAAAATAATAGGCAGTTAAAATAAACAAAAATAACAGTTACACGAATAAATACAAAAATAACAGCAACAGTTTTTCAAACAATTTAATTTATTTATTTAAAATAAACTCAAATCATCGGACACCAAGGATATTAATGATCATTAAATCAATATGACGGATACCCAAGTAATTATAAACTCAATAAATTACAATCAAAGAACTCAAATTAATATTGAAAATTTTATTTAATAATAAAATAGTCTATTTGATTAAGTAGATCAAAATCATAATTAACTAGAATAAAATGTGTCTAAAATATGTTGTATTCAAAATTAGACGACTTAAAAATAAAAATTAGATAGTCTCATAGTGTAGCTAGAGAAATATATCAAGTAATGCCTATATAGCAATACATCCGCATTGTATCCAAAGTTACTGAAATTAGTTGGAATATAGCAAAACATTAATTTTCATCAAAATATTTTACATGAAATCAAAGCTCTTTGCCAAAATATTCACTAATTAGCTTACCGCTTTAATGAGGAAGTAGCCAAAAATGAGTGGCTATCATCTGAAATCATGATGGTACAAAATCAGAGATCCTTCGAATAAATTAAAAGTATTAGCCTTATACAAGAGATATCAGCTCTAACTGAACTTAACGTTGAGCTGAATGACATTGTCATGCACCTAACAGTTAAGCTAAGTGATATCAATCTGCAGATGCATTAAGCTATGCTACTGAAATACTCCGAGGACCATTTAGATGAAAACAATGAAAGATAGGCTAAAAAATGTTTGAATTCATTGAACTCAAATAGATCTGACGAATTGTATAAATCTGCCTAAAATTTATCAGCTACTTGATTTTTAAAACTGTAAACTTAATTCTTATAGAATTCTTTACATTTCTTATGAAATAATTATTGAAATGGCGATGGTTTGCATTGAGGAACCACTGTGTCCTAACTCTCCTATCTTTAAGTACCTCTCTATTTTATTCAGACCCTACAGGTTCCTCTCGCACTAATGTTACTAATCTACTTTCTTTTTGAAACTATCAGATCATGATTAGATTGATTGGACGATGCCATTCGCCAAACCACTCAATAGTCCATATATTTCGTCGGATCGTAGTAAGCCCAATAAAAAATCAGTCTTATCATTCCTCAACAACAAAACTCTTAAGACTCCATAAAAGAAGTCAGTTAAATGATTTAGAATCAATGAAATTATACTATTTTCTACAATCATATTGTACAAAAGGAGTATGAAGCGTTATACAATTTTTTAATATTTTTAAAGGGTTAATGGTAAAAATAAACTTTATAGAATGATAAATGATTAGTCTTTTATAAAAGATTAAATGGAGAAAGTTTATAGTTAATAATCCTATTGATGATTCGCGCAAGACATTACTACTTAAACTTTAAATGACCATTCTTTTCATCAATATATGATAATATTTTTGGAATAAACTCACAAGTTGAGAGAAATAAAATTATTTCTTTATTTTATTAAGCAAAGCAATATCAAGAGTTATGAGATATTTTATGATTACTTGTCTAAGCTTCAATTATGGATTGAAAATATAATGAGGCAATTTAACTACTTTATAACATCATGGTTATTAACATTCAGTATATCAATAATCAATATCAACTAACATCTTAAATCGATGTATATCTCCATATTATGGCAGATTTAACTGATTAAATAATTAAAATACCTTAGTAAAGATTTTTGAAGTCATATACTTGCTATAAACTCATTCTATAAATTGTATTTAAGCGCCAAGGCATCATCAATGAATAACAGAAATACATACATCAGTTCGAAAGCAGCATTAACTACTCAGAAAGATCGTCCCACTACTAATCCTTGCTCTATCACCAAGACAAATACCGAAAAGATGGGTGCAACCATCGATCGCATGATATCAAAGATCCTTAATGCAGTTGGCCTCTTACCCAACTATACTCTAACTTCCACTATCAGTAGAGAGAGCCTTAAGGGAGCTGGTTCAAAAGTTTTCTTTGATGTTGTTACAATTTTTTTGAAAGCCCTAGATAGTAAGATTGAACGAGACTCTATCAATTCAGAGACGATGGTGGATATAGTTAAGATGATGGGATACACAGGTAATTTAAATAAAAATATATTCCAACCTATTGGAGCGCCACATACATGGAGTTACTGTCTCTCCATATTGGAATGGTTAAGTTAGTTAGCCACTTTTACCTCTAATTATCAAATTGTCAAACAGGAGCGCCCCTTCGAGGAAGATTTCAATAGTCTAGTCTTTTAAGCATACATTTTGAAGGAGGATAATAAAGTTGACCAATATCTGAAGAAGGAAAATGACAAACTGTAACAAGATATTAAATCCACTAACTATACAATTTAAACAATGATTTTGTCTATTCACAACTTGCAGCAGGGTCAGCGTTAAGTGCATGCGGTGGAAAAAGATATTGAAAAGGAGAAAGAGATGTTGTTTCGAAGCAGTTAATAATTTATTTAAAAAAACAGAAGATTGGGACAACTTCAATTCTAAGTTGATAAATTGCAGGAGCAACTCAGTGATATGAGACGATAACTGGCGAATAGAGAAAAAACATGTGAATAATTGGAAGATCAGATTTAACATCAAGATCTCAGCAAATAGCAAATGGAATAACTCAAGCAAAAAATTTAAGAATTGAATCTCAAGGAATTTCAAACTCAAATTAAGATTAAAAATTATCTCTCTGCACATGCTAAAAACAGTGATTAACTGATGGGACTATTAGCATCCATTAATAGATAACTTCGGGAAATATATGAAAGGAGTAAAATAGTTGCACAGAACTCTGGAATTTAATTTGAAGAAATAACAGTTGGAATCAATATCAGGGAATTTTAGGCATATTTCAAAAATTAAAAAGCACCTTATGATGAAATGATAGTTAGAACCCTGATCGGCGAAACTATCATCGACCTTATTTGTACAAAAATGGGCTAATTGCAAAAGGCTTTAAAAATCAAATTTGAAGAGGCAGAAAAGGCCTTAAATCTATGCTAATCATAGGTTGCCACGATTGATAATTTTAAAAAAACACTGAAAATTGAGATTGAGCAGGCCAAAACTCGTATCGGTCAGCATAAAAAAACGATTAATATAAATACCGAGGCTATTAGACAGAGGTCTCTCTCATTAGATGAGAGACGTCATCATCTAGCCAATAAATAATAGCTATTGAGATAAAAGAAAGAGAAGAATGCTAGTCTCATAGAAGAAGTTAAAACTACGACAGAAATTATGAAAAAATTGGCGAATGCTCTAGCTGTGTTTTAAGAATCTACTGATGGCACTATAAGGAGAAGAAGGGCTGCCATATAAGAGCATAAACAAAAGACCTGGACCCTTGTTGAGAATAAAGTTCTTTTTGTAAAAAGACTTAACGAGTAAATACAATTGAAAATTAAGCAAGTAAAATAAAAAGAATAATCTTCAAATATCTGATGATTTTAAGAATATCTTTGGACCAATATAACTATTGTTTAAAGAGATCAATAATTGATATTTCATTCATGATATAATACTCATCACGGATATAAATCTATTTACTTTGACACCCGCATGGAGGATTGGCAACAATTGATAATATCTATCATAGGCTGGATCTATTTCTTCGCGTGGTCCTTCTCCTTCTATGGACAGATATATGAGAACTTTAAACATAAAAGGTACTTTCTTTAGGACCTAGCGTTGAGGGCATGAACTTCGACTTCATAGCGATGAATTTGACCGGCTTCACATTCTACTCCATATACTGTTCGTATGGATATTTCGCAAACACTGATCAGACAGGACAAGTAGATCTCAATGATCTTCTCTTTGCCTACCATGCCATGTTAGCCACTTTGATCACTTTATCTCAAGTGCTGATCTTTACAAAAAAAAAGAATCGCCTTCACACTATCACACTACTATACTTGCTAGCACTGTGGTTGTTCATAATTGTATATACAGTTCTCACATAAGTAACATTTTTTCAATCTAGGGCACACACACTCTATCGGTAAATAACAATGTAAAAATTGTTAGTTTGATGGGTTACTTCAAGTTATCCATCTCTTTCCTGAAATATCTACCTCAATTCTATTGGAATTACAAGCGTAAATCCACTGCTGGATGGTCTATTTTCAATATACTTCTTGATTTGACTGGTGGACTGCTTTCCTTCTTGCAAATGGCCTTGTAAGCAATTTTTGGTCAAGATGTTTCTATTAACATCGTCAAACTCTTTCTTGGAATAATGGTGGTTTTCTACGATGTGGGTTTTATAGTGCAGCATTATTGCCTTTACCCACAAGGCAAAAACCTTGCTATCATCAGCACCTACCGTCCGCCGACTGAAGAGTATAATCTTAACGGCAGTCTTCTTCCTATCAAATAGGATTCTGAAGAGCACTAAGAAATTCATGAAACCCCCACTTCCGCCTATCCCGTACAAACATCAATTCCTGCACAATGATACAGTGATTATCAGATATTCAAGATATAGAACAACATCACGCAAAAATTATCTTTTCAAGCTTTTTTTATAGGTTACGAATGACGTCTTCTTTTACCTTATTCAGTTCTTCTAGTTTATAAAGTTGAGCATAAGTTTGTTATATTTTATCCATCAACTCTTGAATTTCCTCTGCGTCCTAGTCTTTAATGTTTTTAGGGGAAAAATTCTGACCATTTAGACTATTAAGCAATTATCCACGAGTCCCATCTTCTGGATCTAACTCAAATCCTCTTTCGATTGACTCCCGCTCTTGCATAGATCTCTCATTTTCTACTCTCCTTGCATTCTGTGTTAGTCTTCCCTCCTAATCAGGCTTCTCAAATTTGACTAATACTTGATATAAAACCTGCTCCACCACAGATGGTACTGCATTTGTAATTTTTTAAATCTGATGTTTCGATAGTACGATACCCAGTTTTCTAAGGACTTTGACATTGAGCATATTCCAATTGTCGATTTTTTTGTTAAGAGAGTTTGCGGCAGGATAATTATGAACAGATATTATCTTTGGACAATAATGAGCTATCAGCTAAGCCATCATTCTTCCATCTGAGAAATCACGGTTAATATTTTTCTTTGGGCGTGAAAAGGAGATGCTATCGACCATGTGGTAAACCTCTTTCAACTCCTATTGATTCATGAGTTGCTATTATAATTAAACTTATATTTGTATCATGCAATTACAATCCATCATTAATAAGCACATATAAAAATCAATCAATAAAGTATCTCATTAGAGTTCTTCATCCAAGATTGAAGCCCGCATCCTCCTCGGTAATTTGGCTGTGTTTTCTGGAGGTATTCCTCTATGGTCATACATAACGTGAAAGGTAAGTGAAGAGTTGCTTGTATACTTCTTCCCACACCCACATGAGATATAATCTTTAAATTTATTGTACTTATCGTATAGAAAAACTGATTTTTCGAAAGGAATTTCGAAGTATTTGAGTAGTTGATCCTTTCTAACACCATATATAGTCCCATCAGGTATGGCTCCACTGTGGATGGAAAAAAGATGTACACGTAGTTACTCTTCATAGACAAACATTATCTAACAGCTTCCACACATGAAAATACGTGTGCTATAATATTATTTCGATCCTTTTGAAAGCAGATTAAAATTTAGTCCTTAAATCTCTGGCTAATTCTACTCTTAAGAGGGTTCGCTATTTTTTTCACCTGTCTTTTTATTGTTAAGTTAAGGGGGATTTTTTTATTTGTGGGAGTAGTACTCCTTCGGAGTATTAAAGGACTACCCGCAGCGACATCGTACCTATCCATCGATAAGTTAATATGAGCGTTTATTTTTTTTTCTAACAGGTGTTTAGAAAAGACCTTACTTATTTTTTTATTTTTAGTCTAGTCTTATTTTATCAGATAATCGAAATCTCCTTCGTTTCGATACTTTACCCATCGAACTTTGTTATTCAGGATTGTGATTTTTAAGAATGTGAGATTTTAGAGCTTCGGTAGTATTAAAGGATTCTCCGCATTCGCAAGCCAGAGACAAGTTTATCTTGGTCTCCCAACTGTCTGAGTCATATTAATATCTTTCTTGAGCATTATCACCCTTTCTAATACGAAAACCAAATTTTGTTCCCGAATATTGTGTAATATCAGTGTCCCTGTCGTAGCGTTGCCTATCCATAAAATTACATGAGATTAAATATTCACATAATTTGCTTTGACTGAGAAGAAGACCTCAATAGATCCTATATTAACGAGTCTAATAATAATTCTAATTTTATCAAAATGAACTCGTCCATACCAATTAAATTGGTAGTGGTCGGCGATGGTTCAATTGGCAAGACTTGTATCATGGTCCGGTATCTCTTTCCTTATTCAGTTATATCGATGGATCTTTCAAAACAGATTATGTTCCCACTATTTTCGACAATATTACAAAAACAATATAGATGGCAGGAAGAAACATCAATCTTAGTTTATGGTATATGCACAGACACATAGGGACACGGCTGGACAAGAAGACTACAGTCGACTGAGACCCATAGCTTACCCTAACACTGATATCTTTCTGATAGTATTTTCAATAGTTGATCCTGATTCCTTCAAAAATGCAAAAAAGAAATGGATGCCAGAAGTAAAAGGAGAAGTTCCGAATGCCAATGTTTTATTTGTGGGTAGTAAAATGGATTTGCGAGATTCACTGGAACTGGAAAATCCGCCACTGCTTAAAAAGGAACTATAAAAAAACATAATTTAGGAAATGCATTGCGGATATGTCGAATGTAGCGCTTTGACTAGCTAAGGAATTAACGTAGTATTTGAGACTGCAATCAGAACGGTTCTTACTTCCAAAGGCATTCTTAAGTCTCCTTCCGTTTCTTCAAGTTCTCGCTATGTTCCTGCTTCCATCGAAAAGCCCCTCAAAGAGTCAAAAGGTTGTCATTGTTAACTTATGTGAAAAGACTAATGATGTATATGCATATAAATAAATTGACTCATCTTAGTAGTTATGTCTATAATTTGAATGTCGGCGATTCCCAACTACAACATCTTAAGGATAATCGGGTCGGGCTGCTTTGGTAAATCCATCTTAAAGAAGGCTATGTATTTGAAGCTGAAGATCGTAAGACTCAGAAAAAGGTGGCACTTAAACGCATTGAAAAAGTGGGTAATCAGCTCAGTAGAGAGTATGAGATTCTTTTTGCCATCAAGCATATCGATAACGTGGTTCACATCGAGGTATTTGCTTAATCATGAAGGATTTTTTCTACTCCAAGAATGACCAAGGAAAGCTTATTCAAAATATTGTATTTGAGTTTGTAGAGGATAACCTCTAAAGTTTAATTCAACGCACAATTAAGAATAAACTAACTCTATCTTAAGTGAATATCAAGGTATCAATTCTCAGAGTTAGAGTTATCTTCGGCAAATGCTAAATGGATTAGCTAGCATCCATTCACTCAATATTGCTCATCGGGATTTAAAACCAGAAAATGTATTGCTATCCAAGTAGGGAGTCATTAAGATATGTGATTTTGGTAGCAGCAAGGTGCTAGATCCAAAGGGAAAAAATACTCCCTATATTGTAAGTAGATATTACCGTGCACCAGAACTTATTCTATGCCTTACAAAGTATACAACAGCGATTGATATTTGGGCAACAGGATGTATCTTAGCATAGCTATTTCTTCTCACACCTCTGTTTCGAGGTAAGACGGAGGGGGACCAACTTTTTGCTATCTTCCGTATATTGGGCTCGATGACAATAGAAGAAACAAAATTATATAAAAATCAAGTTCCCTTTGACTCAAGCCTCTTCGATAGTTTTGGATCTTTTCCACGCATCAACTTGAAGGAATGCTTCACGTGTGTGAAAGACTGTGCCAATTTTTTGGACCTTCTCCTTAAGATGCTGGCCTACATACCTGAAAAAAGAATCACAGCCAAGCAAGCCCTATTGCACCCTTTCTTATCCGAGATTTAGGACTCGTCTTCTATTGTTTACAAAGCAAAATGATGCTAGATTGGATTAGTGTAGATGTAATTGTAGATATATAAAATAATTTCATAAAATATGGCTGTTTCGTCTTTATTAGCTTGCCTTATTGTTCGGTCCTTCTGAATTATCTTTCCGTGATCTCAATTTGGTTGACTCTTCCTCCATTATTAGAGTATTAAACTATTTAGCTATATTTGGTGGAGGATGGATTCTTTTAGTCTTGAATAAATGCACCAATATATCAAGAGACTTTCCTGCAATGGATGACTCTAACAACCATAATCTCTTTGAAATGACTTCTTCTTGACTGGCTAGGATATTGCGCTCGTCCTTATTGAGGAGGCTGATTGCTTTCAAAGCCATTACGAGGTCAATTATTTTGCAATCTTCAATTTTCTAGATAAAATAATATTTACCTCGACGAGTACGTTGGCAGCTTTGATCCAAATATCAGGATGAAAAGCTTAAGCCTTGCTGCAGTAAAACAATATCTTTGCAGCAGACTCTTTTTTTAGATGCTATTCACGCAGCAGCAGAGTTTAGCAGATCCATAGCATAAATTTACTCATATCCCCTCTCATTTGGTCTTGCTTTTACTGCTATCCATCTCTTTCCTTTATTCGCTTTAATTACTCTTGCGAGTATTCTCGAAGGCAAAGGTTCGCCACACAATAGGCAAGATTTTCAAGTGTTTACAGAGATTACATTTAGAGCTGTGGTAATTGATTACGAATTTGATTGTAAACAAGTAGAGTATCTCGCTTATTACGCAATCCAAGTTTTTCAAAGGCTATCAGGATTGTAGTTAGGGCGGTAGTAGAGAGAGTTGACAAGTTTGCCCTTACTCCGTTGCGAATCAAAACTTTTAGAAGATGCTTATCAGTTATTTTAAGAGTGGCCATGGCTCCAAATATCATACAGAGGATCATTGGCGGCATAATCATTTTGGAAGGCTAATTGGGTAAAATTTATTGATTACTAACGAGAATAGGCCGCTCTGCGTTTCCATCAAGACATAGAGTCAGCATGTGCTGATACAAGCGATGTACAACAGCAAAACTATTACTGTTACTCTTGTTTGATTTGGATAGACACCATAATAATACTCCTGTTTCTTCAAAGCTTAGTCTCTCTATTTCTCTCCCTAATAGTTCGTATAATTTGTCAAATAGACTTATTTTTGTTCCAATGTTGACTAGTGCCTTTAACATATATACTCTTGAGTAGTTGTTGAATTTATCTAGGCGCTCCTAAATGTTCTGGACTAAACTAATCCAGCGATGATCCGACTCGTTGAAGCTGTGCTGTGAGAGACGAATGAGAAAAGTCTCCAATTATCGGGGCTCTACTATCAATCTGCGGCTATAGTAGTCTTTAAAGATGTTATTGCTTTAACTATAGTACTGTCTGTGTTTTTCTGAGAAGTTGAAGCCCCCTTGAAAAATGAGTTGATTTAAAATAATCCTGAAACCAGCCAATTTGATCATGGTGTTAAGATTAATTATATCAGTGATAGTTTATTATTAAAAATCCCCTTAAAATTACTATTGAAATAATTTTAAAAAAGAAATAGAAAAAAGGATTCTATTTTTGCTTTTGCTTTTGCTGATGATATTTTTTATGGTTTCTAAAGAATATTTCGCCTTATCTTTATCTTATAATTTATTCATTTGTGAACTGTAAATACTTCTAGAACCAAATGGCCAATAATCAAATGTTTAAAGTAGTGCTCAAACTTCAACAGTTGCAAGTCCGCCTGCGTTAATCTGAGGCTGATGTCTACATCAAGAAGAAAAAGTAAGTAGTTCCTCTTTGCTCGCGCTGTAAAGTGCTCAATGGTATAGCAACCATTAACATCACTACGGAGCTCTATCTTGACTCATAAGATCCTGCCTTTCACATTCAGGTCATACTCTTTCTTGGTAATGATAGGAAATTTGGAGGAGAGGCCTATCTCAATGTGTTTGAGTGGGAGCCAAATGTCTTTCATCACACAGTTTCTCAGCTCAACAATTCTGCTGATCCCCACGCTCATCTCATTTTTGATTTTTACTATTTCAAGGACAATAGTGTGCTGGATTAAAGATCAATATTCTTGTCACAGGAACGTCTTCAGACAGAATACAGATAGATAGAGAGGAAAAATCACAATCTATTGCACTAGAAACAGGAGCTACAGAAGGAGGTTGAGGACTGGAAAAATAAAAATGAGGTACTAGAGCACAGTCGTAGTGAAATGGCTGCAGAAATAAACTAACTAGAAGTTAATCATCGATAGCTGCTGGAAAAGGGTCACTACACCATATCACAAGTTAACCAGGAGTGCCAACTACAAAAATCAATGAAGGAAGAACTAATGCGACTCATATAAGAAAAGTAGAAGAGACAGAGAGAGCCTATTAATTCTTAATGATTAATTCCGTTTATAATGATTTAATAATTATGTGCCAAAATACTTTAATAATAACGTAAATTATATCAAGTCTTCTCGTGCTAGCTGTTTTACGAATATATTATTTTTGATTCCTTCACTAGATGAGTTTCAATGATAGTCATAAGTATACAATATTATAAATATAGCCAGTTCAATACATC
>Ga0302188_10000183_pt1 | contig 51570 bp, 54 predicted proteins | sample II_Bog_E2_1_FD_198783 | JGI IMG/M metagenome (GOLD analysis project Ga0302188, IMG submission 198783) | Peat permafrost microbial communities from Stordalen Mire near Abisko, Sweden - II_Bog_E2_1 | ecosystem: Environmental > Terrestrial > Soil > Wetlands > Peat | place: Sweden: Abisko... | reverse complement strand
TATCGACTGTGGCACAACTTGGGTTAGCGACAAGACAGAATCCTCCGTTGAAGTAATATCCTTGATAGCAAGTTATGCAACTTCCAGTATTTTGATTGTAGGTGGCACAGTATGGATTTCCAATTGAACAAACTCCACTATTTAGATAATATCCCGATGCGCAAGTATTGCAGACAGCCCCAGTCCATGAAGTACAGTAAGGATTTGCTGTGGCATAAGCAACACAAGCTCCAGAGACGACAGTATATCCTGAGAAGCATGTCAAACATTTTCCGGTAGAATCAACAGTGGAGCAGTATGGATTAGTGACAAGGCATAAAGCGCCGTTGAGGTAGTAGCCAGAATAGCAAGACAGGCATGAACCGGTTAACATATTATAAGTCGCGCAGTAAACGTTTGCAGGCACGCATAGACCAGATCCAAGGTAATATCCGTAGTAGCACCAAGTGCAGGTAGCTCCAGTCCAAGCTGAGCAATAAGGATTAATTGTGATTTGAGCCACGCAGGTTTGACCTGATACGATGTATCCAGCATAGCAGCTTGTGCAATAACCATTGCTATCAACAGTTGAGCAGTAAGGACTGATCACAAGGCAGAGTCCTGAATTGAGGTAATATCCGCTGGAGCAGGTAAGACAGGCTCCACTGTTCATATTATAAGTTGTACAATAAGGATTACCTGCCACACAAATTCCGCTGGAGATATAATATCCATTGTAGCAAGCAGTGCAGCTTGAACCAGCAAAGGCTTGACAGTAAGGATTTACTGTTACAACAGAAACGCAAGTGTTACCTTGAACAGCATATCCTGTAAAGCATGTGAGGCAATTTCCATTTGAGTCAACAGTTGCACAGCTTGGATTTTTAACTAGGCACAGAGTTCCACTTAGATAATATCCTGAATTGCAGGACAAACATGCTCCGGTTACCATATCATAAGTTGAGCAATATGGATTCTAAACAATACAGATTCCTGTACCCAAGTAGTATCCATAGTAGCAATTGACACAAGTTGCTCCAACAAACGAAGAACAATATGGGTTTAGAGTGTTTTGACTGATACAGGTGTTTCCCCAAAGGATATATCCAGCGTAACAGCTTGTGCAGGCCCCGTTAGAATTAATGGTTTGGCAAATTGGACTAGCCACGAGGCAGACGGTTCCACTCACGTAATATCCAGCATAGCAGCTGAGACAAATTCCGCTATTTTGATCATAGGTTTGACAAAAAGGATTTGCCACAATGCAAATTCCACTTCCCAAATAATATCCGCTGTAGCAAGCCGTGCATGTAGATCCACTGAAAGTTTGACAATATGGATTGAGACTGACCAGACTGACGCAGACTCCATTCAGCACTGTAAATCCTGAATAGCAGGTTAAGCACAGATTATTTGCATCAATAGTTGCACAGGTTGGATTGGCCACGAGGCAGAGGGCTCCACTGAGATAGTATCCTGAATAGCAGGAGAGACAAGCTCCGGAATTCATAGCGTATGTTTGGCAGTACGGATTCGCCACTGCGCAAATTCCACTGGCCAAATAGTATCCATAATAGCAAATGGTGCATGTTGTTCCGCTGAAAGTTTGACAATAAGGATTCAAACTGCCTTGACTAACACAGGTGTTTCCCCAAAGAGTAAATCCTGTATAGCAGGTAAGACACCACCCGTTCGAGTCAACAGTGAGGCAGTTGGGGTTGGCAGCGAAGCACATAGCTCCACTAAGATAATATCCAGGATAGCAGGCATTGCAAGCACCAGTATTCATATTATAACCGTTACAATATGGGTTTGCGACCACACAAATGCCGTTTCCAAGGTAATACCCAGCATAGCACCAAGTGCATGTTGTGCCACTGAAAGTTTCGCAATATGGGTTGATGGTGATCAGAGCAATGCAAGTTTGTCCCCAAACAGTATATCCTGCGACACAGCTTGTACAATATCCATTAGAATCAACAGTAGCACAACTTGGGTTGGCTACAAGACAGAGAGAGCCACTCAAATAGTAACCGGCAGGGCAAGTAATGCAAGCTCCACCGAACATATTGTATGTTAAGCACCAAGGATTTGTTGGTACACAAATTCCTCCTGCAGCTAAATAATATCCATCGTAACAATTAGTGCAGATTACTCCACTGTTAGCTGAACACCAAGGGTTGGGTGGGGCAGGCATGGCCATATTCCAGCAAATTCCACTGAAAAGTTGATAACCTGAAGGACAAGTGGTGCATGAACCGGTCGCCATGTTATAAGTCGAACAGAGAGAAGCCAAAGCGACGCAAAGGCCATTGCTACCGATATAGTAACCTGTTTGACAAGTAGTGCAAGTGTTTCCGCTCCATGTTGAACATTGAGGATTCAAAGTAGTGATGTCTATACAAAGATTTTGGAAGACGACATAGCCTGATGGACAGGTAGCGCAACCTCCACTGGAAGTGGTTGTTGTACAGGTGCTGATTTTGACGCATAGGGCACCATTGAGAGTATATCCAGAATTACAAGTCAAACAATTTCCAGTGAGCATATCATAAGTCGCACAGAGGGAGTTAACAGCTTGACAGACTCCATTATGAAGCCAGTATCTATTATAGCAAGTTGTGCATGATGTTCCAGTGAATACTTGACAATACGGATTAGGGAACACCAAATTCCAGCATTGGTTATTATAGAGCAAATATCCAGTAGGGCAACTGATGCAATAGCCAGTTTGCATATTATAAGTATTGCAGGCAGAGCTCAAGGCAACGCAGATTCCATTGCTACCGAGGTAATAATTGGGTTGACAAACACTGCAGACTGTTCCTGCGAAGGTTAAGCAGTAGGGGTTCAAAGTAATTATCTGAATGCACAGATTTTGCCATATTTCGTATCCTGTTGGACAGCTTGTGCAGTATCCGTGACTATCAGCAGTTGTGCAAGCAACTTGTTTGAGGCAGAGACCAGTATTAAGTGTATACCCAGATATGCATGTTAAACAAAGTCCAGTGCTCATAGAATATGTAGCGCAATATGGATTAGCGTAGATGCAAATACCATTATTGAGGTAGTATCCGGGGAAGCAAGTATTGCATGTTGTTCCTGAGAAGGTAGCACAGTAAGGATTTTCAACAAATAAACTCCAGCAAGCATTACCGACTTTGGTGTATCCTTGAGGACAGCTGGTGCATGCTCCCGTCTGCATATTATAAGTTGCGCAAAGAGAGTTGAGAACAGTGCAGATACCATTTGCACCAATGTAATAGTTGTTTTGACATACTGTACAGGTGGTTCCACTGAAAGTTAAGCAGTAGGGATTGAGACTGATAACGCTGATGCAAAGGCCGTTATAGACAGTGTAGCCAGAAGGGCAACTCAAACATGCACTTGTTGTAGTATTGGTGGTAGAACAAGCGTGACTAGCGAGGCACAAGCCGTTTTGAAGTGTGTAATTCGAAACACATGTTAAGCAGTTTCCTGTATTCAAATCATAAGTAGCACAGAGAGCATTTCCAAGAACGCAAATTCCATTGTTAAGGTAGAATCCTGGGTTGCAGGCAGTACATGTGATACCTGTGAAGGAAGAGCAATATGGATTATGGAGGGTGATACTCCAGCAGATGTCTCCCCAGAGAATGAATCCAACTGGGCATGTTAAGCAAGCTCCTGATGTCATAACGTAGGTCGCGCATTGAGAGCTCAAAACAGCGCAAATTCCGTTGCTACCAATGTAATAACCATTTTGACAAGCTGTACAAGTGGTTCCGGTGAATGATAAGCAATAAGGGTTCAAACCAATAATGCTGACACATAATCCGCTGTAAACTGTGTATCCTGTAGGACATGTGAGGCACTTTCCGTTTGAACTAGTTGTGTTGCAACCTGCATTAGTTAGACAATTAGAGCCGCTCAGGGTTGCTCCCGCAACACAGGTGATACAATTGCCGTTGTTCATATTATATGTTGCACATAGGGCGTTGGCCTGAACGCAAATTCCATTGCTGAGGTAATAGCCATTGTAGCAATTGGTACAAGTGCTAGTGCTATAGGTTTGACAATAAGGATTGTTAATGGTGAGACTCCAGCAGATTGATCCTTGTAGGGCGTAGCCCTGAGGGCATGTCAAGCATGCTCCGGTATTCATATCATAAGTATTGCAAACTGAATTAAGTCCGACGCAAATTCCACTGGGATTGATGAAGTATCCACTCAGACAGGCAGTACATGTGGAACCTGTGGAACCACTAAATGTTTTGCAATATGGATTTGCTGTTACGATTTCAACGCAGAGACCAAGATAGACTTAATAGTTAGCAGGACAAGTGATGCATTTTCCGCTTGCATCAGCAGAACTGCAGGCCACGCTTGCGACGCACAGGTTTCCATTTATAGTGTATCCAGAAATACAGGTTATACAAGCTCCTGTTGACATACTATAAGTAAGACAGTAAGAATTGGCCAAAACACAAATTCCGTTGCTGAGGTAATATCCGGATTTGCAGTAGGTACAAGTGATTCCACTGAAAGTTTCACAATAGGGATTGAGAATTATAACACTCCAACAGATGTCGCCCCATAGAATGTAGCCAGAAGGACAGCTTGTGCAGGCACCCGTGTTCATGTTATAATTAGCACAAACTGAGTTCAAGCCGATGCAAATTCCGTTGCTTCCGATATAGTAACCGTTGTAACATGCGGTACAGGTAGTAGTTCCACTGCCAAAAGTTTTACAGTATGGGTTGACGGCACTGATTTAAATGCAGAGATTGTTCGATAATTAGTATCCAGTTGGACAAGTTAGGCAATGTCCATTTGTGGAATTAGAGGTAGTGCAGTTGGCATTGTAATAACAGAGATTACCGCTTTTGTAATATCCTGATATACAGGTCAAACAAAATCCTGTGTTGACATCAAAGGTTGCACAGTAAATGTTAGCGATAACGCAAATTCCGTTGTGGAAGTAGTATCCTGGGTTGCAGGCAGTGCAGATTAAACCACTGAAAGTGGCACAGTTCGGGTTGATAATGCTAACACTCCAGCAGATAGTGCCTATTAGAGAGTAACCAGCTGGGCAAGTTATGCAGCTTCCGCTTGACATGTCATAAGTCAGGCAGATTGAGATTAAGCCAGTACAAATGCCTGTGTTATCGATAAAGTATCCATTTTGACAGGTAACGCAAGTATTTGCATTCCAAGTTAAGCAATAAGGATTTGAACTATGAGAGCTAATGCACAAACCTTGCCATAGCACATAATTTGTAGGACAAGCGAGGCATTGGCCAGTTGCTGAAGTATTAGCGCAGCCAGTACTGGAAATGCAAGAAGTTCCACTGAGAGTATATCCACTAACACAACTCAAGCAGCCTCCTGTGTTGACGTTGAGAGTAGCGCAAAGAGGATTACCGATGACACAAATACCACCGTTAAGGTAGTAGCCGCTGAAGCAATTTGTGCAACTGATTCCGCTGAAAGTTGAGCAATAGGGATTTTGCAGAAGGACACTCCAGCAGATACCTCCGAAGATAATATATCCGGTTGGACAAGTTAAGCAAACACCTGAATTCATGTCATAAGTTAGGCAGTTAGAGTTGATGATCACACAAATTCCGTTGCTAGCAATATAATATCCATTCTGACAAACGGAGCAGGTAGTACTCGCCCATGTTAAACAGTATGGGTTGACACTGTGAATGTTCACGCACAATCCATCAAATACTTCATATCCTGAGGGGCAAGTAAGACAAGCTCCGCTGGAAGAAGTGGAGTTACAGGCGACGTCAGCAGTGCACAAAGCTCCATTTAAAGTAAATCCGGTGATACAGGTGATACAATTTCCATTTTGCATATCATAAGTAGCGCAGAAAGCGTTAGAGAAGACGCAGATTCCATTGTTGAGATAGTATCCGTTTTGGCAAGCACTACATGTGACTCCACTGGAGGTCAAACAATAAGGGTTCTGAATCAGAACACTCCAGCAGACGTAACCGAATAGTTGGTAGCCATAAGGACAAGTAAGGCAGCCTCCGGTAGATTGATCATATGTAGCACAAATGGAGTTAAGCTGAACGCAATATCCTTGACTATTGAGATAATATCCTGAAGCGCAGGTTGAGCAAGCAATGCCAGTATAGCTCACGCAATATGGATTAAGACTGATTACACTGATACAAAGATTAAAGGACCAAAGAGTATATCCGGGAGGGCAAGTAAGGCAATTTCCGAAGGAATCAGTGCTCGAGCATAGGGTATTTTATAAGCATGAACCGCTATAGAGAGTATAGCCAAAGAGGCAAGTTAGGCAGACACCCGTGTTGACATTATAGGTTGCACAAAATGGATTTCCAATAACACAGATTCCGTTGCTGAGATAGTATCCATTAACGCAGGCGGTGCAGACCAAACCATTGTAGCTTGAGCAGAAGGAATATAAGCTGGCAAAGCTAATGCATAGATTTTACCAAACAACGTAGTTTGAAGGGCATGTGATGCAATTTCCACTTCCATCAGCAGAGGCACAGGCAATACTGACATAGCAGTAGTTACCGTGAAGAGTTCCTAGAGTACAAGTCAAGCAAAATCCTGTGTTAGGATCATAGGTAGCGCAGAATGAGTCCACTGCAATGCAGATTCCGTTGAAGAAATAGAATCCTGTGTTGCAAGCTGTGCAAACAAGGCCGTCGAAGGTCAGGCAGTTGGGGTTGACCAAAGCGAGGTTAATAACTACACAAGCTCCATTGTAGACGATATATCCATTATAACAGGCTGTGCAAGCTCCAGTGTTCATATTGTAGGAATAGCAAAGGGTATTAGCAATGTAGCATTGACCATTATTAAGATAATAGCCAACGAGACAGCTTGTGCATGTTGATCCACTGATAGCAGAGCAATAAGGATTCATACTGATGATTTCCACGCAAACTCCGCTCAAAACAGCGTATCCTGAGGGGCAGCTAGTGCATAAACCACTTGAACTGGTTGTAGTACAGCTGGGACTGATGACCAAGCAGAGGGGTCCACTTTGATAATTTCCGCTAGTACAAGCAAAGCATGATCCATCAGAATTGTATGAGGCACAGAATGGATTTCCAATGACGCAGACTCCGTTATTGAAAAATGATCCAGGGACGCAAGCAGTGCATATATTAGAGGAGTTGAAATTCAAGCAGAAGGGATAGAGGCTGGAGTAGCTGACGCATTGTAAGTTCCAGAGGGTGAATCCAAAGGGGCAAGTTAGACAATTGCCGTTTCCGTCATAGGAATCGCAGCTGGTGTCGACCAAACAGAGGAAACCTTGAAGATTTCCTAGGCTGCAGGTAAGGCAAATTCCTCCAGGGCCATAGGAGGAGCAGAATGGATTAGCAAGATAACAAATACCGTTATAGAGGGTGTATCCAGTAGTACAGACAGAGCAAACTGTTCCATTGAGAGTTGCGCAAAAAGGATTGATTCCAGCAATGTTTCCACAAGTGTTTCCCCAAACAGAAAGTCCATTATAACAAGCTGTGCAGGCTCCAGTATTCATATTATAACTTAAACAAGCGGGATTGGCTTGAACGCAAATTCCACTGTTAAGGTAGTATCCACTGAGGCAGCCGTTACAGGTGGTTCCTGTGAAAGAGGAGCAGGCAGGGTCAAGACTTGCCAAACTTACGCAAAGACCACTCAACAGAGTATAGCCTGAACCACATGTTGCGCATGTTCCGCTTGATGTTGTGCTAGCACAGTTGGCGGCAAGAACGAGGCAGAGAGGACTTGAAAAAATATCTCCTGCATAACAGGTAAGACATTGCCCATTTGAGTTGGAAGTCAAGCAAAATGGATTTCCCACAAGACAAACTCCGTTGGCCAAATAAGTTCCAGCAATGCAGGCAGTACAAGTTGAGTTAGTTCCAAAATTTGAGCAGAAGGGATAGAGACTGGCCAAGGTAACGCACTCAGTACCCCATGGAGTGAATCCTGCTGAGCAAGAAAGGCAGTTTCCGTTGGCGTCAAGGCTAGAACAGCTAGTTGAGACCAAACATAAATTTCCAACAGGATTTCCAGAACTACAGGTGAGACAATTGCCGATGAGATCGTAGGTAGAACAGTAGGAATTTCCGAGGGTACAGATTCCATTAAAGAGGAAGTAGCCAGATTGGCAGACGCTACAGCTTTGACCGCTGAATGTTAAGCAGAAGGGGTTCAAACCGACCGAGCTAACACAATACCCGTTTTGGACAGAGTATCCGGGATAGCAAGTGAGACAAGCTCCATTGGTCATATTATATGTGAGGCAGGTAGGGTTGGCTTGAGTACATCCTCCGCTATATACGAAATATCCTGAGATGCAGCTACTGCATGAACTACCGTTGAATGTAGCGCAGAAGGGACTAAGACTCGTAGATTCAACGCAGAGATTACTCAATATTGTGTAACCGCTGTCGCAGCTGGAACAGGGAGGATTGGATCCACCTGCACATTTTGCGCCGATCACCAAGCAAAAGCCGTTGGTAAAATAGTTGACCCCACAAGTTAAGCAGAGACCCGTATTAGGATCGGATGTGACGCAGAAGGGGTTTCCCGTGTAACAGTATCCATTGGATAGATAATAGCCATTACTACAGGCAGTACATATTCCTGAAGAGTTTGTAGCGCAGTTTGGATTGGGCACGTAGGAAGGCAACGCCGTCCCCTGCACTCCTGTAAGGTGAATGGCGAGAACCAATATCAGTGCTGAGAGGAGCACTTTACTGGATTTTGAATTCATTTAAGATTTTAAATATAAACTCTGTGATTACTGATGACAGTTATATGGCAGACGCAACTAAATTGCCATTTTCATCAACAAAATTAATCTTTTACGGTTTCTTCCTTCGCGATTCGTACTTATACTTGCCTCACTAATAACTTAATCGCCTTATTTGGGAGTTCATTAGTTGATGACCTTCGATCCGTTTTGTTGGCCATCTATGAATTCTTCTGGTAAAGCTTAATATAAAGCAAATCAGCAAACTTTCAGTATATAAAGCTAAGCCCTGTCCCCTCCTTTACTGGAATGTCGGGTCATTGCTGAGTCTTTTCCCGTTTAATTTTTTTCCTTGATCTACTTTATATGCTTTTCAATAATAAAATGGCTCGTCTCTGCTTCTAAACTCTTAGTCTTAGTATTTCCAGTCATCCTTCTCTCTTTTCAACCTGTTTATCTTACTCTAATTAAAAAAATAAGATTCGGTCATCGAACATTATCAAAGATTTTTTCTATCCCTACTATAATTTCCCTTTTTTAATCTTAAATTTCCATCTGTTTCGATGAACCCTCACTCTCCACGACATGATTCTGCTCGTAAGTTGATCATAATATTTTTGGAATAATAATCAATAACCATATCAGCAGCAAGAAACGCCACAGAATCTGTAATAATTCAACCGAGTCGACGGAGTACCCTCTCCTCCTTTGGAATCTGATCGATTTATCCATATTTGAGTCGACTACTGGTGCTTTTCATTTACTGATGTTAGACATTCTGAGGGCTTTATGCGAACAATCACAGGATATACTGACATAAAATGCATAGAATATCACTGCGCATCCATGAATAATCATAATTATCTGAAAAATCAACGCAAATGAGCATCACCATGAAATGGACTTTTCAAAAATTGAAACAAATTACGAAGAGAGAGCATCCGTGGCGAAAGGAAAAGTCATACAATATGGAGGAATGAGTAAATACGTCAATGATAATCGTTTTGTTAATTTTAAATACAATTTTGGACAAATATCTAAGGGCTGAACCTAAATAAACATAAATGCATTTCGAATCAATGTTGCAAAGAGCAACAGTATTTACTGGATAATTGCAAATACGTTTAACACCCAGTTTGGAGAATATAAAAAGTATGATAATTTGCAAATAAGGTTGATGGTTGAATACTATTATTTGGTGGTTATGATAATGGATATTGTTATTTGATATTTGGTGTTGCTAATCATCAAATACATACATACATAATAAGGTCCCCTTCGGAGATAATCATCAAATATGACTATGATTGAGTATATATTGGCTGCATACCTTCATCTTTTTTTAATAAAAATAGAATCAATATTAATTATCAACGGGCAACAGAGCATATATCTTGGCTAATTTATCATAAACCATCTATGGTAGAGATTGAAGAGCAATTCCTTTGGAGAGTTCATAGAGAAGGGAAAATATTTTTCCAAATTAATGTATTACTCAAAAGCTTGAGTACAATCTCTATTATAGGGTTTCTCTTAAGTTCATATATTTATATCATGCTAACAACCAGATTACTAAACATTAATCCTGTTCGCCTATTGCACCGACAATGTTACGGACTGCTGGACCACAAAAAGATGGAGGAGCTCAAGCACAAACTATTCACAGACCGTTAAAAAACTTTGCTGCTCAAGGCAAAGTTTATACTGAAGGAAGCCAAGTATACGCTCGTGCAGGGATCTAAGGATTTGTGGAACGACGCCAAATGGATGACTAACCTGTATAAAATAAAATCTCCCAGTGACTTCACTGGATTTTAGTTAGCCGAGAGTCAACGGATAAAGATTGACATGCTAAAATTCATCCCGTACTCAGTCATATTACTTGTACCTTTCGCTGAGCTATCTTTACCCCTTATCTTATGGCTTTTCCCCAACGCTGTTCCTTCGTTTTACTTGTTTGATACGGCTGAAGATCAACGGAGGTAGAAGTGCGAGCAAGTACAGTTTTAGAGCCATAAATATTTAATATAAAAACTCGAAGATGTCATGAGTACGCGATTCAAACTCACCCCCAAGGAATTTTCGAGGTACGAGTTTTTCAACGAGGGATATTTTGAGATAATTGACGAGTTAGACAGTTATCTCCATTACTAAAGATTTAACTCTGACGATCTGATAAAAGTGCTGTAGTTTTTGGGAGGCGGAGACTTCGTGACTGGTACGGCTTCAATAAACAAAATTGTAAATCTTTTTACTCTTAACATTCCGAGAGTGCTACTTAAAATCTGCCGTTTTCTTGTTTCTAAAATTTTACGAATCAAATTGGAGACCTACCAAGACCCATGGTTTATTCAGGGGAATTTTAGAATATTTAAATTCAACTTCTTTCCCTTTGAGTACTTGAAGAGACAGTTTCTACTATGGCAGATTAAGAGAAAGTTTAGAATGATATGGATTCAAGACCGGGCTTTCGAGAAATTTGGACTTGATGATGTTGTTGGCAGGAACATCAAATAAATTGCAAGAGAAAGGGGGTTAGCGACTCTGAGTTGCTATTAGACTCTAAAGAACGTGGTGAAGAACGACTGGATCAAATTCACAACCCATCCAAAATTCAAGAACTCAAACACGAAGCTTTGGTACAGTGTCATGATGTACAACTTCTTGAAGGAGTCAAGCCGCGACATTAACTGATCTTTGCAATATCTAAATTTGAGTATATCTGTTATATTCTACGATAACAAGGGTATAATTGATAAAAACAAGACTATTATGATAGTGTTCGATATAATCATAATAAAAGATGAATGGATCAAGGGAATGGCTGTTTCTTCTAGGACATGATTCGGTATTGAATGTTTCTACTGAAAAAAGGGTTCTTCACTCCGTCAGCCCACATTAACTTAAATATTTTGTGGGTTTATTCTGACATTTTCTTATGATTGTACTCAGGATAAAGCAACGGAGCTAATTGATACTTAAAATGCTCGTAAAACATGCTTATGGGATTGAGTTGGGGAGAACGAGGAGGAAGATAAAGAACTTTTATTTTGTGCGATGCAATGGCTAATTTAACTGCCTTCCCCTTATGCAATTGATTGTTGTCCATCAAAATGGTGCAGTCCGGATGTTTCTTCCAAACTTCAATCAAGAAACTGATAAACTCGTCTTCATTCAATCTGCGATGCTTCAGTTTCCAATGCAGTACGTGATAATTTCCCAAAGCCAATATGAAGTTAATCTCTTCCAAGAATCCTAGATTTGGATCTGAGATGGTGAAGTTACTCTTGGGGTTGTCTACCTTTTTAAGATAGCGCAGTTCATCAATGAAGATGAGTTTTTGCTAATCTAATTTGTTCAATTCCTTCATGAAGAGAAAGCGATAGTGGATATTGGTGGGAGAGTTTGTTTCTGGAAAGCACTTCATCGATAAGCTGACTGATCCCGCTTTTCTATTCACTCCTTCGCCTTATATTTTTAGTTATGCATCTTTTTAGGCCTTAAAATGCAAAGGCTATCTGTGATTCTTTACAACCTTTGAGTTTGCCTCTTCATTGCTTTTCCTTGTAGGTTATTGTCTCTTTACTTTGAAGAGGCGAACGTATCTGGCAAGCGTCGTCATTGAAATCCTGTACTTATTAACGAGTTGCTAGCGAGTATGCTGTCCAACTTACAAGTCATGGACCAGCTCCTATAATTGTTGGTGCCCCAGTATTTGGTATTTCTTTTTTGAAATGATATAGTCATCATTTCCATTTTTTGGCGCAAATAAATGTTTCTCTACATCATCTGAGGTGGACCTCCAGTCAATTTGCTTTTCATCCTCAAGCTGCATCTATGAAGGCTCTATTTTAGGGATGCCCATTTCTTAATCATTGAATTATTCTACGAATTTAGTTAAATCTTAATTGAGGTCATCAAACTCCTCTTCATCTGAAGGTATATTGATAGCGTTGAGTAGGTCAATTCCCGTCTTGAGATGGAGTCGAATTAACTCTTCAATGTTCCTCCTTCGTTGCTAAGTGATTCTATATTGATATAGAGGTCAATTATGCATTGATGTTATACTTCGATATATCGTCAATTATATATACTTCTTAATTTGAATCATATGAGACAGATCGTTGAAAATGTCAAGTTCAATGCGTATTCTATTAAGAATGCAGTATCATATCAATACTTGATTACACTTTCAACTTTGTTGTCAAATCACCAAAACAATCAAAATTAACAAAATGACCCGATAACTATAATAATAATAAGATAATGATCGCCCACAGCCGCAGATGCGCAGATGCTATTCGCTAGAGCATCGAGATGCAATACACGTGCAGATCCAACATAAAATAACTGGACCTCACAAGTCATTGTATCTGCAGCTTTACCTACTAATCGTCCACGCTGCTGTAATAATTAATTAAATTGCAAAATTTGATACTTGCTGATTGCGAACTATTCACGTTAAATTCATTACCATATTTGGGAGGACTGCAATAACTTGATCTTTCCAATAATCGAATTCCAGATGCGTAAATAGTCCATGTCCTGAAGTATACAAATTTAGTCCGACTTAATATTTCTTATAATTGCATATAAAAATCAGAAACCGTTTTTGCATTGAAAGTTTTGAGGAAATTAAAAATGATAGATTGCATGTGTAATCCTTTAGAAAGGGTAGAACAATACTAAAATGCTATCCTCAGGGAGATTGCACAACTCAGAGTACTGAATGGGCTGCAAAGATAGGGCAAGTAATATGTTGAAGCTCCTTTTTATGTGATAAAGGAGAATCCTCGGTAGGGAAAGACATAAAATAAGGAGTTAGCTTTAAAATTCAAGTCAGACTCCAAAAGATAAAAGCCTTAAGTTGGCTAAATATAAATAGTAAGCTGGGTGAAGAACTGCCATATGATTCGCAGATACAGAGATAAGTCCGTGATATAAATTGATGAATCTGACGAAATTCCCAAAAAGAGAAGAATGATCTGAGTGATACTTTCTTGATAATTTATGACTCTCGTGATTGTTAGATTTATAATCATATTTAGTTGATGAAGTATATCCTTTGACGCCTTTTTTGATCTATATAGTCTGCAGCTTCAACATATTGCATATGAAACTCAATATTTAGGAAGATAAAGGATAAGGCATTACTGATGATTAAGGAATTTTTATCAAAAACAAAATTATTGAAGTTGCTAAACAATTAGGATAGAAACCTATGGATAATGCTCAGCAATTTTAGTCAATGATGGCTTAGGTTCTAGAAGGGATATGGAAAGTTATTATCATTGGATCAGGCAGCTGCGAACTGGGCTTTCATGTTGCCGATTCTTATACAGGACAAATGGCTTCAACTCTACCCATTTGGGCCCTATTCTTGGCTTTATGGAATTTATAGAGAGAGAACATAGTGATCATCATCAATCTAATCAATAAATTGGGAATGAAGGTATGGCATAAATAAACGATCATGTACTTTGCTCACTCAAATTGCTCTAGTTTTTTTTGTATGACTTCCAACTTGCGTCTCTTGGCATTTTGCTCCATTTTTTTCATTCTTTTATCCCTGCGCTTCTGTAGTTCATTGACGGGGTTAAATATTTTTTTCTAATGTCCCTTATAAAGAGTTTCCTTATACTTTTGCATTTCCTTGAAGATGCCTTACTCATTGCTTGGCATTTTCTTTTGCAATTTTTTCATTTTACGCTTCAACTTACGATTTTGACCCATAGTAATGTGATTGGCCATATCAAAGTCGCACTCCGCAGCAGTGTTGTTACTCATGTATGAACCCAGGGCGCTCCTTGGCTCCTTCTCTACCCATTTAAAATCCTTGGCTAAACGTTTATTCTCCCTCTGAACCTTCTTATGCACTTTTTGAATGATTTTGCGTCGACTCATAACTTTTTCCTTAACTTCAACCTCCTCTTTGACCTGCATTGTTGATGGTTAATTAAATATTATACAAGTATAATAAGCCATTATCACAATTCTTAACGATCTTATAACACTGGCTTTGGGTCAGTTGAAGGCACAAATATCTTTAACCATTCGCCCTCATCCAAGGAGGGAACTGATAACACTTCTAAGTTTTTCTTGACATGCCGATTTAATTTTTGCCCCACTAAGGTGCTCACCAAAGCCTTTGAAGGTATTGATCGTATCAGTTGAAGGTGTTTGGCTCCATTATTGCTGCATTTCAGAAGATTAGCCTGCATGGGAACGTTGACCAACGATCCACTTAGAAAAGGACTATTTGAGACCACATTCAATCTTAACTCCTCGGCTAAGTCTAAGAAAGATTGATTCTATTTGTATTTTTCTGCAAATACTTAAGGCATGAAAACATTAATCTATAATATTTAAGGTGTATACAGGCAATTGAACGAATTTAAAGCCATGATTGACTCCGCCTACCTTTTCAGCTATTCCTAGTATCTTCTCAATGCTTAGAAAACCTTTTTAGCTTTGATGGAGCCGAAAGGCCTGCCATGATGACAATCCGTAATATCTTATCTTTTTTTACGATCTGGCTTGCTCTAAAAATTCGAATGCTTTCCTCAACCTGTCATCAAATTATCCGCTTTATAGATTGTTCCTAAATGATAGGAGTAATACATTTGGGATTAGGCAAAGTTGTTGAGATAATAGACGTCAATGGTATTTACCCCCATATTCTTCAATGATTGCTCAAGCTATGACTTCAAGAAAAGAGGATGAACACAATGATCGTTAATCACATGCGAAGAATCAATTCCTTTAGGTACATTATTTCGCACATAGCCTGCCTTGCTGCTAATATGGAAGCAACTTCTCGAGTATCCTTTCTCTTATATTAGGTGATTGAGAGCCTAGCCAACAATTATCTCAGATCTGCCACCCCTAAAGTTGCGGCAGGTGTCAATCACATTTACTCCGCTATCAAGACTATCCACCAATCCATTAAATTGAACTAAATCTTCCTATTCGCCAAATGATCCCTTATATGTGCCCACTCCAATAGCTGAAATCCTGACTTGAGGATGGGAGATTAATTATTTATAGTGGCTGTTCGGATTTTTGGCGTGATAGGCCCGAAAGCCTTCCAGATCATAGTGGCCATTGAAAGTTGTCCTCTGTGCTTTTCTGATGGTTTATAAAATGTCCTTGCGTCTGTAGGAGTTGGCCTCTATAATGGTTTCGAGGGTGTGGGAGTGCCTCCTGATGGTGTTCAATATTTGCATATCAAATTATAAATATTTGAGATGTAAAATCAAGCCCTGCCGAAGTTTGACCACAAGAAGGTGTTCGAGTATTTGCTGAAGTAGAAAAACTCTTTGACTACCCTTGCGGCTTTCTTCAAGAGTAGCGATTAGTACTAAAAAAATTCAATCAAGATCATCTAAGAAAATATGAAGGACATAAAGCAAGCAACTGCAAAGATCAATAACAATCAAATAGCAAATCTTTTGAGCAATTTCTCAATTCACCAGGCCGAAAAGCAGGAGGCAGGAATTTCGGTAAATCTTAAGCCATTTAGATTAGGGTAATAAATTAAAAGATAACGACGTGGCTGTTCAACGCATCGGAGATAATTACTCAACTCCAGTAAAAATCACGAAACTTGTAAAGATTATTGAGCCAAAATAAAAGTCTTTCTCAATAGCAAATTATAGCATTCAAACAATAATTACAGACCAATATGATGAAGGTATATGAGTTAAGGGAATTTGTCATCAGCACCTATGGTCATAGAATGATCAAAATCTGCTGTCAGCAAATCGAGGATATTACCAGCAAAATGCAAAATTAACTCGAGAGAGGCTTCAACAAATGATTGCATTAATAAGCATTTTTGAAAATTAGCTAAAATCAAGGCAGTCACTTCGGTTGGGCTTGGGTTTTGATCCTAAATCGGCGAGCGAGGTCATTCTTTTTAATGAGACGACGATTATGCAACATAAATTAGGCTTCAGATGAGCCATCCACGTCGTTTGAAGATTCCTATACGGCCACAGTGCGAATCCTGTTGTTTCTAATGGTCATATCATCATCGAACAACTTAAAGGAAGGCACTTTGGTGCTCATGAACGAGGCGTTAATACTATCTTATCCTTTCTAATTAAGATTAATTTTACCTAATCCTTCAAAATAAGGTCAGTATATTTTCCAATCTCCCCTATTGTCTCCTTGATTTGGTTTAAAAAAGTCTTTTGGTTCAATTTGATCTATGTCTCTTGCCTCGGTTGATTGAAATAGGCGCAGTGAAAACGCATGACCCACTTGGCCATGAGTTACCGTTTGTTTTTGATATTTTTGAGTTGGTCTTCGAGCTATTAGACTTGTTTTTGAAGAGGTTCGAAGTTTTTGATTTGTCGGCTTGAATTCTAAAGGATTTCGCCGGCTTAAAGAGTCAGTTGATGAGATACCTACCCAAGCTGCTCATTTTATGTCTTCAGTTTTTAAAGAATATTCTCTTTTTCCGATATATTTGTCAGCAGCATTCCATAGTCCTTCTCCCTATCAATAAATCTATTAATGAAATCCCGGCTATCCGCAATGTCCGTCCTGCTTTTTATTTGGTGGTAGGCGTTTTCGGCAATCTAATTTTAAGCTATCAATCTCTCCATCTTATTCTTTAAAAACCTTTTAAGGAAGAGATTGACAACACATATATTGATCCACTCTTTCTCCTCCGGCAGTTTTTCACTCATTGCACGCACCACGACCTCTTCGATTTAATATTGACGCTATTCGCGCTTTTTGAGACTGGTGTGCTTTTGACCAAGCACATCATACAAGGATTGTATTCTGGTTGTTCGTTACCTTGTTTTAACACCTACTGTTTTTTGGACCTACTGCAAGACATCTTTGCAGCATGAACTGAGCCTGTTCTTGTTGAAGTCATCGTGCTTGAGTGAATTTAACTTTAAGTTTTACTTCTTCAGGCCATGCTACTTATCAAAATTACGCTTTTTCAAGATGAGAATATCGTTTTTGAGGCGGGCCTGCATTTATTTGTAGATATCGAGGTTATACAAGCATGAATCTACTGAAGCGTTAAATGAATCGAATTCTGCTTGCCTGATCTATAAATTCTTAATAATGAATATCGTACTTGCTTCGCCCCATAGACTTGGTCCTTGAGTTTTGACTCCTCAATTCGTATACCTTCGGCCATTCTCGTCTTTTTGTCGATATCATCGTTGAGTTTGTTGGTTTTAATGGTCATTTAATCATACCTTTTCCTCAAATCAATAACTAATGCGTGCATATCCTTCTCTTCGTCCAGCAAATTTCTTAAGTTTGGCTCTGCCTCGTTACTCGTATCAATTATCTTGCTGATATCATTTTCTCTGAGTAAATTCGTACGTACTTGATACCCTTGGATAGGGATTTGTTCATAGCAAACTTGATGACTGGTTGATCCTTGACAGTGGTGTTAAAAGTTTAGCCTAACCGCAATCGATCCACGATAATTGACTTATTGACGGTTTGCATTAACTAATAAACCAATTAATTATAAGTTTCAGAAGTATTTCAATGATATAAAAAAGACCAATGGGCATTTTACCGATGCCTTTTGGCTGTAGTTGTCTTTATAATGCTTGAATGATGTCAATTTCTGTGTGGCTAAAATAGAAAGTGCTTCTGTATTATTTTATGCACTTTAGTCATTTTATTGTTATTATTCGAATATAGAAGATGGGAGCCTGTAATTGCAATGCATCCAAAAATATAGCAGAAGAACTGCACCATTAAATAGAGGCGTAATAACCTGACAAATAGCAGAAGGATAACCTTAACAAGTCCATAAACGTACCCAATTTGCCATTCAGAGTAATGTCGCAGAAAAGAAGCGCGGTAAAAATGCCCTCATAATCGACAGTTAATAAGTAGAGCTTCAGGATAACATCGAGTACTCCGATTCTTCAGGAATCAGTGAGGCGGACATGACTGAAATCAAAAAGGCCCTCAAGAAGCATTTCATATTTTCCCAGCTCAACGCCAATGAAATTTAGTGCTTTATGAAGGAGATGAAACCGTGTATTGCCCACCGCAGCACGTATATCTTCAAGCAAGGCGATAAGAGCGGGTCATACTACATTATTCTGGAGGGAGTCTGCCAAATCGAGATTAACAATGAGAAGAAGAAAACCCTAACCTATGGAGATTCCTTCGGCGATTTGGGTATCATTTACAGTGCGCCCAGGTCAGCATCGGTGTTTGCACTTACTGACTGTGAGTTAGTCCAAATCAATAGACAGAAATTCAAGAAGGTTATGGATGACATCAATCAAATCTATGAGAAGGAAAATAAGAAGTTTCTAACAGTACTCACCTTCTTTAAGGATTTGACAGAGGAACAGAAAAATGCTATTGCCTCTACCTGTCTCACCGAAACGTACGAGGAGGGGCAGGTGATCTTCAACCAAGGGGACGACGCTAATTCCTTCTATGTGATTAAAGAGGGTACCGTGGTCATAAAGTAAAAAAAGCAGTAGTTGAAAGAGATGGACTGTTTCGGCTAAAATTCAATCCTAGTCGAGGGAGGAACTCGGTCTAACACTCTCGTGGCGAAGACCCACTGCATAATTCTGTCAATGAGTCGCTAGAATATTAAAACTAGTTTGGGGGACAGTCTCAAGAATGTCATGAAAAAGAATATGATGTGGAAAATAGTCGAGGAGTCCAAACTGTATGATTCACTGGATTCGGAAAAGCTGAGGGAGGCTGCTGATGAGTGCTAGTTCCTCTCATTTAAGAAGGGAGAGGTGGTCTTTAAGAAAGGAAGCGAACACAAAAACATCATATATGTTTTGCTAAACACTCAGCTGAACAGTACAGCCGGTAACTATGAGCCGAACTCAATTATCTAAACGGAGCAAATACTAAACAAGATGTCACTGAAGGTCAAGGAGGACATGCTAGCACTTGATGATGGTCTGCTTGCCAAAATCAAGTATAACATCGAGCCAATTCCAACCACAGCAAGGATATCCGCGAAACAAGGAAAGGGAGATGGGCTCGCAGGATCAACTAATCAGGATAAATCTTCGATTTAGAAAAAGATGCAGATCAGCGATTTTCACGTGGTCCGTAAACTTAGATAAGGCAATTTTGGCAAAGTCTATGTCTGCTGGAACGCCAAAACTGAAAAATTGTACGCTATAAAGGTGTTAGACCGAGCCTACGTCTAAAAGTCGCAGATAATTCAGTATATCATGAACGAAGAGTAAATTCTACGGATAGTTCCCAAATCCCCCTTTATCGTGGGTTTTTACAAATTAGTGAAGGACTCAAATTTCATTTACTTCATCATGGACTTCATAGAGGGCGAAGACTTGTTTGATGTCATCACTAAAGTGATCATATTCACCGCGGAGCACACTACATTTCTGATCAGTCAAATACTCTTGATGATGGAGCATATGCATAATAATCACATCATCTACAGAGATTTGAAACCTGAAAACCTGATGATGAATACGGATGGATACCTGGTATTGGTGGACATGGGCACTGCTAAAAAATTAAAAATAGAGAAGAGGTTTAGAACCAATACCATTATCGGCACACCGCACTACATGGCTCCGGAAATCATAACAGGAAAAGGGTATAGCTTTCCTGTGGATCTGTGGTCGCTCGGGGTTATCACCTATGAACTCCTATGCGGCAAACTCCCCTTTGGATAAAACTCAGAAGACCCTTTTACGATATACGAATAAATAGTGAATTCAAGCGTGAAGTACCCTCGAAACTGCCCTAAGAACAGCAAGGCCTTTATCGAAAAATTACTCAGTAAAAGCGCTCAACACCGCATCGGGAGTGGTTTTGAATAGTTAAAAAAGCATCCCTTCTTCTTATAGGTCAATTGGAAAAATATTTTAAATCGAACTGCGGAGACCTATTACAAGCCTGCTGAGGACGTTAAGGTCAAGAAGGCTGATATATAAAAGGCTTTGACGAAGGAGAAGAACAAGGCTCCGAATAGATTCGTGGCTGATAAAGTGGCTAAATGACTGATTTATTCCATATATATTTTTTCTATTAATCAGTCATTACAAATTGTTAGGACTATGATATGGTGAAATTGGAATCTATCAAAACAGAGGATGAATGAATAATGAATAAGTTAAGTCAATATCAAGAAAGACTCCTGATTCGTTCATTTGTTCTTCTTCACCTCCTTCATCAGATAGTCCTTGAGTTTACTGACGTTGCTGGCCTTGATCTTAAAGGGCTTCTCCACTCCTCTTATCTTTTCAACTGCGCTGCTCACGTCCTCGATCTTTTTGATCCACTGATCGATGTGCACCTGATACTTCTCGATCTCAGTCTCAATGACTGTTATATCATCGATGATTTTCTTGGATTCATGCGCCATGCTGTTGATTTCTTTCACCAGTTGGGTCTGCTGCGTCATGTGTCTTTCCTTAAGCTTGAGCACTAACTCCTCTTTGTTATCAAGCAGCTAATCGTCTTTGGCTGTTTCGAACTCCTTGGGTATTTCTATGAGATCAGTAGTATTTTTATCGTTGGCGTCTTAAGCGTCTATCTTTTTAATGAGTTTGCTCATTGTATGATAATATGTATGCAGTTATTGTATCTGATATCATTGATTGCTGCTTTTTTGCCTTTTGCCCTTTTTCTCTGCATGCAAAGGCCTCTTCTTGAGAATTTTCAAGTTCTTGAAGGCTTCTTTAGTCTGTTCGTAGTCGAGATGTATGTTGACGATGGATCTCAAAAGGTTCAAGATGTAATCCTTGTCTTGCAAAGGTGCCTCCTCTCCCAGCTCCATGCGGTTCAGCAATTAGATAATATATAATCAATGTTATGAATCCTAATGCGCTGCAAAGCTGCAGTCTGGATCTTAACTGCTCATCAACTTTCAGCTGCGTTTCATGCCCACTTGGTTTTATTTTCAGCAATATTCCGTGTATACTCTACTTCAGCTGTGCGCGTTGCCTGCCTACTTCCAATAGCACCCGCCCCAGCTGCTATAACGGGAAATATCTATATTTTAATTCTCAATGCATCTCCTGTCCCACAGGTTGCGCCAACTGCTTAAGTAAATCAACCTGCTTAACTTTTACCAGTGAATATACTTCACTTATCCTTAAATCTGTTAATAATCCTTAGCCTGTGCTCCATGCAATTCTCCACGTGCTCTTTGCCAAGGTACACCTAACGTCTACACAGGGTGTGTAAGTGGTTATGCTTTAGGAGCAGGCAAATGTATATCAAACTTTAACTTTGGGTTTAGCGTAACTTTATCGGTGACTTTTAGCTAGTTTTATTTTAACTACGTTGCCTTTCTGATTGCCTTGGCAAATAATGTGAACAGTCCTTATGAAGCAATCAATCTACAATTAATATCATCAGCATCTGCCATCGTCTAGGGCACAGTCAGCACTAACAGTCAATCAAGAATTTAACCTCTCAATCACAATATTACATGTTTACTGTTGTCAGTTTCCAGGAACCTCAAAAATAATCAATCATATATAGGAGTTGAAGTGCCATGAATTGGTGATTGATCTGAACAATTATTGCATAGTCATAATATTTAATGTTTTATGGTTGTTGTTTGGAGTGGATCGATTGATGCTTTCGGAACCACTACACTACACTGCACTATTCTTTTGTAAATCAAATTGGGCTTATTGCTAATCACTGGAGGGCTCTTACCTTTTTTGCGACTATATACGAAGAGGTCATATATTGATTTTTTCCTGTAACTAATTCAATTGTATCAATATAATAGGAAGAGCAAAAAAGGTTTATATTATACAGCTTATGAAATATTTATTGATTAATCAAGAGCTATCACATCTTTCTTTCACTTTTTTCTTGTGAAGATTACCATTATTCCATATATCCTTACTTATATTCATCAGACTAATTAACAAAATCAATGCGTTCTATTGCGTCCTTGAGGAGGTCATCGTCGAAATCTTCATTTAACCCCAGTAAAAAGTATAGGGTAACTTAAAAACAGTTGAAAAAGCTAGTTACGCGCATGGAAATTGGATGATAATAGGAATTTTATTTTTTCTTATAGACAATGTTGCATAGTTGGGAAGGATTAGTATTAGAAATGAAATATTCTGTTGAATAAAGAGATCCCTCGTCCTTCTTCCTATCGATTTCGATGAGCTGTTTTGTTTAATTGTGCAGGCACATTGAATGCCTTATCTTTTATTTGCTATCAGATTTGGTAATCAAATTGATAACACAAAATTATCCCAAGTTTAAGCACTAAAGAAGGTTTGAGTCTGTAAAACTTTAAAATGGAAAAGAAAAAGTCTCCCAGCTAATGTAACCATATTATGTATCGATTGATACTTTTACTATTTTATTCTCTCTCTAATTTTCCTAACTTATAAATTCACATGCAATTAAAATCTACCCTTTCTTCTCGTTCTCCCAAACATCTGAAATCGATATTGATTTTACACCGTACGGGCGGAACGAATCAAATTCCATCGTTTATTCTTATAATTTATATTTATCTTCCTCTGTCAGCTTTTACAACCGAATGATGTTCAGAACCAATCTAACATCGCAAAACAAGTTATACCAAATTATCATTGAGTGATTGTTTGCTTTTGAAACGCCAAACCATTATCTTTAAGAGAAGTTTATTTAATAGTCAACGTTTATTTAATAGTCAGCGATAGATTCTGTTCCTTTCACAAGCGGTAATTGATAATACCTCAATTTTAGACGAAATTATGCTTACTATGAAACCGTCTCTTCTATGCAAAGGATATTTGTTTCAGAGAACATGTGAATACTAATAGCAACTGGAATCAAATTATTGAATTTATGACGGCACTAAACTATCTTGCGAGTTTTCAAATCTATTTGTGTTAACTTATTTGAAGAGAATTCAGTCACAATCACTTTATCTCCAGAAAATGTGGATAGAAAAGGGTGGTATGACTTAAAAGAGCCGAGCTTCCATGACAGAATATATTTAGATAAAACTTCTCCTTTACTGTCGCAGTATATGAGATTAGCAACGGTTACCTTTTACTTTAATTTTTAAAATAGTAAGTAGACGAAAGTATTGTCTATCGCAGGGCTCAAATGACTGCATTATATATTTTTAGATTGCGAAAATTTGAAGTTTTCGAGCGGCACCTCAGTAGTAGTAAACATTGTATTGCTAATTTGTTGAGCGTGCTATGGATTTAATTAGGCTTTTTATAGAAATGTAATTGATTCAATAAAGCAAACAATTTCATGGATAATTGAATATTGGTTAGTAAAGTTAAATTTAATTTAATGAAGGGAGAACAACGGTAGGATTCCCAATTTATTGAAATTGCTACAATAAAATATCAACCTCAAAGATAGGAGAATTAAATCAGCTCACATATGAGAAACCAAGCATGATTGCTTTGATCATCCTCATTTGCTAACGAATATTATCTGCATGTCCTAAACAATATCTTTCTCAGTATCTCATCCTACTTCATATACTCTATACTGATAATCCAAAGAGAAAGCAGAATAATAATTTGATCAAATCAAGTGCTTTCAAATTGGACTATCCTACTCTTGAATAATGGCAGAGTCAGGGCTTGACAATATTTTGTTCACGGCCACAATTTTGCGTATTATTCCTAAATATTTATGATATTATCAGCATCTGTTTCCTCATTATCTGGATTTTATAAAAAGAGTGGCACTGTTTTATTGTAATCATCGTAGTCACTCAGTAACTATATTTCCCACATAGTATAATTGCTACTATTCATGCCTTCATGTATAAGAACGCTATTCAGTTGGCGATCTCTTCGATTATGTGGAATATTAAATGGAATAGAGTTGTCGTAATCATGATAATAATCATGATAGGCTCAACATCTGAATTGTACGTATTCTTCATCTTACTCTTCCTATTTTATTTTTATTTCATTCAAGTGAATTTCCAATCGAAGAAGGAATTATTCGGTGATGCTAACATAACACGATTGGCGATTAATTATCTATTGATGTCTCAATTCTTACTTCTACTCTTGTTCTATTTATTTCTTCGCTTGGATCCTTGTCTTGCAAAGGCGCCTCCTCTCCCAACTCCATGCGGTCCAGCAATAAGATAATCTAATATATAATCAATGTTATGAAATAATACATGATAAATTAGAGAATAGCGCTTTAGCTCGAGAGAGAAAACAAATCCTTAAAACACCAACTCCAATAAAGAAAGGCCGAAAGGCACCAAAGGGATACAATTCACAGTCATATATCCAAAGAAATTTAAACTCTGACCAAACAAAGTCTCGATTTGCAGGCGCAGTTCCACCAATACCAACACAGTGCTAAGGAAAAGGTAGACATTTTGCAAACGCACCTCGATGATCGAACCAGCAAGATTTCCTAAGTTAAACTCAACATCGTCGTTGCTCAGTAGAACAATGATCACATCTCATAAATGTTAAGGTAGGCCAATCAAAAGATACTGCAACTGATACGATAGATCACTGATAAGAACAGATTCATCAAGGAATACATAGAACGAGATTAGACCGAATGACAATGTGATATGCGATACACTTATACATGGATAATCATTGTACGCGGTATTTGCCGGGTGAAAACAGACTCAGTTTCTCCTCTGGTTGTGGCCTGTCCTCCTATGGGATGATTCGCTTATTAACTAGGTCTGCATCTCTCTTGACCTGCATTTCCATTTCTTTTATCTTCCTCTATGCGCCTTTGATGAGGAAAATGCTCGTGACATATACCCTCATGTATTTTCTGGCAACCTTGCTAACATGCTTGTACCTCTCTCCGTCGTTTTCGAGGGCCCTCTTCAGTCCGCTGACCATTATTGAAATGAACTGGTCGTATATTTCCTTGCCTTCTTTGGTACCCTCCTTAAACTCGACATGCTTGATGTAAAACTGAAGTAAACCAAGGAATAAATCCTAGTTGAAGGGGTAGGCCTCGAAGTAGTTCCTTAGCATCTTCTTGGCATCGATATCCCTGAAGTATTTGAGTGCGAACTCAGCATACTCAATAACAACAAAGGCAATAATATTAACATTGGCTGTGAAGGTGGTGAGAATAGTCTCATAGATGACCCTTGCGTTTTGAAACTCCTTGTACCTAAGTTCCATCTGGATGTGGCGCATGAAAATATCGAGATTAGCTGAATAGAATGATAACTACGATCGCTCTTCTATAATTACACGCAAAGGTCTCTACTTCGGTTGTGGTTCTAGCGTTACTCAAGCTACAACCAGTTATAAGTAATTTATTTGGAGAAGTTTCTGAAGAAGGCTCCATGCAAACGCAGCAGATAAAGCGATCGGTTTTGATTGCCTTAGTTTTATAGTAACATAAAATAGTCTTCCCACAGTGCTTAGTTGTCGCAGTTCGTGATTAGAGCGCGCTAGTAAATGGGAGGAAGGAAGTCGTGATTGCCTGAACTCTTAATAAAGGCTATGTAGCCTCTCCAAACCTCGATGTTTCCACTATAGGGTCGGTACTCGTCTAAAGGAGAAAGCTAAATTATCCAAGATGTACCTTGTTTTCAAATTAATACCTCATTTCAACGTGCTTCTTGGAGGGTTCGTAAAGTTTTCTCATCTCCAGCTTTAGTAACTCCCTCACCTCCTTCTGAAAACTCTCGGCGTCATGAGCGATAACTGTAAGGTTCTCCTCCAGCGCCAACTGTTTCAATACTTCCACGGTTAAATCCTAACTGGCGTCAATATAAGCCGCAATGGTATCGTATATCCTGTCAATTTCCTTCAGTGGACTCACGAGTGCTTTTTTCATGCACTGATATTTCTTTATCGGGTTTTATTCAAGCTCGAAGTATCGTTCGAAGATGAAAGAGGCGTGATAGTGATTTCCAATGATTTTGGTGGCCTTTTCGTACTATTTTTTTAGGTAGCCGGGGTCGGACTTGCAGATTTACTTCACAAGCCAACATAGATAGCTTTTCCAGAGAGTTATTGATCGCGGGTTTTTTACTAAACCTAGCTGGTATCTAAATGATAGAAATAGTACAATCGAACAGCATTGGCCTTGCCAGTTTTGGGCACTTTAGCGGCCAACTCGCATAGCTCACTCCAGTAGGTGTTATTGAAGGGAAAATACTCAAGAAATTTCTAGAGGATGGCTTGGTAGAACTGTGATTATCTTTGCTTTAATGTCTGTAGATAGGACTACCACTTGAAGTACTTCTCCTGAATGGTAAAATCGTGAATGGAATCGACGAACGACTCAAGGGTGGGCGCTTCAATATGAGTCATTGACATCAAATCTCCTATAAATATTACTATATAAAGGAGAGGATACGAGTCGACTCGTAAAAGGCATACTCATAATGATATGTGGTTGGGCATTGAAAGCCTGAGTTCAGTTACTAAAATAGACGTTAGTATAATGAAGTATAAATAGTAGTCTAATATTGGCGGTACTATAATAATTATTGGCTGTGAGACATGCACGGAGAACGAATCTACTTCTCGGATCAGAACCTAAACTCGGACCACCAGATCTAGGGCACCAACTCTCACTTCCAGCACAATTTCAAGGTGTTTTTAAACACTTTCGAAAAGGAGAATGTCAGGATATATCACAGACAAATATTTGCACCCAGTCAGAACAACAAATATGTGCTGCAAATCTAACTGGCAGATCTCAAGGCAGCTGATGAGCAACTCTATGAGAAGTTCGCCTCGAATCCACTGGAAATACTCAAAGTTATGGAGGAAGGAGTCAGGAACTACGCTAAAGAGAAAAAGGAAGAATTTCCCACCATCAGGGACTGCGAATGGCAAGTTGTAGTGAAGAGTGATGAAATTCCAAAGAAAATTAGGGATGTGTCCAGTTCAATGGTCTCTAGACTTATTGTAGTGAGTGGTATTATAATCAGCACTACTAAGCCTTATATAAAAGCCTCAAAACTTAAGATCAAATGTCGCAACTGCATGGCGATCAAGATAATTGATGTTCCTCCAGGTCAAAATCCTTATGTTCCGACATTCTGTACTGAGGGGCAAGCCACAACCCATCAACGCTGCCCTAATGATCCATTTGTTGCCATGCCTGATTCCTAGGTCATTGATACTCAATCAATGAAAATCCAATAAAACCCCGAAGACGTGCCTACAGGCTAAATCGCACGGACCTACAGTCTTGTAACTGACCGTGTCAATGTTTCAAGATGTGTTCCTGGCGATCGCGTAAAGATAACAGGCATAATGTTTGTTCGCGACATCAAAACGGACAATCTCTCCAAGGGTTACATCTATGTAACAGGCATCCAGAAGATCAAAGAACGTTCTAATTTTCAGTTTACCGAATCATAGTAAGAAATGTTCAAAACCATGAGCAAAGATCCCCGAATTTGCGAGAAAATTTACAAATCCATCGCTCCTGGAATTTACGGCAATGAGTAAATCAAAAAGACTATCGCTTGCATGCTGTTTGGAGGATGCCGCAAACATTTGCCAGATCAAACTGTGCTTCGAGGAGACATCAACATCTTGCTCATAGGAGATCCTTCCACGGCTAAGTCACAATTCTTAAAATTTGTGGAGCAGACTGCCTCAATAGCTGTTTACACTTCGGGGAAAGGTTCATCGGCTGCTGGTTTGACTGCATCGATTAACAAGGATGCTTCTACAGGGGAGTTTCAGATTGAAGGGGGAGCATTGGTATTGGCTGATGGCGGTATTGTCTGTATTGACTAATTTGATAAAATGAAACCACAAGACAGAGTAGCTATCCACTAAGCTATGGAGCAGCAGACCATCAGCGTGGCTAAAGCAGGCATTACCACACGACTTAACTCGCGAACCTCCATCCTCGCAGCAGCTAACCCCATCTACGGAAGGTACGATGACTTCAAGCAAATTTCAGAACAGATATAACTTCAGACAACCATCCTATCTCGGTTTGATTGCATTTTTGTTGTGAGGGACGTTAACACTGCGTAAAACAATTTAAAGATAGCATCACATATACTTGATCTACACCAAGGCAAGATACACAGAGAGGTTGACAACGCCGAACTATCCTTCGAACTGCTGAAGAAGTACATCAAGTATGCTCGCAGGGTCAATCCTCGCCTTACAGTTGTGGCTTGCGAAAAACTACAGAATATATACGTCGCTGACCGACAAAAGGCGAAAGAGCACAAGCAGCTATCACAATCCAAGAACTCAATTCCCATCACTGTTCGGCAGTTGGAGGCAATCATTAGATTGAGTTAATCTTTAGCTAGAATGAAGTTGAAGGACGATGTCTCCACTCAGTAAGTGGACGAAGCTCACTATCTCTTCGAACTGTCGACCTTGAAGTCTATATAGGGCAAGGAATTCGGCTACACGATGGCCGAAGCAGTAACGCAAGAGATACAAAAGATTGAGGAGGTGATTCGAAGGCGAGTGTGCATTGGTAACCAAATTTTCACAGCTAAGTTGGTAGAAGAGATGCGAGAGAGGTACAACTAATCCAATATCGCTTATGCCCTAAACAATATGGTGCGCAATGGAGAATTCCGAGAGATAAAGGGCAAGAAGCAGCTGATTCGCGAGCAATGATTATGATCACATATCTATTACATATAAACATATATCTACGACCATTCAGTATCTGTAAATAAAATCGCCAAAGTAATACTATTGTGGATATTATAGAAGTGTAGTATTTCTATGGCTAACATGTGCTTCTCTCGAAGTTAATGGAGTATTGGACTTCTTGCTTACGCTGGATACATAGTCTCTGAAACTGTTTGCATGTTCCGGGGAGGACAAGAACTCAACGATATAAAACACTATGATCCCAATTAATGATGATTTACTCAACTGATTATTATCTAATTCTTGATATTTAAATTATTTATTTTTATTGTAGGATTATTGATAATTTTTAAAGAATAAAATACTACATTGTGATGATCACTATAAAAAATGCTAAAGTGTTAAGATAATTTAGTTTCACAGGAGATCATGTTCAATCTTAATGTTTCATTGCCCTACCATAGACTTTTACGTAGAGTTGGATATTTTTATAAATTGATTTCATCGATTCATTATGTATGCATGCATACATCTCTTCAAAATAGGAAATTAATTTAAAACAATAATTCAATATTCCGACTCTCTAATTTACAAAGTTCTATTTATCTAATTTTTATAAACTGTATCTCACCTATTTCCGATAATATAGATAAAATATGATATCAATGCTGGTCTGCTTTCCCTCCCATCTTCAAGATCATATGGGCCTCGCCCGACTGCTACTGGTGCTTCTATAAAATATTTAGCAGTTTGCCACCGCTGTTTTGGGACTCCTTCATCCGCAACTCCTCCAGTTCTCGTCGCTTCCTCATCTAGACCTTGTTTTTTCCTGGTCCCTCGCCATGAAATTTAGCACAAATATACCTAAAAGCCTATTTAGGCTTCATCAATTTTCCACTAGCGTTGCGATACTACAGTTTTATCTTATCATTTGGGTCGTTATAGACAACCTATTTGTCGTTGTATCGACCAACTTGTTCCTCCTTGCCGAGCAAATCGTTTTCCCTTAGAAACTGTAGAGTGCCAGCTAGTCCCGTCCCTACTTACTTCTCCTCTAAAAATTGAACTTATTATCTCATCTTGCTCAGTTATTCCTTGCTCAACTCGTTAAAACTTTAGGGCAATTCCTGTTTGGGCTATGCTTTACGAGCTAGTCTTTAGGATGGGAGATGCACGAACATGGCAGAAGTGGTGCCTGTCACGGCCTATTTGATCTGAATGTTCTTGGTCTGTCTCATGTTATCACTGGATTTGTAAGCAATAGGGTTCATTTATATCTCCACTAGTTTCTGATGTGGATTATCCCCTTCAATATCCTCCTCCTTGATGCTGTCCAATACGTTAAACTTCTTCTCCTCCTTCCTCTCCCTCTCCGCTTTCTTTCGAGACCTCTCTATGGACTGCAGCAGCAGCGATTGTTCCTCATCCTCGAGTTTAATCGGCTGATTGCTGACAATATTCCTAATTTCATTATCAAGGATTCGCTTCTTCTTTATCTGATTCAATGAATCTTGAATAATGTCGGTGGCCTACAACTCACGCTTAAGATCTACCTTATTATCTTCAGCCGTCTCGTCAAGGAAACTCAGTAACTCACGAGTTGTTTTTTTGGTAATAACGGGCCCTTTCTTCACTTATTTGGAAGTGTATTCTGAATTTAATTTCGTTGCCTCGTTTGTGGCGTAGTCCTCGCCTAAAGTCTTATTTTTCTTTGTTTTTTTGGAGCGAATGACTGCGCCCTACTCGACCTCTATAGTCTCAGGCTTGTAGGAGTAGTCATTATAGTGAGGAAGAATATCAGTATTGCCCTCGTTCTTGGCTTAGAGATGACTGCTCGATGCGTCAGCAATGTTTTTAAGTCTGCCCTTGAGTTCGCTGTTATATTTCGCTTAGTTCGTGATCTGCATCTAATCGTTTTGGAGAATATCAACATCGTCATCGATTTGTCCATTGGCGAGGATGGGCCTGTCCTTGATGGTGAGTATCACTTGGTCCTCGAGTTCATCCAAACTGTGGGCTATTTTAATCTTTCGACTCATGCTATAAGAGATCAATGCCAATATATATATGAAATTATTTACATAGACGATCGTACACATCATAAAGTATGCGATATCGGATTATCAGACTACACCCTTCCTTTTGGCTTTGCAGAGGTTGTCGAAATCGTTGATGGCTGCGAAGGCCGAACGACTAGTTTCATCCATCTGGTCGATTACTCTTTCTATGAACTGCGAAAAGTTGTCTTATTTTCTTCTCACTGGTACCTCAAGTTTATTGTTTTTCGGTTTAGTTAGCCTTTCCTAAGATTTTGCAATTGACTCCAGCTTTCGTTCCTTATGCAGAGAAACAAGCGATTGCTGTGGTATTTTGATTTTTGGTTGATTATGTATATTCGGCAATTGATCGGTAAAACTCTGACTCAAATGCTTCACCTCTTTAGGGAGTGGTTTATTTGTTGTTCCGGAAGGGGCTGTCAATTTTGACAATGCCTTCCTTGGAAAAGAGGCTGGTCTTATCCCTAAATTTGCTAAGAAATCTGCGGTTATTCTAAATTTGCATTTTCTACTATGTAAAATGAAAGATAATATACTATTATAGGTGATGCTCATTTCATAGGAAGAATATAATAAGTTTTTATTATTCATTTTTATAACTGTATCTGGCTGATTGTTTACAATATTCCTAATTTCATTATCAATCCTTTCTTCACTTATCTGGAAGTGTATTCGGAATTTAATTTAGTTGCCTCGTTTGTGGCGTAGTCCTCGCCTAAAGTATTATTCTTCTTTGTTTTTTTGGAACGAATGACTGCCCCCTACTCGACCTCTATAGTCTCAGGCTTGTAGGAGTAGTCATTATAGTGAGGGAGAATATCAGTATTGCCCTCGTTCTTGGCTTAGAGATGACTGCTCGATGCGTCAGCAATGTTTTTAAGTCTGCCCTTGAGTTCGCTGTTATATTTCGCTTAGTTCGTGATCTGCATCTAATCGTTCTGGAGAATATCAACATCCTCATCGATTTGTCCGTTGGCGAGGATGGGTCTGTCCTTGATGGTGAGTATCACTTGGTCCTCGAGTTCATCCAAACTGTGGGCTATTTTAATCTTTCGACTCATGCTATAAGAGATCAATGCCAATATATATATGAAATTATTTACATAGACGATCGTACACATCATAAAGTATGCGATATCGGATTATCAGACTACACCCTTCCTTTTGGCTTTGCAGAGGTTGTCGAAATCGTTGATGGCTGCGAAGGCGGAACGACTAGTTTCATCCATCTGGTCGATTACTCTTTCTATGAACTGCGAAAAGTTGTCTTATTTTCTTCTCACTGGTACCTCAAGTTTATTGCTTTTCGGTTTAGTTAGCCTTTCCTAAGATTTTGCAATTGACTCCAGCTTTCGTTCCTTATGCAGAGAAACAAGCGATTGCTGTGGTATTTTGAGTTTGGGTTGATTATGTATATTCGGCAATTGATAGGTAAAACTCTGACTCAAATGCTTCACCTCTTTCGGGAGTGGTTATTTGTTGTTCCGGAAGGGGCTGTCAGTTTTGACAATGCCTTCCTTGGAAAAGAGGCTGGTCTTATCCCTAAATTTGCTAAGAAATCTGCGGTTATTCTAAATTTGCATTTTCTTCTATGTAAAATGAAAGATAATATACTATTATAGGTGATGCTCATTTAACATTAAAGATAAGCTTTTATCAAAAATTATGAATGAATTTTGTATTCGAAAACACAACAATAATATCATCATGAGATACATAATAGCATACAACAATGAAATAACTAAATATTCAACAAGAAGCTGGGCAATGTGCACTTCCTTTGATAATTCTTTTATTGGACTTAGCGTCAAAGTACAATGAATTAAAATATAATCATCTCGTCAAATAGCATTTTACTCATTAAGTAAGTTATTTTTGTTTGACAACTTCTCTAAACGGCAATGGTTATTTTTTTATATATACATATTTAAATCAAGCCTTTCAATAACGGATATTATATAAAATCTCCCAATTGTAAAACATAAATAAGTTAATAATTAAGGTAATCAACTCGAAATATTGAAGAAATTTACTTAATTGCAAAGATTAATGCCTTTCCCAGCTCAACGGTTACAAACAGCCTTTTTACCAATTTTTTACCACAGATGAAATGATATATCAGTTACATATATAATACCTCTTCCAAGAGGATGATTAATCTTATTGATAGTGCGTGAAATAAAAGATATATTTTATTGTGATGCAGGAACAACAAGGACAAGGCTCCACCCCTCCCACAGATCTGTGGGTCATCAAGAATAGACCCTACACTCAAAATATGAACGGAGTTGAAGTCACCTACTCCATCCTCAACAAAAAACAACAAACCTTTGTACTGACCCACCCACGCTTCCTCTATCTCAATGGAATCGAAAGCATCTCCTATGCCAGCGCCTCCCCTCCCTAAACTGCACTACCACTCAAGGATATCACAGCACTGCCCAAGTTCAAAACCACATTCCCCCTCACCAAAATCAAGACCATCTCTAACATCAAAGAGAAGCTGACTATTTAATTCTCAGAGGGTAACACCAAGTGGGAATTTGAGTGTCCTTCCGAGAAGTGTGCGATATAATGGAAGGATAAAGTAAATTCGACCCTCACTGCCTTAAAAGAAATGATTGACGGAAAGTTTGCCAGTTATGCAGACTACATCAAATATAAGAAGCAACACCAGCCCAACAATAATGTTCCGATCCAAGGGAATGGGCCTGTGCAGCCAGCTAATCAAAATACAGGCATTAATCCCAATCCTAATGTTCAACCACAAATTAATAACCCCCAGAACGTTAATAATGTTCATAACTCTCCCCCTAAGAATAATCAACCCTCAACTAGTCCAACGAAGCCAGCAAATACAAACAATTCCTCACCTCAAAAGATGTTGCATCCCCCAGCCTTCAACAGCCAACTGCAGAAGACAAATGGTCCAACTATCGCTGTTTTCAACGGCCCTGTGCTATACCCAGATGTATTTAGGATTCCAGGCGAGGTGCCTAAAATACCATAATCTTCCGGCCTCGACAAATTAATCAGAGAACTCGAGGGACTGAGAAGAAACTGGGTGGAGGAGTGGCTTCACGGCGAAGGAGAGGAAGAACTGATCATAAACTTCAAAACCTACGTACAGAAAGCAGCGTAAATTTTAATCATGGAGTTGCCGAACAACAAAGACAAAAAATTCCCAGCACACGAGTTCACCAAATAATTCGCTACGTTCATTCTCAAAGACGTACATGTAGAGATATTTTTCCTCACTGAGGATAACCTCTACAACAAACATGAGAGGTACCAGAACACTCTCAAGGAGTTTAAGAATATGGATCATCTCGCTAACAGCACCAGGAACTTGGGACCTGTCCGCGTTCCTCTCATGGTCATGTTCGAGTACAAGGGAATTTTGGGGATGGCCAAGACAAGAGTAGCCTAAAACGTCCAGTTCAGAAACAGAGAGCTCTACCAGATCCTGGACCACAGACTGTTCCAATAATAGACTAAAATTAGCACTGAAGTCTTCCTCAACGAGAGTAAATGCAAAATAGTGCTGTATGAAGGAAAATTACCTTTCCAAACCAACCTACCCAATCAGAGGGTGTACTTCGTGGACAGATTGATGGAATTCCTGCCCAGCGAGGCGGAGGATCTTTCCAGCAATCATACTGGCGTTCTCCGACCAGAGTTTGTGCACGATTAGGATTTGGTCTATCTGTAAAATGTGATTTTCAGGGATAGAAGGAATCCCGTGAGGGTGGAGGTGATATTGAAAGAGCTTGAGAGCAAAGTGCAGTACTTTGTATAAGTCATCGAATAAGAGGACGAATACTTTACCAACTCAAAGGAATTGGTAGAGTTGCTTCACTTCTACGGGCTTAACATGCGCCATTTAGGTCTAGTCCTTCGCTACTCGACCAAATCTTGGTTAAAACGCATAATCCGCTCGTAAATAGTGTCTCGCTGTTTAAAAAACTACCTCCGCCTATAGCTACAGCACTGTCTTATGTAAAATAATAACCCCCGTTAAGCAGAATCCAAATAACGTCGAACTGTAATCAACCTCCTGAATGTGGTCTTTGGCAACACTGAAAGCACCAGCCGTCTGTGGAACAACCTAAACTCATTCAGTCGGAAGTACTTCAACGCACCTGTGTGGTCTAACGATTTCAGTGACTTTAATATCCAGTATCTGTTGCAAGCGCTGCAGTCCAACTTGAATATCGTCCTCCACGAAAACATCTTCTCCAGACAACTCTTCAAATCCTCACAATCCTTCCAAGAGAATGACTTTGTGGGTTTCGAGTTCAGTGGCCGCATCTACGACCTTGATTTTACGTAAACCTTCGAGCTAATCAACGAAGCCCTCCTTGATCATTCGTCACAATCTTTCCATGACCTGTGCGAACTTATGATGACCTACAATAAACGCAATGTACAAATGATTAAAATCCTCGAAATGCACCCCATTCACCTGAGAATATACGAATACCTCCTCAATTTCACTTCGCCATAACAGAGCATCGACCTCTATAACAAGGCCCAAGCTTCCTATCGACCCAATCGATTCCTTTACTAGGCGAAACTAGCTGAGATTAAATGGTATTTGAAGGCTGATAGACAGGATAATATTACTCAAGCAGTCAACTTCTTCACAGAGCACGTCAAGAGATGGCTGGGAGATGTGCATCCCCTCCTAACGCAAGTCTATCGGCACTTAGCAGAGTATTTCTGTGATATAAAATTCTACTACGATAAGGCTATTTACGCTGCCAATGCTTCTTTGTCCATGCAGTTGGCCTTATTCCAAGGAGATAACTCGTGTGTCTGGCGCGATTACTTCCTTGTGGGTAAGATCCATTTTGTGAATAACAACTCGCAGTAAGGTCTCAAGTACCTCATCAAAGCGAAATAACTCGCAAAGGTCAATGATGAGAATGATTATCTTGTCTATGGAGAGCTCTGTCTGATTCTAGCCAAATCCTACAAGGGGGCGAAATACTACAAGTAGGCCTATACCTGCATTAAATAATTTTTCTAAATAATCAAAAATCAAACTGATGAGCAATCGTTGGGTTTCATCCTCGAAGCTGCTGACATGATCAAGACGCTGCTGGAGATGAACCAGTAGCACGAGTCCTTCTTCAAATTTATTGAGACTGACTTCAGTCACGTGATCGCACTATTAATTAACAACCCACGATATCTGACTTATGCCATTAAGATATGCACAATACCCTACCTCAAAAACGTCCTCTTGCAAAAGAGTAAGAACAGAGCCGCACTGCATCAAATTATAGACTAAATATCAAGGATAAATCAACAACCTCAATCAGGCTACTACTACCTCACCTCCAAGATCAGCAACGGCAAGTTCCCCAAAGAGTACCTCTACCTGCTGCATGACATGGATTCCATCATCGAAGAAATAACACACAACGAAATCCTCTCAAAATGGATCAGCTACAATAAGGTGGCTGGACTAAAACTCCTCAACATGATCGGTGACGCCCCCATTAACCGCAGCTTTGAGTTCCTCTCCTATCTGGCAGCGCTCTTTAATTTCCTCGGAGGTGACATTATAGGCGAGTTGACCATTATCCAAAAATGATTTCCTTATGATTAACCTTAATAATTTAATATCATATCCTTAAAATCAATAGCTAGTAGTCATCTCTATTGACAGCATTAATAATATTAGTATAACATGACGATTCTCGATATCTTCCGGAAGGATAAGAGACACTGGACGGGCGATGAGATGGAAGAGGTGGAGTTGTTCTTCATGCTCAACAACTTCTATAGCAAATTTTATGAACACGCCGATTTTGATAAGGTAGTTAACATCACCTTCTACGCTAAGGTGGAGCCAGGGCAGTAGACGAGACTTGAACTCAACAGGAAGTCAGAAATAATCATCCTCCTCAATGGAGTCATCGAAATATACCGCAGAACGTTCGACAAATAGGGGCGTAAACGATCTAAAAAGAAGTAGAAGGAGGGTCCCTACTAAAACTACAGCAAAACGGGAGAGCACCGCACTGCATACGAAATAATACCTATTCATAACGATGTGATCATCAAATCGAAGTAGTAGACTGTCTGCGAGTTACTCTTTATCCCTAGTATGCTATATGAAGCGCACAGTCTGATTGTTAGGACGAGGCGAGTCGACACCATCCTCGAGGTGCTGTAGAAACACTTCAAAGAGGCAACCAAAAAGGAGCTGAAAGCACTTGCAGAGAATGGATGTTCATTCAAGGAGACGATTATAAATAATTACATCTATCGAGCTGGAGCGCTGCCTTAATACGTGTATATACTGCTCGAAGGCAACATCAAGTTGGAAGTGCCCGGGTTTTCAGCAAAAAAAATGATGGACATGACTATCCTCAGTCCAGATACACTTTTTGGCGACAAGGACCTGAACTAGGAACAGCGAACACAGAACGCTATCTGCTGTTCTTCACACTGCAAGATGATGCAAATTTCTAAAGAGTACGTCCGCATTAATCCAGGGCATACAATCGTTTTATAAATCGCAGTCCACATCTAAAACCACGCTATCTCTAAAAGCTGCAGGAATTGACCATCGGAAAGAGGGGGAGGAGTTCAATGGAAAAATACGAGGAGAAGATGGTGCTGCCACGACTCTATCGTTTCCACTCCTTCGTGAAACCTGACGAGGAGGAGAAGATCGAAAAATAGATCATTCAAAACTGCCACATCTTGATTAACCTCACCCCACACAAACGGTCCAGATCTGTCTTCCGATCACCCGAACATGGCGAGCGGGACTACTCGATCAGTCAGTTCCAAGAGAAGATGAAGATGTTCGAGAGACGGAAGCTGAATGAGGTCAGCGTTGATCCCTCCCATAAATTTTTCTGAGCCATGCAAGAGCACAGTTTAAATAATAATAGATTGTATTGGTGGATGGAGTTTAGTAAACAGATGGCAGATTTGAAGCAGACGATTCTCAAGGGCAAAGGGAGAAGACAGGGTGAGGGGAAGGTGCGATTGATAACATCGGAAGTATAACTGCGGATATTTAGAAATGGAAGGCGATGATGTTACGTTCGCTGGTGAAGCTCAAAAAGAAGGGTATTTACGACTCCAATCTGGTTGATGATTTAGCGCTGATTGTAGAATCCATCCATGATGAACGCTTTGTTTAGGCCATACTCAATATTCAGCCATTTAAACCTAAGTTCGACAGCAGGTCACGCAGGAACACCCGAGAAGCCAAGCAAAAACACACCATCGAGAATGGAGAAGAGACGTCACCTGTTGAAGCGAAGACCAAACTGCAGACGGATAATCGCATGCACTCTAAGAGCTCGATAATAATGTTTAAGCAAAGCGTACACTAAAAAATATCAGATACTGTGACTTAGCTTAGAGCGATAACTCACAAAAAGACCATATTAGAGTAGATCCTCTCGATGGTGACCGAGGAGTAAACCCTGGTGAAGGAGTTCTAGGCTCGTTATCATCCCTTCCGAAAGATCATCAAGTAGTTTTTATATCTTCTGTAAAACAAGTACAAAAATGCAATCGAATCGACTCCGACCATTGAGATCGAAAAACTGCAATAGTCTCTGATCTTTGACCTAAAATTGTTGCAAGAGTTCATAGTGAAGGGTTCATAGCCCTACCTGTCTATATTTAAGACGGAAAACAGCAGCGAGAAGGAGATGTTTCAAATGAAGATGGTGGCATTTATTAAGCAGTATCTCTAGAAAAACGAGAAGATCAATGAAACAGTCCGCAGGATAATGCGGATGGGTGGGAAGAAGACGCAGGGAATGATTACACTCGATAAAGAACTTGATAATTCAGTGGAAATACATCAGTTCGATATCAAGGAGATTTATAGAATTGATGGGTGTTATGTGATGTCAATGAATGCACTGATGCAGTTGGCGGAGGCGTCAAACGCGAAAGTATCCTTAAGGAAACTAGTATAATTGAGAAGATCGCTCGCCAAAGACGTGGATAAGTATTACGAAGGATTGGAATCAGCACCAAAAAGTAGATAGATTTGCGCATAAACCCAGCTTTAAATCCTCAAATTTATCCTATGCAAGTTGAAGAGTTGGATTGCTGAGATCTACAGCCAGCTGAAGTACCTCTAAGTGGTGTTAGGCGAGGATGACATGAGTTTCAAGTATGACGACTCGAGTTATATGTACGCTCAGCTGTCAGTAGCGATTGAGGCCTTGGTGCTGTAGCATTCGCCTTGATTCTTTCCTCTTTTCACTATGCTAATAACTCAGTCATCTGTATATTATAATAAAGCCCACTATTTGAAGTGTCAACTTATAGATTATAACAACATCGCAATGGAGGGAGATATACAACATGTGCGCGAACTGCTCACGAAGATGGGCAGCGACCAGGTGAGCGATGCCGAAGCGCAACTTCTCGCTCTAGCCAACACCCCTCTCTTCGTGTAAATCATGCTGAGCATCATTCGAAATCAGAACGAGCAGGGTAAGACTGGCCTCACGCAGATTGGATCAAGACAGTGGGCTCTTCCTTCCTCAACCAAGTCTACTATAACAACTGCACCGCATAAAACCAATAGCAGATATATCAAGGCCTAATCGCCGTGCTCACTGATCCACATATTAAACAGATAGATAAACGGTGCTTCGAGAAATCAATTATCAAGGCCTTAGAGGCAGCCACTGAGAGTACCCAGTTAAATATCTAGAACACCACCTCCTGTGGCAGGATAGAATCTACGAGTTCATACAGAGCAAACCAAATTTCGATGTAGCATATCTCCTTCTGGCATGTTTCGCAGTCGCCGACATCCCCGAGGATCTCCTCCGCACCACAATCTATAAAACCTTCGAATCGATCATATCTTCGCTGTAGATCTGTGTCGAAAACGCTAACCTGCTCAATTAAATGATCAAAATGTGGATAGTCATCGTCGATAAACTTAAACAGTCGTAGGAGAATGCAGAGATCGTGTTCTTTATGGCGAATTCGCAGAAAATGATGACGCTCATCGATTTGATCTATGAGATGGAGACAGTATAAAACGTGTATATCTGTCTCAACCCCGACCTCTATGAACTCAATCTGCTCAAATACGAAGCAGCGTAGCGTACCGCATGTTTAATTCAGTACACAAAAGATTTCTGGCAGAAGCTGATTCCAACAAAACATTCGTTTACGAGTTGACCCTCGAATATACCAAAAAGAACCTGCCTAGAATAGGACTCACCCTCCTCCTCATGGCCCAAAACATCAACGGTCTCGAGCAAACCGGTTCCTAAGACCTCGTGATCAGCCTAGTTTCCATCTACCAGCTGTACGTTACCATGCGTAGCGAGTAATTCCAATTCCTGGAGGTAGTAAAATTCATCAATATGATCATCTTCCCCTTTATCAAGATCAGCGATGAAGAAAGGATGAAGTTCGAGGATTAACCAGAGGAGTTTAACTCGCTTGCTGAGGATTGCTGCGATAAACAGACCTATGGCATACTCAAAACATAAGCATTGAAACTGTTGGAGACCTTCGGAGATAAGGTTGAGGGCTGTATGCAGTTTAGCCTCAATCGCGCTTTGGAATCTCTCAAGGTAAGGTTAGGATTCATCCAAGACTTTCACTCTTTATAAGCGACTACGTTATAAATCGAAACATCTTTTTTGGTTCTTTCGCTCTTCTCGTATGAAATTGGGAAGTATCCGCAGTAGATAGAAGGAATAAGGGTCATCCTATGCGATGAGCGCACGCGGAACTTACCTCCTCTGGAGCTGTCGCGTGTGTTCACCTTTCTTGCCTATAACTACGGAGAAGTGTTCAAGAAACCTGTTGAGGGGTAGAACTGGATTACTTACGCAATTAACTATCGAACACATCCAACCACCAGCTACAACGCCTATGACTTCGTGAGCAATTTGGTGGAGGACTACTTCAATGAAACCTTTTTGGAAACTATTACAGAGGAGATTGTTCGGGGCAAGATTACGCTAGTTTGGTAGGTGACTTCGAAGATATTGGAGAATCACTACCGACAGATATCCCCCGAGGGTGTGATCACTATCATCAGCAAGCTGTATAGGAGAATAAAGAGTGAGATTGAAAAGCTAAATACAGGAGAGAAGAACAATACTCTGGATTTAATCAATTGTCTGAGGATATTTTCCAATATTCTAGTCGAGATGAAGGAGGACGACCGTGAAAGCCTAGAGGCGCAGAGCAAAAGTGGGAAGATAATTGCATAGATTTGGCCCATACTTTAGCTATTCAAAACAGCGCAGGGCTACGACCTCGAGGAGTAAATCCTCAGAATAGCCAGCGATTTGGTAGATAATCTCCCTTACTTAACCCCCCAGCTCTACCCTCTCATTCATGACTGTCTTGTCATCTTCAAACAGGATTACGATAGGTAGTATTTGATATTTTTTAACCAACTGCTCATGAAGGCCAATTTCTAGAGGAATTTGCAGCAGATCATGGATATCATGATCGCAGTCAAGGACGCTTTCCTCCAAAACCTAATGAAGGCCCTCGGCAATGACTCCAAACTGAAAGGCACGCCCGGCGAAAGGAAAACCCTGGGCAACTTAATGATAATTTTGCAGACAGTGTTGGTGGTACTTTTCTCATGATGTAGTTATTCGGAAACGACCTCCTCGTCAACAACCTCACGGACTTCTTCCTGTAGGTGAGTTCGCTCTGTGTTCGATTGCTGCCTTCTTCTCCGTAAGAGCTGTAAAAAACATCCAGCGGACGCATACTGACCAGTCGCGCGTTCAACACCCTCTTTCTCTGCCATATGCATCTAAATATGGATCGGATATTTGACTATTTGAAGATTATCCAAGACAGCAACGCCTACCACGGCCACGATACTAAAGTGGTGGTACTATGCCTCTGCAAAGAAATACTTAAGCAGAATGACTTTACTGCTTTGAATCTGCTGCTCACAGCCCTGTTGACCATTGTGAGCAAATCTGATTAGAAGGATTCGATTCTGGAAAAGAAGAATAAGAAGGGGAAGATGATTAAGACGGCTGCCCAAATTCGCAAAATCAATGAGTTTGATAGAATTTTCAAGCATATTGATACACCCTTCGATAGCGGGCGGCAGGCCAAGGAGGAAATCACGGAATTGCTGACAACGATGAAGACCAACAATTATCAGATATTTAGAACAATCGTTGAAGGTCTGTCTCCGGAAGTGGTTACTCTGCTAAAGGGGTATATTGAGATTGAGGCGAGTGATACTAAGAAGAGAGTTATCAGAAAGGTGATCGGCATTAAGGAGGGTTCGAATGCAAATGCCGAAGTCCAAAGAAGATATGAAAGAAGAGGGAGTATGGACGATGACAGCAATGAGTAGTAGTTACAAAACCTGAAGAGATAGCGTGTGAGATGCAAGGCTGAGATAAAAGAGTCGAACAAGGCCAAGACTAAGAAGAATGAGAAGAGTAAGAAATTAAAGGGGTGATGATTATTACCTTATTATTGGATTATAATAACTGATGATGTTTATATTGGGGGAAGGAATAATCATATAAATTGATTGATGTTATCAGTTTTCTTTGAGACACCTCCGCCAAAGTGGAGAGGCCATCACGGAGGTCATTGGGCAGGGGGGAAAGAAACGAAAGCGATGAAAAAGTTTAGGGGATGGATAATCGCGTAATTTTATTAATTTGCAAAGCGGAGAGTTTGGACGCGTAACTGACATATAAAGACTCCCCTCTCATTGCGTTACCGATGTGTGTGTTTATAGCTCAAATTGAACACATTATCCAATGATCGATGGGATAGTATAATCTGATAAACTTGCAGTAACGTTATAAAAATCGATTAACTCATATGCCAGAGACTGTAATTAGTAAAGCACTTATAAACTCCTGCTTCCCATGAGAAAAGAAACCGATTCGCATCATGGTAATTTCGACGATATCGACTGAAAGCAACACAAACTGAGAGAGAGAATAGTCAAACTATAACGAGGCTGACATCCAACATCGATCCACAAATTTATTATAAAAAAACGGGAGGGTCAATAACTGTGAGTATGATGTGATTATAAAGAAGGACAGTTTCATCAAAAAAGATAAACCAAATTAAAAAATTACAAGAGAAGTGTGCGAACCGATCATGACCTTGGTCATCTAATTGGTTCTTCTTTCTTGAATGTTTAACTCGGCAGTATAAAATTCTTATTGTAAAAAAACAGGCTACAGTTACGACAGTTAAAGCTCACCCTTTCTCTAGAGGCATACATATTTGAGCTCAAAGGTAGATTAGCGAAGCGGTAGCACTATGGGTAGCACACTTCCAGCATGAAGCCTGAAGTAGCGTGTTTGTGGTATAAATGCAAAGATATACTAAAGTATATTATCTTTAATATGAATCGTACAGGCTGTCAGGTCTTGGCCTTAGCACTGTTACTCATTGTCACTCAAGCAGCAGGAGGTATCTACTGCAAGACAACGGTTGCTGGAGTATGCACCCAATGCTACCCAGGGTATTTTATACAGAACGGTGTTTGCGTTATTGCAAACCAACTTTGTGCTACACTAGATGAGAGTTCAGGAAATTGTCTTTCTTGCTATAAGGGTTACAGCCTGAGCGCTGGACTGTGTGTGATATCTGTCACCCCTCCAGGTGGTTCAGTTACTCCCCCAGTCAACTCAACTGCTTCAACCAATGCTACAAATCCTTTTTGCTCAAAATGGGTGAGTTGTTATTGTATTGACTGCTACCTCGGATATTACCTTAAAGCTGGAATCTGTGTTTTGGTGAACCCTCTTTGCAAGACTTATGATGTCAACACCGGAGATTGTTTGTCCTGCTATGTCAACTATACTCTTTCAAATAATACCTGTATCGTAACTCCTCCAGTCAATAATGCTACTACCCCTAATACAACTGTCCCTTGCATGAATTGTGCTGAGTGGATGAACGGCTATTGCTGCAAATGCATCGCTGGCTACAATCTCGTCAACGGAGCCTGTGTTCTTATCCCAATAAATGGAGGAGGAACACCCAACACCACCACCCCTAACACCACTACCCCTAACACCACCGTCCCTAACACAACCGTCCCCACAAACACCACTAACATCTACTGCTCTTCCTGGTTAGCTGGAGTCTGTGTGAGTTGCTATGGTGGATATTATTTGCAAAACGGAATTTGTGTCCTAGCCAACGATCTCTGCGCTACCATTGACATTAATTCAGGATTATGCCTTAGCTGCTATGGAGGATACTATCTTAGCGGTGGTCTCTGTCTCCTTTCTCAACAACTTTGCGCAGCCATCGACCAGTATGGAGCTTGCACCAACTGTTATCTCGGATATTATCTTAACTTAGGCCAGTGTGTATTGGTGAATCCCTTGTGTAAAACATACGATATCAATACCGGCCTTTGCCTCAGCTGCTATGAGGAATACGGACTTATCAATGGACTCTGCATAATTTCCCCTTATGATGCTCCCGCCAATACTACCACCACCAATACTAGCTCAGGAGGTGTACCACCAGTCGTTGTCGTCGGTCACTGTGCAGTATGCGTTGCTGGATACCAACTTACTAATGGTGGATGCGTGCTCATTCCAATTAATAATGCCACTGCACCCTGCTCAAATTCCTCAGGATCATCAAATGGTACTTCAGGTGCTACAAATCCTACAGGTGTGACCATTCCCTCGACATCCTTTGACAACGCCTTCTGTGCAGTCTTCACAGGAGCTTATTGTTCCAGCTGCTATAAGGGCTACTTCTTGGGCAGCGGAATCTGTAAATTAGCCAACGATCTGTGTGCGACCCTCGATCAATCCAGCGGAAACTGTTTGTCTTGTTACAGCGGTTACAAGCTCTCAGGCGTTACCTGTATCTTAGCTTGATTGTTCGATCACTTTAACATCATAAATTTAAGATAATGTTATTATCCATAGATAGAAGGAATCATTTGACATGTTCCTGATGGCTGTGGATCTTACCATATATAATAATACCTCTAATAATATAAAATATATCAATGGTTCATCTTTTGATAAAAATAAAAATAAAAATAAAACCTCTCAAAATTATGTTGTGACTTACCTCCAACAGAGTCGAATTACATCATCCTCAGTAAATTTCGGTGCTCCTCTCAATAATCGATGTATCTAAACTGATCATAATTATTAGATGCGGTATCACTACTCTTTGTCTTTTCAATTAAAAATTAATTTAATCTCATTACCTCCAGACATTTCGTATGATTAACTCGCAGCACGAATTGTTATTAAGTTAACTCTACATTTTTTAAAAAATATAGCAGTCCGATGGATCGGTTATTATTCGAAGCTGTTAGAGCCTATTTAGGAATTAGTATCTCTTCTCCTGCAAATGCTTTGCCTGTGCAGTATCCAATGGATAGTGATCGATAATCGCATCAATAATTTTCAATGTTGGTAGAATAAAATTAGATATTTACCAAAGAGGATCCTTATCTTTTCCTTCCACCCCTTAGAAAGGCTAGAATCTTGATGCCGTGTTATCCGATTATTAAAACTTATTCATATTTTATCCATTCGATGGAATAGGAAGACCTATTCTTGCGCAATAAAGATAGACGGATTCGATTCTATTAGAAGAAAATGTTGCACTATCAATGTTTACGAAATTGGTGACCTCTTGCGATTGAGAATGCAGATATGGTCTCATATATTAATATCTTAATCTTAATGCAAAATATACTGTTCTTTTGATAGTAGCGTCTTTAGGACTTTTTAAGTGAAGTTGGTGATTATTTGAGAAGATGTATGACATATATACGAATGGGTGATGGACTATCATCTCATGATTGAAAGGCAAATTCATTGTCGATATGATATACTGTTGTTACAGAAGTTGCGTGTCTTTAAGAAAGGTGATAAGGGTGTCTACGCGCCTCTAAATTTGTTTAGCGGATTTCCATATACTAATATTATATATAGACCAAACATTTTATGAAATAAGTATAAACACTTTGCGATGATTAGTTTCCATTTCCCTTATAATTTGGAATCAGCAAGTGATGACTATGATGATAGAGAGTGTCTTCATCATCAACTTTATGAATTCATAGACAAACGTATTTTCATATTATCAATGATCAATATATATCTATTCTGATGGATGATCACCAAATTTACGAGCATCATCCATAATTTAATTTATGCTAACAACTTATATTCATTGCTCAGTAATTATCAATCACATCAATTAGAAGAGAATTAATTATTATTGAGAAAGGAAGGTTCATTTTGACATCTCTATTGCTGTATTTATATGAATTAATTTTTTGAAGAGGAGATGAATCAATAATTATAAGTAGGGAGAGATAGCCAATTATAAACAATCAAATCGGATGATCGAGATAAATTTCATCGATTTAGTGACAAATTGTTGCGATTTAATACTGCAGCGCTACCAATAGGCTGCATTGAGAAACTTATATCGGTGCTGGTGATCAAGCCGTTTGACTCTTAGATAATCCAAATAGACTTATTTTTATGAGAACAGTCTTGGATTGGAATAGCGGCAGTGTGGTCGCATCAATAAGGGAATACGTCCCCAAAATAGATATTAATCTATCCCAGTCAATCTCACTCCTAGCGATAATGGCTCTTTGAATAGCTCCGTAATGATGCTCTCTCTCTTTCCCCTCTCTGTAGAACTCACTTCCCTCTCCAGTAATTTCCTTGCCGAGCGAACAATATTTCATCTTAACTTAATATTGAATTGAATTAACTTAATATTTAATTTAAACGATTATAAATAGCCTACATTCAAATTATCAGTAATTATTGTATCTTAATTCAACCTCTCGTTTTATGTATCAGGAATAAGCTAAAATGGTTCAGACGATGGGAGAAATCTCTACACAAGCAAGCGATTATAAATTAGTTCATATTTGTGTTTGCAATCGAGAATTTTTAGTTGATTAAAATGACGGTAAAATTACCGAGGGATTATTATTTATAAAAGCGTTGATAAACTGAAAGTAAGTATTGAAACCCTTTAAAAAAAGGGTTTGGGGGCAGTTTAGTTTAAGTTTTTATTTTTACAAATGATCGAGAAGATTTGAATGCTAAGAAAAATACTAATTTAGGACAAAACATAGTATTTTATGGGGTGTTTAGGGTGAGTAGGGCTCAAAATAAAGTATAAAGAGAGAAACTCAAAAATCATGAAATCAACAGAGATGCATGATGAGTAAATCCCACTAGTGATGCATTATTCTTCAACCAATTCCAACCTTAACGCAAGTGCGAAGACTAAGCATCCATTCTGATGATTGTACTTAAGTTAATAGCAAACGAATGTAGAGTTTGGCAAAGCTATCAGTAAAAAATAAATTGGAAAAATTTGAATAAAACAAAAAATGTAAAAGGATTGCATAGTAGAATATTGGAGGGAAAGGCGAGTGATTTTTATCTTTTCTTATTTTTATTTTATTGGACCGTATTTAAGGTTTGAGGCATTCGATCAAAAAAACGCAAAAGGGATCGAAAATCATCAACATGCAAATGGTAAAATAAAGGTAGAAAGTAGAGATTCCGCTTAGGTTAAGTTGAAATCCGCAAGGCACTCAGTCAAATTGTTGCTCAGAGGGGAAAATCTAAGCGTTTTTGGCTTTAACTGTAGAATTAGTTTGGAAGGTTATATAATAAATCATTTACTGATGATCTCGAAGAATCAGGTTCTCTTACTCGCATTGGTCTTAGTCCTCACTATCAGCCAAACTGACTCGAGCTGTGCTTCTGCAGTTAATAACACCTGTGTCAAATGCTACTCAGGATCCTACCTCAACACTCTAAATGCCTGCATAGTTGGAAATTCTGATTGCGCCACCTTCACTACCATTGGAGACGGATCTTGCGCCACTTGCTGGTCCGGATCCGTAGTGATTGGAACTGGCTGCGGTGCCGCTACTGCTGCTTCTGATGCTAACTGTAAAAACACCAACTCATCCGGATGTGCTGCTTGCTACACAGGATTCTACATCAACACTCTCGGAGTCTGCACTGCTGGAAATACTGCCTGCGCCACCTTCACTACCCTTGGAGACGGATCTTGCGCCACTTGCTGGCCCGGATACTAAGTGTCCGGAAAGGGCTGCGCTGTCTCAGTTTCCGCTGCTTCTGCTGCTTCTGATGCTAACTGTAAAAACACCACCTCATCCGGATGTGCTGCTTGCTCCACAGGGTACTACATCAACACTCTCGGAGTCTGCACCCTTGGAAATACTGCCTGCGCCACATTCACTACCCTTGGAGACGGATCTTGCGCCACTTGCTGGCCCGGATACCAAGTGTCCGGAACTGGCTGCGCTGTCTCAGTTTCCGCTGCTTCTGCTGCTTCTGATGCTAACTGTAAAAACACCACCTCATCCGGATGTGCTGCTTGCTCCACAGGGTACTACATCAACACTCTCGGAGTCTGCACCCTTGGAAATACTGCCTGCGCCACATTCACTACCCTCGGAGACGGATCTTGCGCCACTTGCTGGCCCGGATACTAAGTGTCCGGAAAGGGCTGCGCTGTCCCAGTTGCCGCTACTGATTCCTACTGCGTCACTCCTAGCTCATCAGGATGCACTGCCTGCGTTGCAGGATACTATGTGAGCTCAGCAGGACCTTGTGCTCTAGCTAATCCTTTATGCGCTACCCTCGGAGTTAACGGAGTATGTGCCACTTGCTGGCCTGGATACATTGTTTCTGGTGCTACTTGTGTAGTGGCCCCACCTTCTGACCCTTTCTGCACTACTCACAATGGTACATCCTGCACTAACTGCTATGGTGGCTACTTTGTTGCCTCAAGTGGACTGTGCGAGGCGGCAAACCCCTATTGTCAGACATATGCAATGATTGGAGGAAATTGTCTTACTTGCTATGCTTGGTACGGTCTTGATTCAAATCAAAACTGTGTTTATCCCGACCCAAACGCCCCAAAGCCCTGATTTATCTGATGCATTATCATCTGGCTATTGACTTTATAATAATCAAACCATATTATATATTTGAATACCGATGGAAGGAAAGAGAAAATGGATTTTATTGAAGAGAGAGTGACAGGGTTCATTCGAAGTGATATAAGGATACACAATAATACGAACTTTTTATCCGATGAATTGCGCCATGTTTAATTATAAGCGAATCGTATGCTCGCCATTTTGATCGTATGAAAAAATAAAATTATTAGAAGTGAAGAAAGCTATCTGCATCTTCCTCAGTTCGACCAAGAGTTCCCAAAATACTAACTTATCTTAATTTTAATTTCCACTACTATATTCCCAATACAACATGGCAAAACAAACAGAAAATAAAAAAACTCTCCACCACACACCGTAAATTATATAAAAGAGTCATTGGCCAAACAAATACGACTGTCCGAATGGAAATCTCCCAATTTGATGGTTATGCTCTCCAAAAGATAAAATCATAAAAATGTGCCTTTTAACCGTAAAAATATAGCATAGGGTTATAATCTTTTTAGTTGTTGATGAATTGTACAGCAAAGACAGGCTTATTTTTAATGGCCGCGCTGCTGGTACTCGTGACAAGCCAAAGTAACCCCTATTGTTCAGGTTTCACTTCCGGAGTGTGTAATGGGTGTTATGCAGGATATTACCTCAACAATGTTAAATACTGTGTAGTTGCAAATCCACTTTGTGCTACCATTGATTCATTTGGAAATTGTTTGTCCTGTTATACAGGGTACGTCCCATCTGGTGGTACCTGTATAGCCAGTTCCAATTCCAATTCAAACCCCTATTGCTCAAATTACATTGGATCGATCTGCCATGGATGCTACGGGGGGTATTATCTGAACAATGTTAATAACTGCCTTGTGGCCAACCCACTCTGTGCTACCATTGATTCATTCGGCAACTGCATCACCTGCTACTCTGGATATATTCCCTCAGCAGGCACCTGTGTTCTTTCTAATTCTGGAAACTCCAACCCTTATTGCCATAGCTTCAATGGAACCTTTTGTTTGGCTTGCTATGGCGGCTATTATCTGAACAACATTAATTTTTGCACCATAGCCAACCCACTGTGTGCTTCTGTTGATAAATTTGGAAATTGCTTGTCGTGCTACTCCGGGTATGTTGTATCTGGGAGCACATGCGTTATTTCTAATTCTGCTAACTCCAACCCCGATTGCAAAATTTTCAATGGATCCATCTGCATCGCTTGTTATGGGGGATATTATCTTAATAATGTCAATAAATGCCTATTGGCAAATCCCCTTTGCGCTTCTGTTGATCAATTTGGAAATTGCTTGTCGTGCTACCCTGATTATGTTCCTTCGGGAGGCACCTGTGTTATTTCTAATTCTGGAAACTCCAACCCCGATTGCAAAACCTTCAATGGATCAACTTGCATTCTTTGCTATGCCGGCTATTATCTGAACAATGTCAAATTTTGTGCAGCAGCCAACCCGCTTTGTGCTGCCAGTGATTCATTTGGAAACTGCATCAGCTGTTATTCTGGTTATGTTCCTTCGGGAGGCACGTGCGTTATTTCTAATTCTGGAAACTCCAACCCTTATTGCTAGACCTACACTGGTCCGAGCTGCAGTCTGTGTTACCCAGGATACTACCTCGATATCAGCCTCCGATGTCAAATCGCCAATCCATATTGTGCGACCTACAACATGCTTGGCGGGGCGTGTACGTCCTGTTATATTAGCTACACCCTCACTGGAAGTCTCTGCATATTGTGAAGATGAATGATTACCCATATCCATCATTAAATCTTATTTTCTTGGTTATTAATAATGGGTAAGATAGATGCTTTTTTATATTTTGTTAAACATAGTATTTATGATCAATTGCATCATTGCTGGATCAAATAATGTCGCCAACCTGGGCTACCACCGATAAACAGTCCTTGGAGGTGCCATTTACCATAATAATCCCGAGCAGCATGGACGTATTTAACAGTTGTTTGCTTAGATCCGTTCATGACAGTTAGAAACATCCCATCAAAGGACCAATACCTCTCATTATTATGACTGTATTCTGAAATCACTCCGCCCTTGTTAAATTTGATGTTTCCCAGCAGTCCATCGTCATTGTAGAACCTCCACGTACTGGCAATGATCTCCTCGATGATGAGTTCTGGATTTTGTTTGTAGTTATCCATGATTAATTATATCTAGAGACTATTCAGCAAGTATTAAGCTAGTATAAATGAAACGGTTTTGGGTAGGGGTTGGGGTTGGGGTTGGGGTTGGGGGTTGGGGTGGGGGTTGGGGTTGG
>Ga0302188_10000180_pt1 | contig 52026 bp, 32 predicted proteins | sample II_Bog_E2_1_FD_198783 | JGI IMG/M metagenome (GOLD analysis project Ga0302188, IMG submission 198783) | Peat permafrost microbial communities from Stordalen Mire near Abisko, Sweden - II_Bog_E2_1 | ecosystem: Environmental > Terrestrial > Soil > Wetlands > Peat | place: Sweden: Abisko... | reverse complement strand
TTATTCTCTTATGCATAATTATTAGTTATGCAAAAGCAACTTTTGGCAGCCTCATTGATCTCCCTAGCCATCCTGGCAGTGTATTACACCTCCACCGACGCCAAAGTCGACGCCTTCGATGAGTGGAAGGGACAGTACGGTGTGAACTGGGCTCCTGAGGAAGAAGCCTACAGGAGACTCATCTTCGAGAAGAACCTCATCCTCATCAACAACCACAACGCCGACCACTCCCAAACCTACAAAAAGGGTGTCAACCAGTTCACCATCTACTCTGCTGAGGAATTCGCCACCAGATTCTTGACCCCCATGGAAAAGGCTGGAGAGATCCTAGGTGAAGACTACAGCTATGAAATTATCGGAGCCGTAGACTGGACCACTCAAGGAAAGGTTTCTCCTGTTAAGGATCAAGGAAGTTGTGGATCTTGTTGGGCTTTCTCTGCTTCTGGAGTCACTGAATCTTTTTTCCTTTTAAGAGGACAAAGAGTTATCCTCTCCGAGCAACAACTTGTAGACTGTTCTAGAGATCAAGGAAATCATGGCTGCCATGGAGGATGGCCTGTCAATGCTCTTAGATATGCTATTGCCTTTGGGTGGGCTACTGAGGATGAATACCCTTATGTTGCTAAAGACCAGGTTTGCAAGAAAAATGGAGGTAACATTCACATTACGGGAGAGAGAGGCTTAACAGGATGCAGTGGACTCAGCAATGGAATCAACTCCTCTCCTATCTCTGTGTCAGTTGATGCCACGAATTGGAATTCATATGATAATGGAGTTTTTAATAATTGTGGAGTCATTATCAACCACGCTGTTCTCTTAGTTGGAATTGACTCGAATGGAGTTTGGAAATTAAAGAACTCTTGGGGTTATTGGGGATAAAATGGATATATTAGACTTGCTAGAGGTAACACTTGTGGAATATGCGTATATTCTGGCTATGTTCCTTTATGATATAGATTATCCATCATGCCGAATGAAATTATATTGTTACCAACTGCTGAAATGATTCTGAAAAGAGCAGAATTTTACTTATCCATGATAAATTATTAATATAGAAAAAATAAAATTAAAATAAATCATTCAATAAAAAGCCGAAGATATTCCTAGAACGATTTGAACTGACTTTATAATATAAAAATTAAAGTATACATATATTAATATATACAATAATTGATAATCAAAAGTGAAGGCTAACTTTTAGAATATATTGTAAGAATATTCCCAGAATAGAAATAAAATAGGACGATGAATTAATTTTATCAAGCTTTTAAGATAAAAAATAGAACTAATAATATTATCTTTAAAAATATTTACGTAAAAAACAAATTTATCATTTTATCAAAAATGCATTTGCAAAAAATATTGATTAAAATTATCATTTCTGACGACATATTTTACTGATTTATGCCAAAATTAGAGTCATTTTCGTATTAGCAATTTTTGATTGTAAATCTACTTGGTGATAATTATGAGATCAATCAATAATCCAAAGGTAAAACAAAACCAAAATATATTTTATAACAAATTAAATAATTCAAGGCTTTGCTCTTAACCAATGATTCAGCAATTCTCAACCATGTAACTTTGCCATAATTTGCTTCAACAATCAAAAAACCGTGGGACATAGGATTTTATCTAAAAATGATTTATTTTTTTATTCAGAAGACATTGAGCTTTAGAGAAGATTGCTAAGTTTTTAAATCCAAGTTATAGAGTCTAAGTTGCAAAGTTGTGGGTTGACTTTTATCGAAGTTTTTCAATTTTTTAGATGTTGATGACTATATAAATAAATCCAAAGTGGTAAATCCTATTTGTATAATTATTTATCTGAAAAATGCAAAAGCAACTTTTGGTAGCCTCATTGATCTCCCTAGCCATCCTGGCAGTGTATTACACCTCCACCGACGCCAAAGTCGACGCCTTCGATGAGTGGAAGGGACAGTACGGTGTGAACTGGGCTCCTGAGGAAGAAGCCTACAGGAGACTCATCTTCGAGAAGAACCTCATCCTCATCAACAACCACAACGCCGACCACTCCCAAACCTACAAAAAGGGTGTCAACCAGTTCACCATCTACTCTGCTGAGGAATTCGCCACCAGATTCTTGACCCCCATGGAAAAGGCTGGAGAGATCCTAGGTGAAGACTACAGCTATGAAATTATCGGAGCCGTAGACTGGACCACTCAAGGAAAGGTTTCTTCTATCAAGAACCAAGGAAGTTGTGGATCTTGTTGGGCTTTCTCTGCTTCTGGAGTCACTGAATCTTTCTTCCTTTTCAAAGGGCAGAGTCACAGCCTCTCAGAACAACAACTTGTGGACTGCTCAAGAGGTCAAGGAAACCAGGGCTGCAATGGAGGATGGCCTTCCAATGCTCTCAAGTATGCTATCGCTAATGGATGGGCAACTGAGACTGAATATCCCTATACCGCCAAAGATCAGACATGCAAGAAGACTGGAGGCAGCATTCGCATTGCCGGACAAAAAAGCTTCAGCGGATGCAGTGGACTTAGCAGTGGAATCAACTCCTCTCCTATCTCTGTGACAGTTGATGCAACTAACTGGTCACCCTACAAATCTGGAGTGTTCAGCAACTGTGGAGCCTCCATTAACCACGCCGTCCTCTTAGTCGGAGTTCATACTGACGGAGCCTGGAAGATCAAAAACTCTTGGGGAACTTCTTGGGGAGAAAGTGGATACATCAGACTTGCTTCAGGCAATACTTGCGGAGTTTGTGCCTACCCTGGTGTCGTTCCAGTATGATCTAAACCATCCATTATTCATTACACATATCAATATTCGATTGCTAATCCTTTTTTAGAAATCATTTGTTTCTTCCAATATTATAAATATTTATCCAGTAAATTTAAATTAGATATTAATTTTTATCAATAACATTATTAAACTCAATTTAATATACTCATAACTTGGAGAATTTTTTTATTAAAATTAGAAGGAAATTCAAGGATGGAATCAAAGTTCAAAATGGTAAAAAATCATTTTACTAAACCAAATTTAAAATAAAATAGATTTCATTGAATAAAGATAAATGTTGGAATTTTAATCTCCATTTATGATAAAGAATCATCTTATTGATTTAATTTTATCGAAATGTTAGTAATAAATTATCCTAGATCGAAAGACTCAAGCGTTCACTTCAATCTGCATTTAACATAAAAAGAAGTTTTTAATTCCATTTTTTCCATTTTGACAGTCAATACACTCGCATTCTTATGAACATTTCATGCCTGTTCGATAGCACTCACAATATTTTTTTCGGCATTCTGATTTTTTGCATGTGCATCTTCGTATTGATAATGCTGAACCTCCATTAAAAGTACCCGGATTTTTGAAATTAATCATTTGTTGAGCTCTTCGTATCTGCATCAAGCACTATTAATGATTGCAGCAGTTTATACACTCGCATCTATCTGTGCAAATTCTACCTTTGCTAAAACACTCACAGTACATCTTGAGGCAATCTATTTTGGAGCATTTGCACCCTTATTGTGAGTGTTGATGTGGAGAAATAGTAATTTCAACGGTTTAGTCGATTCTATAATCCTGTGGAGAGGATTAGTTTTTTTAATCAATGAGCTCATCAAACAGATCTTTGCATGTGTTGATATTTAGTTGATAGTTTTCTATTTCAAAGTCATGTATCAGTTTCATTGAACCTTACAAAAGAGAAAAATGAGTGGATTAATTTTCGAGATATGAGTTATTAATCATGTTCATTATCAAATATATCTAATAAGTGTTCGATCGTTTAGCGGGTCTTGGATTTAAAATAAAGACTACTTACAAAGATGAAAAATTCAGCACTAATAGCCTTCGATATTTAAAGAAAAAAACTATTTTTCACAGGATATTATGGTACAACAATTCAATCATTAAGAGCATAATTAAAATGTTAGAGCGTGATAAATACGAGGCTGATCATTGTGTCCATTATTTTCCAAATCCTTCTTTTGAAGAATTCTGCTCATACATGTAAGGCCCCTACGCTTTCCGCAGGCTTTTCATGGAATCAAAGGATTTCGCTGAATCAACCATGTTGCGCAATAACATCTTTACAGGTACCCTTCTTCTTAGTCTTATTCCAATTTTTACCCATAAAAAGATATACTGGCTGCGTAACTATCACTCAAAAAAAAGTCGAATACTATTTGGTCTTGCCTTCTTCTTCATTCCCGCTAATATTGTGGGAGGATATTTCAACATAATGAGTCAAAGATAATTGATGACTAAATACTAAATAAGCCGAGACCAGTTCACTAGAATGTTATAAGTGGGAGATATCAACGTTACCAATCCTTATCAATAATGGGTGGAGTACTGATTGATATAGATTCAATATTTTAATAAAATTAATCAAGATTATAAGTTTGTATCTGCCGAATGATAAGAACCAAGCCACTACCATACATTTTACTAAAGTTTTGTTTGCTTATTCATAGATATATTCTTCATATTTTAATAAATCATATTGTTGAGTTGAGAAAATCTTCAATTTATTATTTAAAAATAATCTTGCTCTTAAAAATGTGAAAGTTTAAGAGCAAAATGCCAATAAATAAATATTTTTTAATCTTTTACGTTAGATTAAAGAATAAAAGAATAAATTATATCAACCCAATATAATGTTATAAACTCCCCGAATACTAACACATTAAAATGATTATTTTCATACTTATCATGAGATTGCAGTAAAATATGTCATGATAAGCCAATAATAAAACTGAAACTTTAAAAAACGATTTAAGATAAGCGAGTATTAAATTTAGATACAATCTCAATAATTCAACAAAACTAAAATAGATTAAAGAAAACTCTCCTGTAAAAAACTGCATTTCTTGCTGCAAGTACGCAATAATGATACAAAAAATAGTTTACGATGTGTATGTGATTCATAGAGATTAAAGAATATTATATGCAGGATAATATTAATAATATAAAGTTTCATTGCCCGTTTATCCTGAAAGTAAAGTTCTTTAAAAATTAAGTGTGCCGTCTTCTATCCCGATCACGCATAAATTTTAATGTTACTCGCTCATCCCGTTCCTCAAGAATCTCATCAAGAGTAGAAGGTAGCTATTTGGGTCGAAATGTAATTAAGCCCGAGAGAGATGAATCTTTGGCTTGTCTCTCCTTATTTTTGTTAATTAGGAAGTCTATTTTAGCCTTTATGAAGGGGTTAGCTAATTTTTTTCTGTCCTGAAGCACACCAAGCAATTCAGGAGGGCATCCATTGCTCCTTGACTCTCTGACATCTTTATTTTAAGAGTTAAAAGTGGATTACTCCTATGATAGTATATCTTTGCAAAAACTTATCTTCTCATTATTGAGAATAACTGATCGTTTCATAGGAGCATTACGACCAAGATGAGTGTTTCCATCATTAATGGTGTGGCATCTTTCTCCGAGGATGACACTGTGGTTTAAACGCTTAGAGAATTTCATGTTTTCCTTAACCTTCAGTTGCGAACTATTATAACTTAAATAAATTATATCAAATTTGTAGTTTGATTGATAAAATATCTGATCGATTCTTATTTCCATTCGAAAAAAAAAACGAATAATTTGCAGTTGAAGAGTTAAAGTTTTCTAAAAAATGACCGTATTTCCTAGGGCGTCATGAAATTTTGGAGAAGAAAATGATGTGGTTGGTTTTTGTAAAATGAGTGAAAATATCAAACTAAAATTTGTTTTTATCTTTTCTTAAAATACAGAAATTAACGTAAAAGAGAATAAAATTACCAGAAAAAATTAGAATAGCCTATTAAATTTTATATGATGCAAATTGAAAGTCAACCGAGCTATGTGGATTAATAATCCACGAAACAATACAAAAAATAAAAAGAAATGCCAGAGCTATTTAATCATTTCTAAAAATTAATCTAAAAATCATCAATATTTTGAGCAATAATAATATTGAAGCACTATTCAAACGTATCAATATTTTTAGAGCATAAATCATCTGAGAAGCAGAAGAAACTCCATCACCATTATCACAGCGAGAATGATTATAATATTTTGTTTTTTGGAATTTGCAGCTGATAATTCAATGCAATCGTTATGACATTTTTTATTTTATTTTCTCAGATCTGTTATTTATGATTCGAGTTATTGGATCATCTAAGATTGATCATTTCCCTTGTCCTAAGGACCTTATTTCTTATTTGATTTTAGCATTTTTTTCTCGAGTATTCGAAGGTAGTTTTTGATCTCAGAAGCATGTTGCTCCATATTTATTTGACTCTGCTCAATAGTTTTAGATTCAATTGTAGATTTGACCAAAATACTCTGATTAAAGTTGACAAACACTTCAGTTTTCATTTGTATCTTATCTGAATTAAATAATTTGTACTTTCTTAAAGAGACTCTACAGTTCGCTTAATTCGAATATCAAAACTATCACAATACGGGATGCCATTATTTTTAATAATTGATTCAAGCACAAATTTATTTTTGCTGATAATAAATAGAGAGTGATCTTCAACTGTCAGAGATGTTTTAGGCATGAAAGGAATACCACTACTTGGCAGGGGAACAATAGCCGACACTCTACGGGTAAACACTTCAGGAATTGACTCTTTTAGAGCAACTACATTATTGACTAATTACGGGTGTTAAGAAAATCGAGAGGATTTGGGGTCCAAGGGGGAATAGTGATTTATTTATGTTAATTCAAGTCCTTAAAGTAATAAGAAAATGAAGGGTAAGATGTTCTATTGATTTTAATTTCCTGATCAAGATCGAATAATCTTAAAAATTTGATAACAGTTAGACCAGAAAACACAAATTATGATTCATTAACTATGGCATAGTTATAGGTACTCATTTTTTTTGTTAAAGTCTATTCTCTCGCTTTCTAAGTTTCCTCTTTCATGTCATCCTCGAATTGCATCTGCCCTTCATCTTGCTCTTCCAAATCTTACTGGTCTTCCTCTTCGAAAAATAACCCCTAACTGCTTATTTAGAATGTTTTAATGAGGATGCCATAGGCAGTGTCTCTTGAAAAGAAGGAAGTGAAGATCATTTATCCGTTAACAGTGGTGATAGCTATGGAGTTATTAAAAAATAAAGCGGACCTCTTTTATATCTTTTTGATGTCTGATTTTGGAATTTGGATAAAAGTTTATCCAAACAGATTTTTCGCATTAAAATTAGAGTGAAAACATATCCGATCTGTTGTTATAAAAATCTTTCCACTCAGGATTATTTTATCTACTAATCCGCAAGAGAAACTCTTTACGTATTTTTCGTTTTATCCAAACTGGATTTTTTTAGATAGAAACTAGTTTCTCTTACTTAAATTTTTTGAACTTTCAACTATAGTATCTTTACTGACAAATTTAGTTGGTGATTTGTCCATTTCTTCAGTTTATGTTATCACTTCTGATCGAGTTTCATTCGATTCTTGATTTAATTATCGAATTGACTACCAATTGAAAGGAGCTTAACTTCTTTTATTGTCCTTCAGTATTTCCTCCAATTATTTTGGCTTCTTTATTTTTTTGAAGCCTTCAATTTTATAGAAATCGCTTTAAAAAGTTATCTTTTGATTGTCTTTAAGGATAACAGCAAAAGGCATTATTTACTCAAAGAATTTCATTTCCTTCTTCAGACTATCATTAATATCATCTTGGCAAAGCTTATAATTTTTTTAATATTCTTCTTGGTAGCATGTCTTGTCCATTTCGTTGCAGTAGGATTGAAATTCGATCATTGAAGTTTTTATATCGCTAATAATCCCTATAAATGTGGTCTTGATGACATCATCGCTCTTTTCCAAGTTATCATTATACTTTTAAATTAAATTCATCATAAACTAGCTCTGCTATTTGAGCTATTATGAGGTTATCATTTTTTATTCTTTGGATTACTTTGTTGGAGACGGTGATTAAATGGTTTACTATTTCTCAGAGAACTTTCTCAATTTCTTTTTGCTGACTACTTTTTAAAGAAACTGTTTCATTTCTTTTAAAAAATTGTCCATGTGAACTGAGGATTGATTGATGCTTGACTCGATGGACTTAAGTTTGATCTCTATCTTTTTAATCAATCGGCTAGTGTTTTAAATGTTATTTTCGAAGATAGAGGTAATCATTTTATAAAATATTTTCCATCTGTTTCCAAACACATCTCCTATCTTCTTTCTCATTTTTTAGAAATTATTTAAGGTTTCTTTGTAAGAGTCAATCAAGTATTTATCTAAAGCCTTTATATACTTTTGAACGTATTCATAAAGCTTTTTGTTTATCACTTTTCTCTTGTCTGCTCGTCCAGATATTTAATTACTGTAGCCCACCAACATTTTAGCAAATAATGACCGACCTTCCTCAGTTAGATTTGAGTGATACAACAAAAAGCAAGGCGTTTTTTCGCATGCCTTCTGGTCTATTTAGCATGCAATTAACTATTGATATTTAAGATTGATGGCTGAAGTGAACAAATTATTGATAACTAGTTTATCCAATGCAAATGTTTTATCCGCCACATTCTGCATCTTATTCTGTTAGAATTAGCTTAATAGCTGATAAAATTTCTTGAGCTGATCAATGTACTTGAAGACAGAGGTAATAATAAAACTGACGAGCTGTTGTTCTAATATCTGATAACTGCTAATCAGCTTATTTTTAAAATAATTAAGCTCGGTAACTCTTGCAGAAATGCTTGCGAGATCTTCTTCAGCAGTTTTGTATGTTGTAGCACATTAATTATATCTTTTAACTCTCTCATCCTTATTGTAGATCAATTTCACATCCATGAACGAATCCTTGTAAGCTTAAATATTGGTTAACATCTGTTTAGACAGCTTAAAATATCTGCGGCTTATTTCCATTGAAATTTGTTCACTTACAAAGTATTCCCGTGCATGCTGCTAAAATGTTTGTATCAGCAAATTATAGTCAATGGAGAAGAGGTCATTCAAAGAAAGTAAAGTCTATTGAATAGAATGAGTTTTTTCGATGAATTTCCTGAATTATTTGTTTATGCATTTGAAGATGACTATAATCTCGCTATAGAATTTTGGCATGGCTTCTTCGACTGGTTGAATTTAAGATGATAAAACAGCAAGATTTTGTTCAAAGATGGAGTAGTAATCCCCATAATTTTTAGAAATCTGTTCGAGATGAGTAATCAATATGCCGATATTTTTGCGATATTCTTATGACTTGCGTTTCAAGATAAGACAGTTGTCCTCACCAAGAGCTGCTTTCGGAATCAAATTTTTCAATCCGCTCATTTTGCCTAATATTTCAATAAAATTGTATGACTGCACAATTTATAAAAGTGGTAAAAAATTAAATAAAGATATTTTACCAAAGGCATCACTATTAAATTTAAGGAGAAACCTTCTAAAGATACTGATAATATTTTAGTGAACAGTAATTTTAAAATGAAATTAAAATATATATTCTCTGATGGAAAGGCAATTCTCTTATTCCATATTATTCTATGTTTTCTAAAATGAAAAATTCCACCATCATCAACCTTTTAAACGAATATGTTGTTTTCAAAAACCAGTCTTTAGGGAAAGGTGCAACTGGAGAGGTATATGTGGGCAAGTCTTTGAAGGATATCAGCAGTGTGGCAGTCAAGGTAATTGATAACAAGACTATTGATAATGAAGTCACTGAGTATCTGCTCAATATGGAAAAAACAGCCCTTATGACAGTCAATAATCCTTACATACTCAAAGGAATCAAAGTAATTCAGGATCATCTCAATTGCTATCTTGTCACAGAATTATGTAACGGAGGCACCCTTAAAGCAAATATCAAAGACAATGGTCTTTTAAGCGAAGAAAAATCGGTTAGCATCCTGATTTAAATTCTCAAAGGGGAGTGTAGTCTAATTGAGAAGGGTATCTTGCATCGTGACCTCAAACCAGCTAACATACTAATGCATAATGGACATGTCAAAATAATTGATTTTGGATATTGTTAAATCAAAGGCTATAGAAGACCAGAGTTGGATTATAATGTAGGATCACCCTCATATATGTCCCCTGAAGCCTTTTTGACAAATCAATATAGCGAAAAATCAGAAGTATGGGCAGCAGGAGTAACCTTCTATTAGTGCCTAACTGGAAGGACTATTGATTAAGGAAGAAACATGGCCGAAGTATATAAGCAGTTAAAGAAAAATGGTATTCCTTATAAAATCTCAGTGAGTTAAAGAAGCAAGACTATCATTCGATGGTGCTTATAAGCTGATTCAAAAAATCGTCCAACTTGTGAAGAGTTACTAAATTTTATCACCCCAAAAAGTCTCTAAAAATCAGATCAAAGGTCATCTACTCGATCATTAAAAATTTCTTTCACTTCTCCCTAAAATCTTGAATTTAAATCGAGTAAAATGTTAGAACGAATGGGCAGTTCAAAACAAATTCTGAAATTACTGTTTTCCATTGATGATGTTAAAAAGGAAGATGTTTTGAAAAAACCCATTCTTGAAAGCAAAATTCATCCTGTTAAGAGCACCTACGAACCCAAACAAATAATTATCGAGGAAAAAGATATTAATCAGTCGATTAATATTAAAGAATTAGGGATTAATAAAAATTAGAAAAAATTGTTTGTGCCTCAATTTAAAAAACCATGCATTAGACCTAAATATCTGCCTTACTAACCGTAAAACGTACCTAATTATTGCCTGAATTGCAAGTTAGGTTTAAAAGATGAAGCATTATTCAATCCTATTAAAGCTAAACTATCGTCCCGACCATCATTCTACTAATCGGAGGCAATAAAAGTTGGTGTGTATGGGAAGTTGACTCAAAGGTGACTGTGTGATGTTTGTAAGTGTACTATATTACTTTAATAATGGTATTTTATCTATCATTTTAAGAGTTAATAATGTCTGTTAAGTTTTTATTTCATTTTTAACTGATTATATTCTAATTTTTATAAAATTTTATCCTGCTTTTGCTCGGGAAGTCTTGATTCCTTGAAAGTCAATTTGCTCATTGCCTCTTCTATCGTCTTTGATAGTTTCTCTTTCAAAACCTTTAAATCTTCTTCTGTGCTTGCAGTTGTGAGATTTCGAAGATGTTAAGAGTATTGGTCATACACATCTTTTAGTAAATTTTCCTATTTTTTCTCCAGTTCTTTTCGATACATTTAAAAATTAAATTTAATTCTATCGACACTCTAATTGACTACTGCCTCCATCTGTAATAAATTAGCATCTGCTTTTCTTTCGTTACAACTTTAATATTTGAGAGCTGTTCTCGCTTACCTGTCTGTCAAATATACCGACTAATCCATGTCTTTATTGTGTAAAGGCTAATCTTCCTTTATTATTGTTGGTTGTAGAGGCATATTATTTTCTTTACTTGTTATGATATCGTGGTTCTATTGATAATCTTTTTTAATTTACAATGACTCCCCTTTTGCAATCCTTTATAAGGTGAGACAAGTCTCCTCTTATAGAAAAGTAGTCTTAGAGCAGCACTTTAGACTGTATCTGTGATCCCAAAGGGCACTAGCACACTGAAGACATATAAAATGATTGCATTCTGTGTATATGTAATTATCGCTTGCTTTAGAGTTACAAATTTGACACTCGACCATAGATAATTATTTAAATTTATAGTTATTGATCACTAATCATTTTCATCCTTCTCTTCCTTCTTTTAGCCTTTCTTATCATCCTACATGGCCAGTTGAAGAGCACGCTGCTATAACTCTTCTTATTCACTCTGCATCTGTTGTGGAGGATTGTTGACTCCGGTAGATAAACGTTGCTGTTATTATTGTAAGCTTAATTGTAAAGCCATCATCAACTATGGGTCGTTCTCTTCATTTATTATAGGAGCAACTGGCTCTGCTCCAATAATCTTACTGGTGAATAAGGCGTCACTAAGATTTCCTCCTTCTTCTACAAACAATAGACTACAATTATTGTCGTTATTGGCATTATCATGCATTATTTGGAGTTTGTTGCGCTGCTATTCCGACAAATCACCAATTGCAACAAGATCTAAAGCCACGCCATTCTTTTTTAATTTTTTAGCAATTATTTTCAGTTACTCTATACTTTCAGAGATAGTAGATGCAACAAAACAGATAATACGTTGACCGAGATTGGAATTCGCTCGATGTTTCAGGGCCAAAGCTGAAGTTTGAAGTGCCTAATTTATTTATTAAATACATTTGAAATCTTTTGAAATCCACTTAACTTAATGCCATAGAGGAAGGAACTCACTTTGGTTAAATCAGTTGCTGGTGAACATATGACTTCTACTTGTTTGCCACCGCTAAGAGTAATTCCCATTGCATTATCTTGATGTTGTTCCATCTTTGTGGAAATTAGAAGGCCTGCGGCATCAATTTAACTCAACCACCTAGTTGGTTCGTAATCTCCATTGATGGCAAAGTCAGAGTTATCCAAGATTATTATGGTTGCTTCAGGCATTTATAAATAATATTTAAACTTTAAGCTATAATCAGTGTTTATGAGATATTTAGAATGCTCAAATATATAAGCTTACTAAGAACTCTATATTTCTTCCTGCAGCATATTTATCATTTATACAAAAATAAGAAAATTGTTCTCTATTTCCATTGATAAAAATAAAATAATTAGGATCAAAGTCTGTTTTTAGAAAATAGCTTACTTTCATAATTTTAATATGATAATACTTTCTTTTTAACCACCTTTCTGTTGTGTTTTAATTTATCTTAGTTTAATATTAAAATGCTGGCTGACTATAGACAACATTCTCCAACCGGCAAGCCTCATGTTGTTAAACTCTATGATAAGGATATCAGCGTTACTCTAGAGTACAGTTCTCCTCCCAGAAATCATCATAGGGTGACAAATGGTAGTGAGTGCAGATTCAGCTATGATAAAGATACAATTGAAATAAATGGTTGCCCGTAAAATAAAATCATAAACCCTTTTGACAAAAAGTACATTTCCAAATTTTTCTATCGAGACGCTATAAATCCCTCGAACAATCTAATTTCTCAATTTTAAAATTTTCACCGAGACTTGCTAACATGTCGCAACCAATCCCAATGCAAAATTAAAGTATATTCCAAAGAGAAGTTAAACGCATAAAATAAATTGCAGCGTAAGCACTTTGGAGTCCCTATCAAAACCATTGACATTCATAACGAGAAAAAGAATCAAAGATTAAAGCCTTTAGTAACTAAAATTAAATTGTACAGTCCAAGTACCAAGAAAAAGTAGCCGCTCGGCAACAGCAATATCATAAATATTAAGTTATATTCAAATAAGAAGTAAAAGCAGAAAATTTGTTTAGAAACACCCTCGAGAAAGAGAACTCGTAAGTTAGAAGTAACCAGCAGCAAGAGTCGAGGAAAGAATAGCTCTTTGATGACTTACAAGGAACAACTATCCAGTGAAGCAGCTCACTATGATCATCGCAAATCACAGTTTTCTCCGGCAATGGATCCCCTAAAGAGCTTTAACTCGCGCGAAGTGAGTTATGATTGACTCCTCGTTGAGCAGGAGCAAGATAATAATGATTATAAGCGACGTTGTCCAATAGCACTTGTATTTGCAGTAGTTATCTGACTGAGATCTATAAAAATATTAACCAAATTAATAGCTATTATTAATGAGAAGATTACTTTGTTCGATGATAAAAAATCATTAGTTTGGCGAATTTGCGGTGCCCTAATTTAAATCATTGCTGCGAAATTCACCAATTTCTTTGGATATTCTTCTAAGGGAAGAGTTAGAAGGAAAGTAATACTTGAATGACAATTGTATCAATCATTAATCATTCCGAAATTTTCCATTTGTGGTGATAAAAGTTCCTGATTTTAGTAGACATCAGCAGTGTAATTCTAATAGCATTATAGATTTTAAATAAACATTTAGAAATTCAGTATTGATCAGCAAAACAATTCTGCTGATAGCTGAGGGAGCGACATATGAAGATTTAATTAAAGGAAAAAATCAATAAACTATAAATTAGTATTGCCTAAATCCTCACCCAGAGTATATGATTGAATTTATGTCAAGAAACAGAACAGTCGGAAAAGGTTATCAACTATAAAAAATAAAAAGAGTGATTTAAGAAATTGGAATTCAAGGTAAGGTTAATTTAACCAATCCTACCCAGCGCTATTGGCTGATTTAGGATCATTAATGGTATCAAGGCCATCATGCTTCTCCGAATTAGTCAACAATTAAACACATATATTTTGGCCTTTAGATATCAAACAATCACCAAACTTACAAATTAAATAATCAATATTAAGTTAATAAACGTATTTATTTAGGCCCAACTTCAATAGGAAATGACCTTGCCTTTCTTATGTGCCATCAGGCATTAATTTAGAAAAATAGTATTGTAATTGATCCATTTGTTGGAAGCGGAGGATTATTACTTGCTGCTACTAGTTTAGGAGCCATTGCATTTGGAGTTGATTTAGATTATCGAATACTACATGGAACTTCTGTGGGTCGAATCAATGAACAGTCGCCATACTTTCAATAAGATCAACATTTAAAGAACTATAAACCAAAGATAAATTTGAATTTTTAACAATATCAGATGTCAACACCAAATATAATCAGAGCAGATTCCACAAATATTCCATTTAAAGAGGGAGAACATTTTGACTGCATTATTACTGATCCTCCCTATGGATTTCGTGCCACAAGTATTTCAGTTTAATCAAAAAGTTCTTCTGGTTTAATACAATCAAATATCTAACGATAAAACAAAGATTATAAAAATAAATGCGAAACTAAATAAATGATTTAGGATGCAGCCAAGGATAAGAAGAAGGAATCAAGTAAAATTCAGTTTGATAAAGCAATATTAAAGGTTTGTGAAAATAAAGTGATAGTTTAAAATTTAATGGCCTTTGGAAGACGACATTTAAAAAAAGGAGGTAGGTTAGTATTTTTATATCCCATTTTGAAAAGTATTGGTTTTCAAGGAGTGTCTTCTCTTCCTTAATGGTAAGGATTTCGTATAATCGATGCAAGCTAAAATAAAATACAAGGAACATTTTCTAGAGTATTGATAACTTTGTAAAAAAATTGAAATTTATTAACTGGGAAATATAAATAGATCATTTCTTCATGGTGGTTTTATAATTGGGCTTTAAAGAACTTTTGGTTCTTAATTGTTTATTCGTTGATAAGGAGACATTAGATTTTGAAAGGGGAAATGGTTCCTATTGGTGTCTTATTAGTTTATCTTAGAACATCCTTTTTTGTTGCTGTAATTCCATTGTTGATTGGATTTCAGATTTGCCATGCCTATTTTTTGGAGACAATTTTTTATTATTATATTATTTTGACTGCTAATTTGTTATATGTTCATGACTAGCTATTAAAGATTTTCCGCTTTTTTATTGATTTAATACTTATCTACTTCTTTTCCTACTTATCTGTAAATTGCTAATGTCCGTTTCTAAGGCTTTGGATTTGATTTCATTAAAAATGAGGGATTTTGTAATTATTTCCTAAATTTATTAAAATTTCCTTTATTGAATAAAGCAGTTATTCTTTTATTCTTAGCATAAATGCTAATGAATAATATTTTATAGTTTTGTTAGCTCGAAGGCAACATTGAAGTTAAAAAGTGCATATTCTTCTCCTCTTCTTTAGTTGATTTATTTTATCTTTTATAGAGTATATTAATTAATTTGGTAAATTTCTGTTTTCATTGTACTGTTTAATTGTCTTATCTTGCTCCAGGAATTATGCAAAATTTTAAATTGTTCATTTTTTTTATCTATTATTATCTGCTGCAGTTTTAGATAGAATTTATGCAATCTCTCAAGAAGTTCGGGGTAATCTTTTTCTGCGGTTATTAAATTTAAATCATTTTTTTTCATTACTAAGTTTTGTGTTCTCAAATTGGTTTAAATTATTCTTAAAAACTCTTTTATCTCCGACTCAAGTAATTCATTAGCTTTGTTGATTGGTATCACTTTGTGGATTTTATGCATATTATTTTGATACATGCACATAGCGCAAAGTGGTCGATGATCGTTGACACAATAGAGAGTCATTGCATGATTGTGCACCAAACATTTTTGAGAATGATCAGTATTGAATATTTCAGTATGCAAATTAATTGGATTTACGATTTATTTTTGAATTATAGATAGAAGAATCTCGACTTATGGAAATATAAAAGGAACGAAGGGGGAAGATTGGAGAAACTGTCTTTCAAGACTTTTTTGAGAGGAGTTGCTTTTGCTATTTTTTGAAGAGTTTTTTTTCCTATTTGAGTAAAGAAGCTTTGCTGCTTCAATTAATTTTTTGCTCATTAAGAGATAAAGCAGTAGCAGTTAATAATTAAATTGTCAATCTAACTTTTTAATTTACAGGGAGATAATTTAATGAGTTATTTTAGAATTATCCTAATAATGAAGTCAAAATTTTTATTTATTCATGTTAAAAATGTAACAATGCATTGATTTAATACAAAAAGTATCTTCCTTCAAAAATATTTAATGAGGCCTATCTTATGTTTATAGTAATAGTTTCCCAATTTAGATGAAAATCATCATTTGTCAGATAATTAAGTATTAAAAAATATCAGAGAACTGGAAAATAATAAAAGACTGAGTTACTTTACTTTATTATTCTTTTAGGGTACATGCCTTTGTTAGAGAAATGCTTAAATTTTTTATATCTCGAGGTTTAGTAATCAATGGGTTATTCGTCTTCTTTTTCCTCGGTTGTTAAATTAATCAAGTGCCTCGAATCAGTTGTTGGATAATCCCTAGCTGGAAGAGAAATGTTCTTAGAAGCAGGAACCTATTTACTTTTTTATTTTTTATTTGGCATGATTTTCAAGATAGAAAGAGTATTAGTCAGTAAAATGTTGAGACTCTGTTGCTTCAATTCTTTAAATCGAAGATCCAGTTAAGATCTTCGCAATACTGCTTATTACTCCAAGTCCTTACTATTAGAATGAAGTAACCTCTAAGCTTACATCATTTAGGATTTGTGAAAAATTTTGGCTTTTGAGTCATACAATCTTACTTTGGAATCAACTTTTCTGTGAATTTATTCAGAAGGTATGGATTTTTTCTTTTGAATTGGACTCATCTCAGTTTTTATTCTTGACCTCAGTCGAGTATGAGTTATATTTAAACTATCCACAATTTATTTCCGTTTCTCTGGAATTTTAGTTTTTTAAATAATCTCTTTTCTCTTTTCTCTCCATTTCTCAGCAAAAGATGTTTTTTTATTTGATGGCTTTATTAAAGTTTGATTTAGGCCATTGTTTCCATTCAAAAGAGAATTTCGAATGGTAGAGTTGAGTTCATTCACTCTTGCCATATTAGTAATACTATTGTAGTTTGATCCTCTCATATTTTGAGCACTCTCTCGATTGCTTTATAAATTGGAGCCTATCTTAGCTCTTTTTATTTTTGGTTTTGGAGCGTAGGATTATTGAATTTTCTTTTTCATTAACTTGTTCTCACATTTCCCAAGTAAATCTTTCATATCTAAACGATCTCCTTATGGGTCACTATCTGACATTACCTATAAGTTTTAAGAATTTTTCCGTTCTTCTTTTTCAATAACTTCAATCATTGTTGACAGCTCTTCCACAATCACATCCTTTGTGATTCCCAAGTGCTGGGCAGTTATAGAAGGATCAGCTTCAAGCAGAAATATACTTGATAGTATACTTTTTCCAATTTCCTGATAATCTTGCTCATTAAAATGTTTGATTTAATTGGTTTGCGTTTTCCAGCCATATAAACTTGTTTAAAGAGTATAGCTCTGTCTGATACCCATGCTGCTAATTTTGGATCGTACCGTATTCTCCTTATCTTTGGTGATTCCATACGTGCAGCCGTATATATTAAATCTAGATTCTAGTTTTTTCATCGACATCGACAGTAATCGGTAATTTTCTTTTTCTTTTTAATTTCCTTTACAGCAAAAAAAGAAGGAATTTAGTCTTTATTAATAGATAGAGTACTTTTTGCCATGACCATGCAAATCAATCATGTATTTTATCTTTTTTTATTTATTTAAATTTATAATAAATTGCTGAATCTTTCTTGTTTAAGGAGTTAATTCCTAGATTAATAAAGTAGTACTTTTAAAATGTTATCTCCCCACTGCCGATTCAGATCTAAACCGGCCATATTGCATCGAGACATACCATGAATCACTCCATCAGGATTTACCATTGGAATAAGGATGAATTCAAAATGAGAAAGAAGATATTAACAAATAGGGTTTGAGTCCAAAAGATGCTTCATAATTGCCTCCATTATAAAAGATCCCACTGTTTCACATGGATGTTGTCTTGCTAATATGAGAATGATGTTATCTTTTTTGCTGGTATCTTGATATAATTTGAGGAGAGGGATAATGTTATTTGATATGGAATATCCGATATTTTTGTATTATATCTTTCTTAATTAAGAATTATTTACGTTTTTGTAAAAGTTTATTGAGCATTGTCTATGAAATTAATAAGTCTGCTATAAGTATAAGGTTGGCTCAATGCAAAATAAACTTCGTCATTTTCGTACTAAAAATCATACTCGAACGACAAACAAGAATAATAATCATTCTCATGCCGATCTCTAAGTAGATTTACTGTATTAAAAGTTATCTTATTGCCGCCCTTAAACCATTTAATGTTTTCCTGACTTGATTTCTTAGCAGAATGGATTGAAATAAGCATTCCTTGATTAAAAAAAGAAGTTTTCTTTATAAAGTTAACAATATTGAATCTTCTTCGACCTTTGGCGTGATTTCTAAATCTAAAGAAAAACCAATTATTGTATCCATATGTATTGAGATCGTTTTCAATCAACAAATTGTACTCATTTTTTTCTTCAATGTTTTATGAATTGATGTAGGCTTTGCATATATTACCCGATTCAAAATCTGAGTCAATTCTATCCACTTTTATTTCATTAAAAAGGTTAATTTCCATCTCCAACTCTTTGTAAAATTTCCAGTTATAGTCAATTAAAGAATCTATTCCTTTTAACTTTCCAAGAAATGATATACTGTCCTGTCGGTACGTTTCCAGTTTATTATAGATACATCGAAATTTTTTCCTTGAAAAATACTGTTAAATAGAAAGGTTTTTGCTATTAACTATCCTTTGTTTAAGTTTACCTTACTCAAATTGTCCTACAAGCTCATAACAAGATTAATTAATACTGTCTTTTAGGAGATAATAGGGCCTATCTAGACAAAAAGTTCGAGGAGCCATATTTTCCGGTCTCCTCGCTGTCCTCAACTCGTTGGCGGGCATGTGTTCTTTTATTGTTCGAGAGATTTATATTTTCATATCGACTTCTTATAAGTAGTTGATTTCATCCAAATCCTGGTCTAGAAAACACTACTCTGTCTCCTCAAATTTATTAATCTCCATTATAATTATTGATTCATAAGCAAGAGTTCATTTCCAATTATAAATCGATTCTGCATAAAATAAGAATACTCGAAAATATGTCCAACAGAAATTACGTTTTTATTCATATTCATTGATGTATGAAGTCTTAATCAACTTATATATATATCAATTTTAGTTCCATTTATGCTGGCAATCTACGCATGTATAAAAAAGAGTAGCTGCTTCATCGGCTGAACGAGTTTGACGTTACTCATAATAAGCGCGAGTACATCCACAACCTGGGCAGAGAGCACGAGTGATGGGCAAACTTTTTGTTTATTGATTTTGCTCGACAACCTCTAACTTTTCCTCTTTGGCATATCGAATCACTATCTTTTGCTGTTTGGTAAGCGGAAAAAAGTAGCGACAGAGCTTACAAATCAACCTATTGCCGGTAGTGGAGCTTTCAATAAGCAGCAACTTGAAGCATAGTGGACAAAATTTCATAGATATTGTTGATTATAAAAGAAAATGACAAATAATTTAGAGTTAAAACTGTTTCGATTGAATGATGATTCAATAGAGTATAATATAAAAATATATGTAAACTGATAAATACAAGTTAATAAAGATCACTTCGCTGAATTTATCACAATTTTGTCCAATTACTTTTGCTTTTCTGTTTTTTTAACTTTGCTTAAGCGATAGCTTTAGCCAATTAATAGCAGAGCTGATAAACAACAATAAACACATCCAACTATGTGTATGTTTTATATTTTAAAACTTGGAACTATTATAATACTGACTCCGCAAGCAAATTGACCAAATCCTTCCATTAAAGAAATAATGGCCGCTTTTCCATTTGTAAACTTAGTTACAGACTCTTGGCTTCCAAGTTTTATGGGAATAGCAGTACTGATAACATTATAAGGACCACCATAGCATAAAGCACAAGCTATAACTCCAATAATAATTTAAACTTCATATATTTTGAGATGAAAAGATTCAATAAAAATGAAAGCGACTGCGGCCATAAACAGCTCAAATATAAAGAACATATTTGTCAGCCTTTTATTGACAATTCCACATAATATACCTCCAATAAAGACGCTTGCTGACCATAAAATTGTAATTAAGATTGCCTATGGCCCAAGATCTATAGTAAGTAAATAATAAACCATCCAAGATACAATGAAAGCATTTACTGATTTTATCAGACCATATGCAAGCACATTTAATGCTACCCCAGGTAACAGCCAAACTGTGAGTAAAGTTACTCTTTTTTATTCATCAAATCCACTTTCTCCTCCTGCGATACCAGTGCTTGAATCAGGCTTGCTGACTGCATCTGATTAACTATCAGTTTATCTTTGTTTTTATTATGTTTGGTGTTCTGTTTTCACCTATAACATTTTTTCTTCTACTTTGATTTCTTCCTGGCCTAATGCTTTTTATCCAGCATTTTCTTCATTGAGTTAGATGTTATTATTGTTATTAACCTATTATTCTACCTTTACCTATCGTGAAGGAAGATTTTTTGGAAGCAAAAATACATCAACAATGATAAGTATAAGTATATATCCGCTGATATAGAAAAAAGATACCTAAGGAACTTAAGCTGTGTGAATTATTACGAAATATGTTATAAGTGAAATAAAATCTCCCAACTGAGAGGTACCGTTCCAAGCTGAAAGGGAAAGGCCATCATTTTTACTAAAATAGAAAGATAGCATCTGTTTAAATTTATTGGTACATAGAGGCAGGATGGCCAAGCAAAACCTCCAAATATTCCGACTCCCAATCCAAAGATTACGATATATAGCCATTTATCAGTTAGGTCAAGATTTAAAAATACTCCAACCACAGTGTTAATGATCAAGAGACCAGACATTCCAAAAAGTAAACATTTTTTTGCTCCATACTATTCAACTTTCAGTCCAACAAGATTAATAAAGATAGCTATTGTGAATAAAAAGATCATGTCTATGAGTCCTAGAAATTGTGTTTAATAATTGAAGGGAGGCTTGGTGAGATCGTTTTTGATTGCTGACCACATTGTTCTAACGGAATGAGTGATTGCATAACTAAAAAGAGTGAGAAAGTAAATTCTCCATTTAGAGGGCATTCGCTTAGATGCTAATTAAATGAATTAATAATGATATGATCTTTGGTTTTCTAATATTAATTTTAATATTTTAATCAGCTGTTAGAAAACAATAGCGATAAATATTTAATGATGGCGTACAAAACATTATTAAGCAGTTAATAATCTTTATTATATATCTTATAAAATGGTTTCATGAATGATGTTAAGAGAAAAGAATACAACAATGATTATAGAAATCATTTATTTATATCAGTTTTGAAATTGATCAATTGATGAAAAGCTCTAAATATTGATCAATATCCTATTTTCCTGAATTATTTGAAGAAATCTCACTTTTTAGAGAATTATTTTCTTACAATAAAGGAGTAATTAAAGAAAAGGAAGAATAATTTATAGTCTGTGGGAGTTGTTAGCTATTTTTATTTTATTAAACTTCAACAGTTTTTGTAATTTATTCATCTTATTTCACCATTATGACTTGCAAATACGGTAGGATCTTCTCATCAATGTAATATTTACCCACAAATTGCTTTTTTTGATATTTTTTAAGATAAGAATTATATCTATTTTTTACCATGTGTTAGTTTTTAGAACCTATTTCTCTTGCAATCCTTGACCATTTCACTCCAAATCGTTCAATTAAAATAAAAAGTTTAATATCTTCATCCAGTGACCACTATTTATTTTGAATTTTTGGATCTAAATGATTGATCCATTGCTCTCGGCATTAAGAGAAGCTTCTAAAATAAAGATATCCAGATTCTTAGAATAGTGTAAAGGATATTTTCCTCCAGTTTACTTTTTTATCGCTTTGCCTATATAAGCCTAATGATACATGATTAATTGCTTCAACATAATATTTTCTCCATCCTTCCATAATTTTTGATTTTTAAATGCATTTTTATGGATGCAATAAGCTTCATATTTAATAAAGCTCACAGGTTTATTAGGAAACATCTTTTGAATTTATTAGAACTGATCTTAACTCTATATAATAAGAATATTACCAAATCAATAATCTCGATGGAATAATAACAACAATAAAAAACTAAGATCCAACGAAAGGTTTTTAACTCTCCAAGCCCCCAATATTGAAATTTTTCAAACCTATTTGACTATTAACATAGTTTAATTGGAGAAGATTTTTGGAAATTGATTTTTAAAGCTAATCTCAGTATCTATTCTAGGGTTTCTTTTTCGTAAATGCTGTATTTGAGGCAAACTCGGCAGATAGCTTCCTCATTATCAGGGTTCTGCATAGATCTAATGATATTTAAGAGCATTGGTAATTTAAAAAATCCTCTTTATGTTTAATCAAATTCTATATAAATCTTTTTTTGAATTGAAATTAATGTTTAAATTTTCAAAACTCCAACATATCTAATTTTTGAAATCAATAATTAAATATTAATGAAATAGAACCAAACTGATATTGATTGATCTAACATAAAAAAATAAATCGTCACGCGCTTGACAATTTTATAAATAAAATTATTGCATAATCTATTTTATAAATAATTTTTAAATTCATCATCAATTCTTTTACAAAAATATCAAAAACATGGACAGAGTTCATCAATAAATTTTCTTTAATTTAGGTTTATTCTATGGTGATTTGCATTTATAAAATATTTTTTGGGTACTATTCCTTAGAGCATGCATGGTCCTTTCGGTATTTTGATTGCTGAACAGAGAAATTGTTTTGGAATCTGTCATTATTCTTTCATCATTTTTAAAAAATCCTTCAAATATCATTCCATTTCTCCATTTATAAATTCCATAGCCATGCTTTTTATTATTTTGATATTATCCTTCATAAGAATCATTTTATTTAGACTTCCAGACTCCTTTTCCATGAAGAAGGCCATTTTTAAATTATCCGTGATAAATAGAACCATTAGACCAATGATAAATACCTGTTCCCTCAAACTTTCCCATATAATATGATCCTTTATAATAATCTCCATTTCTTAAGTACTCTTCTCCTTGTTTATTTTTCTTGCCTTAAATGAAATTTCCTTTAAAAACCTCTCCTAGTGAATTGATTAATAGACCTTTTCCCTATTTTTTCCTATTTGCCCATTATCCATTATAAATATCGCCATTAGAATAGTGAATTGTACCTTTTCCATGCTTGCAATCATAATAAAATTATCCTTAGTATGTATATTTTTTGAAATTATGATAATACCCAAATCCATGCTTTAATCCATAACCCTGTTTTTGCAGATCTATCCACTCTCCGAAATATATTTTTTATTTAAAATAGTAAACTAAATGATAGTTAAGGCTATTCCTTGTAAAATATTTGACGTAATCGTTTGTTTTTTAAATATTAAAGTGTAATTTGTCATTAAGCTTCTAAACTTTTAATAACTGTCTCTTCACAACAAAATTATAAAGGGTTCTAAACATGGTCTCTCCAACCAATAATAAATCTGATTCAGTCACTATTTTTAAAGGATATTTACAAAATAATGGAAAAGCAATTTTTAGTTTATCATATTGATCGATTATTGAAGCATATTTTATATTATTATTTTGTATTTGATTTGGTGACTAATTGATTCTTGTAGCTCTTATTTCCTTCTTTAATTGTTCTTTCATTTCAGATCTATATGTTGAAAGTATTTTATTTTTACTCATATTTTTGGATGATAATTTATTTTATCTTTTAAGAAGTTTATTTTTTGAAAATTATACTTTTTCATGCTAATTTACTTCATATTTTTGTTTTGGAATTAATAAATTGATTGATTCATAATATTATTAATCCAAACTGTTTCGATTAATTCCAATATTTCTTTTGTTCCTTGATGTTGATAAACTGTCAAAGCTTTTAACGCACTTTAAGTGTCCTTTTACTTGTTGATGCTGGCCTAGCTTATTATATACTCCTTTTTTCTATTATTTTAGTTATTTGTCAGGACAAAAATAAAATGGATTTTTTTAAACCCTTTTTTTGTATTATTTTGTATTTTTATTGCAAGTTTCAAAGTCAAACTATTGTTTTTATTCTATCTAATCACATTTATTAGTTGATGCTATTATTGGTCTTTATTTAAATATGGAATTATGTTACTAATATCTTTATCTCTTTGTAGCATTATTATTGTCATTCTTTTTGTTCTATACATTTTGAGGTTAAATTTGAATTTAACATGTCTTATGAATTTCATGTTTTTACTTTTTTTATTAAATATTACTATTTTGACTATTCCTTTCAAAATCAAAAGTTTTTTAATTTACTATATTTTTCTAATTAAACTTATAAAAATTAGGGGCAGAATATTCTCCACTGCATCTTGATTTTATTTAATTTTCTCCATTATTATAATCAGTTGACATTTTTTCTGATATTTATTTGAATTTATTAATCATATTATCCATTATGATCATTTTTTAAGCCAATTCCATTTGGATATTATTCATATTTGGTTTTTCATTAGTGGTACAAGGTTGATTTATTTATTAATTTTGTTTCAGCTTGATTATTCTTGCCTAATGTTAATACTATACATTTTTCTAACATAAGGATTAGTATTGTTTATTATTATAGGTATTTAATTATTATTTAATTTAATGATCCTTCTGTTTTAATTTCGACACTTTTTAATATCTATTTATAAGATTGGCAATTTTATTTTAATAATTATTTTACACCCCCAAATAATCTTTTATATTTGGATTTTGCTTTTCTATCTTTTATTTACCCATAATTGATTATGATGATTTTAATTCATTTATTATTGGGCATTGAGAAGAATTTTAATTATCCTTTTTTAATTTTAATTCTTTTTGTTTTGTTTCTTCTAAATATTAAATCAAATTTGTTTACCCTTATTTTTTGTCAATAACTATTGATGTCTGAATAATTTAATCTTTTCTTTATACATTTTTGCCAATTTTTACATCAATCAATTAATTTGAACTATTAATGTTTTAACTCTATGCATGTTATTTACTTTTTTGAAGAAAATCAAAAGAAGGATTATTAATAATGCATGACTATAAGTTTGATCTATCTTTTTGTTCTTTTCTTATTGCTTCATTATTATGAGTTTATAACTATTACAGTTTATTTATGATGCTATTTATGCCTTTATCTTCCTCACTTGCCATTAATTAGCTATAATTTGGAACTTCGGATACATTTTATAATTGGTAAATTTATTCAATTGTTTTTTTGTTCAACTCGCAATTAATTACATTTATTATTACTTCCTATTTCTGATCTTAATCCAAGTTTATCAAACCTGACTCGTTCTCCAATAATCTTTGGAGTTGTTCCTGAGAGTTATTATTTTATTGATACATCTTTTAGTCAATTTTTTAAATTTCAGCTTTGCTATTGTAGATCAATTATGTAGAGTCTAATAAAATTGGATCGGAAGAAAAACTTTAGTGTTTAATTTCTTATTATTCTTCCTCTAATATTAGGAAAGGTGAGGAATCTTATTTTTTTTATTTTTTAGCGTTGATGCCGAATACTTTAATTTTTTTATCCTTCTTTTCAAATTCTTATCTATTAATCCTATTATCTTCTCTACTCCAATTAGTTTTTAGCTAATCATGATGAGCAGTTTGATAATATTGCTATCTGGTCTTTTATTTTTAATTCTACTTTTATTATCCGCTATCTGTCAGGATGCTTTTATAGTATCGACTGAAGAGGGATTATTATTTCATCTCTTTAATTAATAACTGAGTATGTTTTCTAAATAATTAAGTTTATACAGATATTCCATAATATTAACATTTAATTCAATTTGTCAGCTTTCAAAATCATAACAAATAAATCAGATTAGATAAATGGAAATATAATTTCTTAGCGAATTAAATCAATCTGACTCATAACATGAATATGGAAAGACGATACTAAGGCTATCTCTATGATATGGTAGCTCTTCTCGAAGAATTAGCTTTAAGATTACTGACTTAAAGTATAAATCACCTGAAATAGAACCAATAGACTTACTTAAATTTAAGCATTATTTCAATAAATTTCATCACCATATTGCCGAGGCTGAAGAATAGTTTCATCAAAGACAATTCAAAATTACTAATGCACTTACCAGACTGAATAATTTTTGTAACTCTTAGTTATCGACTAGTGTGAATATTCCCCTAACAAGAGTTTTAAAAAATGGGTAACAATTTATAAGATCAGAAAAAGGAAGATATAAAACTATTAGCAGATAAGAGAGCAACTCCAAGCAGTTTAAATCATTTGACTTTTCCTCTGAAGATAAAAATGTTGTTAAAAGCAAGCGTAGGAGTAACACAGCTTCTGGGCATCAACGCAAAAGCAACGTTATATTTAAAAATAAATAAATAAGACCATTTACAGGAGGAGCAAATAGTAATCCAAAATAAAATATAATTAAAATTGCTGATAATAATCTAATTGATTAATTTAGTTCAGAATTTCAAAAGGCAGAAATGAAGATTATTGTAAGTCCTCCATCTGAAGTCAGAATCAATAAAATATAAAATAAATTAAATAGTTTTAAATCTAATACTATATATGATGAATTATAAAAGGCAAATTCTCAGCATTTGTAAATTGTGAATTCATAAAAAATGAATGAATCACATAGAAATAGACATATTAATAAAAAATGGAAGACTAAAATTGACCAATGGCTTTGATAGATTAATATTGCATCTTTTTTATTACAATTACTTGCTGAATTAAATTAGTTTTCTTTGGATTTTAAAAATATCAATATTGTTTTTTATGATTGACATCTATTAAATATTGATTCTCTATCACTAATATTTATGCAACTTCTTCAAAACCAATGAAATTATTCATAAATAACAAATCGATTTATTTGTTAATCAATGCATGGACAACATATTTGTTCATTATAAGCAGTCATTTTAATGAAATTATTACATAAATTAACTTAGTGATAATTAGTTTAAAAATAATAATAATTCCTTGTCAATGTCAAAACAGAAATTACCTATTTTTTCATTTTGCTATTCAAATTCTTCCAGAAGTTAACAAGATATGGATGATGCTCGCTCTATTTATAGTTATAGAACTAATCTCTCCAAAAATAGTCGAACATCCTCTCAAACTAAACTCGAAAGAGTCAATGAACTTAAACCCAAATCAAAAATGCGTATTCCTACCTTCAATAGCAAACGTTAATCTTAACTGCAACAACCATAAATGAAGAAAATGTAATCACCCACACTTAATATGGAAGCTTTAACGACTTACCAAAGTCAAAATCTCAATTATAGTTAGATTAAGCCCTTTTTTAATTGGGGTAAAATTGGTTTGCTTTGCAGCATTAATAGCAAAGCAGTTGGAATTTCAGGATGCTCTTGTGATGAGCCATGCCATTGGAAATCATAATGGACAAAAAATCATCATCATAATGATACTTTAGCTTATAAAAAGCTGCTTTAATAAACACCAACTCGTTAAAACCTTACCCAAATCGATAAAGATGTTCATCGAACGTATTCCAATATTCCAACATTTTATGAAAATAGTCATTTTAGGGAAATGCTCAGAGAAATACTAATTTGCTATAGTGTTTATGATATTGAGCTAGGATATGTCCAAGGTCTTAATATGATTACTGCAGTGCTGCTTTACCACATTAAATAAGCCGAGAAGACTTTTTGGGCTCTAGTTGAAATGATGGAGTATCAATAGTTAAGGATGATCTATGTTGGTCGCCTCTAGTACTTGGCAATTCATACAAAAAAGATAGAGCACCTAATATAAATAAAGTTAAATGACTTATCTCAGCATATGAAAATTCTGGGAATAGATTGTCGTTATTTTTTAAATGGATGGTTGCTAAGTTTGATGAGTAATGTTATTCCTTTGGAAGAGATGCAAACTGTCTTGAATAAATTTAAAAAACACGGATGGCCATATATTTACAGATTAATCATTGCGTTTCTATGTTTTCTGAAGGAGAGTCTCATGATAAGCCAAGACTAAGCCTAATTTTTAATGTACGTCAGCAGTCAATATTATAAATAGCTATAGAACGAGTGGTAAGTAATCATTAAATCTGCAGATCAGTTCTAAATATGATAATTTTACAATTTTGATCTTTATTTTTGTAATAATAACATTTTTCATGAAGGCAGTAAAATAATTTAGCCTCTCATTGCCTAACGGCCTGAGGCAAAATTTTATTTAGTAGTTCAATACTATGACTTCATAAAAGTAATATAGCAAAATCAACTCTTGAATAAAATATGTAAAACCAAAAAGAAGGAGAAGATACATTCCATATCGTAAAGATGCATTAAAAATATCCCTTTGGGTTGTTAACTGAAGCAGTTGCAGACGATTAGGAAGTGCTAGTGCAAAAAAAATTAGTTTGCTATTCGGCGAAATAACAGTAAATCATAAACAAGATGGCAGAATTTCTATTGATGATCAGTCATTAGTTTCTTATAAACTTTCACCACTTTAAATAAGGAATCGATAATAAATATTACTTTTACTACGAGTATGTTCCACTTACTTTGGACAAGTGGATCCTTGATTTGGGAGATGATATTTTAGAAGATCTCAAACTATAAATGCTCAATCTTGCCAACTATTTAGCGTCCAATGGAATTACATTTACTTTTGACCCTGAATGTTTAGGACTGAGTAAAGACATCAAAATAAAATATTTTTTGGATAAATTTTCTATCGACAACGAGGGGAAACTAGCCAACTATAAAAGGATTGAAGAAGAAATTCTATAATTTTTTACGAATTTTAAGCAAAAATATGAAAAATAGAGCTCTTGTAATGAAAGAAAAAGTGCGGATTCAGCTACTTTACTTGCCTCAATTACCACAAGATAATCATGGTAGGTGAAATCAACAAAAAGTGCGCGGGTCAGTATGCCAAAATCACAAACTCTCAATTAAAAAGTCTAAAATGCCAAGAAAAAACATTTATAAATCCTTTAAAAACTCAAAGGATTAAAAAAGTTTACAGGAAGATTGTAACAGAGCTGATTATATTTGAATTATTATTTTTATTATTTAATACAACATCCTAAAGGATGATTTTGAAATAATCTCTTGAAAGCAGGCTCATCCTTTCACGATCAATATATACAGTATTGGTTATTATTTCTTATTTTGAAAAAATACCAAATTAAATTCCTTTAAATGCTTTGGTTCATCTTTTTATTATTTATTGAAAATAAAATATCCAAATTTTATATGAAATGATGTAAATAATGATGTTCATCATGCCCTCTGCTTTTTCATTTTTTCTTCTTATATGATTTGGACTACCTAAACCACCAATGCTTAAAATTCTGTTTGTGAAATTTTACCATCACCGTTGACATCAAGCTCTTTGAGAATTTCAAGAATATCTTCATCAGATGGCTACTCTACATTGAATGCATCGGTTAATCTTCTCAACAATTGTCCCAGTTCATGCCGTTAGATAGTGCCAGAATTATCTGTATCAAATGTTCGAAATGCATTTTTTAATTCTTTCTTAGCCAGGTTTAAGGATTATTAAAAACTCATGAATTAATTATAATAAACCTAAAATGAGCTGAAAATTATTGATTTTTCTTAACAAGATAAAGTAAATAAAGAAGATTAATGAATCAATTATATGGTGCTCTAAGACTATACCGCTGATTATATTCTTGTAATCTGCAATTCATTCCATTGATTTGTTCTTCAGGAAGAAGTTGCTGCACCTCTGTATTTTATTTACCGTTGATAACATTGTATCCACATGTTCCTTTTTTTTGTAAGTGATGCAGTCTTAGCATGCTATTCAATTTTTTTTCATTTTAAAACCTTTAAAACTCTTGAGCGTTGTAAGTATTTAGATATTGATTGTTGACTGGATTAACAGGGATTCCATGTGTCATGCCTGTTTTTTTTAACCCCAAATCATAGAGTTGTTGTGTGTAGTTTTGAAAAATATTCTGTTTAAGTAGATTCTCTGAGCTGGAGCGTTAAAATTTTTATTGCAATTATTGTAGATGTTGCTGCTTCTTTTCAATAACCTTACTCTTTTTTTCCCTTTCTTGCTGCATTTCACTCTTATTATGAAGAGCAAAGTCTTTTTGAAACCTTTCGAGGGCTGAATAGAATAAGGAGTACAATCTATAAAATAGTGATCGTTAGTTTCAGGAGATCCGATCAATATACTTTGCATGTTATGACTCCTGTCTGTATTATAAGAAGGATACTGAAGAAGGGATGCCTAATATCGCTTTAGTTGAGATGAAGTGAGTTATTTTCTTCTGCCATTTTATTATAATTCTATAAGTTCTTCTATTTATATTTTTATATTCCAATTATTACTCATACAGTGATTCGATAAAGTGGTTAATAAATATAAAATAATTAATGAAACTGGTAAATGCTATAATTAATATAAGTACGCATCTCCTTAATTGGGAACTATTTATCAGGAAACTTGATAAATTTATCATGAACCATTTTTGCTTTTATGATCTAATATTATTTAATTAATTAATATATTTTTATTAAATATTCATCAGTGAATGGTCCAGATCCAAAAAGCAGAGAAAAAGACAGTTTATCGCTACCTACTCCAAGAAGGTGTGATTGTATTGCACAAAGACTACACAAGTCAGCCTCATAAAGGTACCAATGTGCCCAACATTCATGTCCGCACTCTCCTTCGTTCTTTGAAAGATCGTGGACTCGTTGATTTGGTCTTCAACTGGCAATATTATTACTATTTCATCAACACTGAAGGCAAGAAGTTCTTAACAGAGTATCTTGGTCTTACTGAAGAGGTCGTTCCTCTCACCTGGAAGTATCTTTTTTATAATATAGAAAAGATGAAAAGAGGCAATATGAGCACATGGTTGAGGACAGAGGAAGAAAGATCAGAAGAGATAGAGAAGGAGCTCCCCAGGGCGAGAGAAAAGGCGGAAGAGGTGCACCAAGAGGTGAGGGTCGAGGAGGATAAAGGAGAGAAAGAAAAGAATAACAGCCAGTTACTGAAAAACCTGCAGAGACCGTCACAACTGCCTGATCGATATAAATAAAACTAAGCCTTCATTTAATGGTATAATCCTCTAATTTTACTAATTTAAAAGGCAATTGAATTTAGCTATCGATCATTTATCAAGAAATTTATTAGCATTAATACAAATAAAAACTTCATAGTTAATTTTATTTAATATGTCAGGTCAAGCTATTAAATTCTATAGAATATTAGATAATAGAATATAATTTCGATTTAAATGTTGAGAAAATTCGTATTTTGCATCACATTACTCGCCCTAATATGCTTAATCTCAAGTCAAAGTATTACAAATCAAGCGTCGAGGAAGATTATTACAATTCCTCCTAGGGTAAATCAAGGAAATAATAGCCTCTCTCCTGGTCTTAGAAAATGCCAGAATATAAAGTGCCAACAAGGATAGTATTGCTTTCATGGTCGATGTAAAGAAATAGACTATGAATGTGTCAATATAAAATGTCAAGATGGTTTCAGGTGCAGCAATGGATCATGTTTACAACAAAAACATAAACCTCAAAAGCAAATTTGTAAACCATTGGGATTCAATCAAATAAAGATCAACTGTGATGTAAATATGCAAAAGAAATGCAAAACTGAACAATCAAACATCAATGTATGTGGATATACCAAAGATGGAACCACTAAAGACTTTTCTAATGAATGCTCAGCTTGCGCAGATTCCTCCATTAAATTTATTTATCAGCTCAGCTGCAGCCTTAGTCCAATAGTATGCCACTAATCTCATTAATGCTTCAACGGAATCTGTAAGGAAATGTTCACGGAATCAGTCTTCCAACATAGTGTAACTTGCAACAAAAACAGTGATTGTGAGCTAAATGAGCACTGCGCAGGGCATAAATGCCTTGACAAAAGAGATCTCTTCAACTATATGCATTCGATGGCCGAAAATACCCCTATTTCTATTGCAATTTGATATTTTTTTCTCTTTGATTAAAGATTTGATATTTATACATCAATTCATATTTTTTATAAGGCTTTGAAACCTAAATTTAAGTTTATAATTCAAATGTCTTCAAAATCAGTCTGTAAAATATTCGTAACAATATTCGTACTGAAATTTATAACGTTGATCTCTTGCAGTTTTTATTCGTACTCCGCTTGCAATTCCACCAGCTACCTTAACACTGCGAATTTGCAATGCACACAATGCTCCACCACTCAAATTGCGAATAGTTTTCAAATCATACCTATCAATTGCCAATGTGCAGTAGGCTACGTCGTGGGAAATAGTAATGCTTGTACTCAAATTAATACCAACCTTTGTACAACAACTACCACTTATTACCCATTATATACGATCACTGGAGATGTTAATGCAGCAGTATCAAGTGCTGGATGCTCGACCTGTGCTAGTAACGCTTATGCAAACCAGTATTAGTCTTTTGAAATAGAAATGCTACTGGGTGTATTCCTTGCGGGACAGGTATGATTTACAGTTCGACTCAAGGATGTATCTGTAGCACCGCAAATTCCAACTATATTCGCAGTAATTTAGGATGCTTTTCTGCAACTCTAACACCTTCTGCCTCTGCCTCGAGCAGTAACTACTATGAATCACTAAAATATGTAAACTAGTCATTATTTAGCTGTTTCCAGGATGTGCAACTTTCTCGGACTATCAATCTTGCTCACAGTTATCAAACCTTTGTACTTATTCTCTAGGCAATATGAACACCCCATAGTGTTCTTTCTTTCCAACTAATTCATTGACTAACTATCTCTATGCGAATTCAAGTGGATTTAGTCTTACAGTCTCCAATGAGCTGCCCCTAGCAATGAAACTAATCTCATATCTGCCAACAGGTAATTATCTTGGAGAAAAGAGTTTACAATTAGGAGACATAATGCGATGTGGAACACCACCAAGCACAGATATAGCTTTTATTCTTGGAAGTAACTTTCAAACTACTTGTACTTATGACTTTAATAATTTGATCACACTCATGCAAAGCAAAAATTATAAGAGTAAGGTTTATCAAATTTTGATACAAGGCGATGGAGGAACTTATTATGATGTTCCGGTCAATATGCCAGGCGCCAATCAGGCTATTAAACGGTTTTTTCTTTAGGATACATATACATCAACCACTAGTATTAATGTGCTCAGTAGTTTCACTCTTTCTTTTACATTGGACAGTAGCGGTAAACTGACTCTTCCTCAATTTACGCCAATTTATACATCTCTATCTACGCAGGCTGGCAGTGGTATTGTTTCCTCAGGGATACTTTCACTCAGTTACTCAATTCTTTATTCCTGTAGTCTATCAACATTTTGGACTGGTGCTCTGGCTTCCTTCATCACTATTTCAATTGTGGCCTTGGTCCATGCAAGCATAAAAACATTTATCGGATACCGCAACCGAAAATCTCCTCTTCTCTTTTTCTTAAATTTTATGGGAACTTACTCCCTATGGTTATTTTACTATCTTCTCTTTATGACTGGCTACTGGTTTCTCTTCACCAAAACAACTTCTTCTCCCTATCTTTTTCTGCCCGCGACAGATACAACCTTTTATGGTGCATTTTATGCTTTAGTTGCTATTATGGTAATATTTCGATTAATTTGGGCCACTATTGATAAATCAGACAAACTCAATACATAGGTTTTTCTCATCAACTGGGAACGTGATCAACTCAAAAATAGCTGGAGATAAATTTTTATAGTAGGTTCCCTGGCTAATTTTTATACCAATCGAACCATTTCCCTTTTTTGGATGTTAGCCATCCTCCTATTTTTCATGAACGGAGTAGGCTGGTAAAAATTAGCAGCCTAGACTACTTCTACTGATACATCAATAATATTTTACAGTCTTACTCCACAGAATAGGCTACTACTTTATTTTCTGGCCTGTGCAGTTTTCATAGCCGTGGGAGTCATCTTCAAAATACTAAGAAGACTGAGTGTGCTGGTTTGGCCTTATCCTTTCTAGGATTTTGTTGATTATTGTTCAGTGACAAATATTTCTTTTCTATTTGTCAAAAGACGAGCACCACATGCCTTCTATCTGCATGCTTCAATGCCCGACAGGACAGAGGTTACTTATAAAAAGATTAACTAGGCTATTCGCAGGGGTTTACAAAAAAATAGATCTATTGCAAATTAACTTCCTTCCTTAGATTCTCTGAAATTATACAGTGTTTATTTAAGTCGAGATATTGAGGAAAAACACACACAGATGCTGAAAAAAATTTAGGACCAAGATCATTCACGTCGAATGAAGTATACAAAATAGACAAGCAAAAAGTATAAGTCTAACTACCGTGAAGAATTTATTGAAAATAAGCTAAAACCCAACTTATAAGCTATGGCGAGCAGTGAGAATGATACAAGAAGAAAATCAATGTTACAAAATTTTTGTGGAATACCTCCCATTGATCTGAGAGAGGAGGGAGCAGTCAGAGGTAATAGTGCTGTCTTTTTCGATGATCAATTAGAACTGGTAAACTAAGTCTTCCCGAACGGCAATGAATTTGAGTAAATTCACACTCTGATCGTGATTTTTCTCGGGTGGCTGACAATAACTAATAGCTGCCCTATCGCTGCTTTCCTCACCTACTTCTTAGACGAGTATATTATCAAAGGGTGGATCTCATACTCTTGTAGAGTCAATTTATAGCAAATGACAAAAGTAAAACGTGGATTTATGATGTGATAATTCATCATCTATGTATATTAATCAATAAAGTCATCTATGCATATTATCAGCTGTTAAATAAGACTGCTGCAGATGCTGAGCCAGGCACAATGTTCTTTATTATATTCAGCCAGGAAAATCCTAAAACTAGGTCAGGGCTATTAGAGGATTTTATATGAGCAGCGATGCCAGCCTACATTAGACTATTGAAGCTAATCTTAACCCATTTAAGTGGCGTTTCTGTCCAGTACTGTACAGCGGCTTCTACTTTTTTAGTCTCTCCTTGCTCGAGATTATAATCATACTATATCAATTAAAATTTACGCAGAGGCCTACTTTTAGTTTGTCCTGCTTATAGACATATCCTAACCTTAACAAATCGAAATAGTTACCAAATCGTGAGTAGTTGATTTGATAATTTCTAAAGCCTTCACACTCCAACTGTCCTCCTATCCAATTATGATCATTGATTTTACACCCCAGCGACAGATCATTCTTTTGTAAAAATTTTCTGTACAAGTCAAACACTCCGATGAATCCAAAATGAAAGTTATACTTATTGAGCAAGGTTTTCGCATAAATATATTGCTATGAACGAATTTCTCCGATATTGAGTCTTGCTCGAATATCAACAACTCCTTAAGGGAATGTGTGAAAAGCTCCAAACTTGAAAGATGAGTTTTTTATTTTCCTCGTGGATGAAAACGAACCATAGAAATGCCAGTCTCCTAATGGTCCGATTGGCAGCACTTTCCCATGATCATAGTGAAGTTTAAAATCTGAATCGGTGAATTTTGTCCAGATCTGATTTTGATCTGGAAGTTGAAGTACAATATTGAAGTTTTCATCATACTGATAGATAGTTTTAAGATCTTTGCTGCGTTTTTTAATGTTTTCAGCAAGATACACTGCTGCACGATTGCTAATGTGCCGTAATTTCGCTGTAAATTTGTACTAATTTGGAAAATGTCGACTGAAGAACAAGATATCCTCGATCTGTACCTGAGCAAAGACATCGTCGAGGCCTGTCTTATTAGGGATTGATGAATATTACGACGTCATTTATTAACCTCAATCTAATCTTATCAATACTATTTAAAACAATAATTTTATTCATAATCATAAGCACTACTCTTCCAAAACGAAGAAATTTTTGAAAATTTTTATTATCTTATTGTAGATCTATTTCGATTCATGCTGCTGTAGTGACTATAATCTTTCAAAGAAGTTAGGAACTAATTATAGGCTACGATATACCAAATTTTCGCTTCCACCGAGTCTGCGACCGACCTATAATGCCTCATAGAGTCCATGCAATGCATATTCAATGCATTTAATATCTTAGTTTTGCATAATGAGAATGACATATTCTTCCAGAACATGGCATTTGACATAAACCTAGAATACGGCATGAGCATCTCCTAATTGTCCCATATTTGCAAATATATAGCAAATTTCCTTTCGTACATCTAAAGCATCTTGAGCGAAGAGCAGTGATAATTTGAGAAGCAAATCTTTGCGAGCCAGTATTTGACTTATCTGAGATGCTGTTCCTGCACAAATATTTGATATGATCCAGCAGGACTATCGGCGAATTGTTTTTTTGGAGTGGTCTAGCAACTGTAATAACATTGAAAGACCATCACATTTAAGAATTTATTATGTATGCATTTAGTTTCCAGTTGAAATATTTCCTATTACACGCAAGCATGGCACTATAATGCGCAAGTTTGCAAAATTTTAAAGGCACATTGAGCATAGTTTGGTTACAAAATTAGGAATTTACACAATCTTTTGGATTCTTGATTTTTGTCCTTCACTGTTATTGGACAACGCCCACAATGCGTCGGAGAGAATATCTTCCATTAATATCCCGGACATAATGATTTTTGCTAAGACAGGTATTGCAGGTTTAATCCACTAAAATTTTGGTGAGGGTACCCCTCTGCATAGATTAGAAATCGCCCAAGCTCCATTGGAAATAAGCGATTTATTGTTTGTATTTTCTATCACCTTTATTAAAACAAGAAGGCCTCCCTTTTTCAAGACTTCATCTCTAAACTTGGGACAATCTCCAGCAATATTACCGATGCCCCATACAGCTTGCTCATTGATGCCTTGCTTGTTTTCGTTAATGATTTTCAAAAAGACATCGAGTCCATTCTTGTCTATGATGGACTGACAATTGGCTGTTGAGCCCGAGGCAACATTAGTGACAACCCAGCAAGCCTACAATTGCACTTGAGGATACTCTGACTGCTTCATGAGATTGATTAATATAGGGACTGCTCCATTATCCACCACACTTTGCAACAAATCTTCATTTTAATGATTATCAGAAATGACTCGCCTCAAACCAATAACTGCTTGATGCTGAACTATTTTATCAGGATTTATAAGCCCTTTGCATAGGTTATTAAGCTGCTCAGGATAATACTTTTAGGACATAAACTTCTCTATTACTTCTCTATATCGTTCATCCACAATATAGTTTTTCTTACTCCCCGTTTAGGTTTCTAAGTTCATACTAATTTTTGCTTCAGATTGTCGCTTCTTCAAAAATATTTCCTCTCGATTCTGTTTTCTCAATTCTATGGTTTGCTTTTCTCTGGTACGACGAAAATCTTATCCTTATGTTTTCATCAACTTCAATTATAATAGGCTAATTAATATTAGACTAGCATTTTGATATACATTTTATTAGTATTGTAGGAAATGTAAACATTTTTAAATATGAATCCGGTCAGGAAATATTATTTAAAATAAATCAGAATAAGAGACTATCAAAGATTGAATGAATTTATTGAGTTGGTTCTATCCACTCTTAATCGAAAGATTAAAGACAGATAAGGAATGTATTATTCTCTAAAGATAGAGGGCTGTCATATTCCAAAATTTCATCCATAGATTTATAACCAGCAGGAGATTAAACTTTAATTGAAGCAAAAATTTATGGACTAAAGCATATTTCTTCCATCATTAAAGTAGTTTATTCTTATGACGTTCTCCCTTAATTGAGCATCTTCTCTTATTTATAAATTTCCTCCTTGATATTATAGTCTTGATCAACAGATTATTTTTCCTCAACCGAAGTTATTTATTCTCTTTCTTTGGCATGTATCTTGTTCGTAATAGTCTTCAACATTTTTCCAATGACTCGATCATGTGATATCTTTTTATTGTTTACATGCATTTTCTTCATCAGGGAGTTGAATCTATTTTTTATCATATGTTGTGTTCGTTCCTCATTCATTTTCTTAGATATCATTGCCCATTTCATACCATTATCTTGGATCAACTGAAGCATTCTTAGATCTTCTTCTGAAGTCCATTTACCTTTCTGAATTTTTGGATTTAAATGATTTTCCCATCTATCTCTACAAGCCTCAGGAGTCTTATAAAAGATTCCATTTGAGCGAATAAAAAGTTAAAATGATTGGCTTTTCCAATTTGTATTGTCTTAAAAATCCCTATTAATTTAAATCAATAGCCTGTTTTACTATTATATCCAATTTGGCCTGGCTTCAAAATTCGTGTTGAAGATATAGTACAGCTAATAGCGTAAGAACATTTTTTATTTGCATCCGAATATCTTCTAAATAACATTCAATTATTTTTAATTCTAAATAAGGGTATTTTTACCATTTCATTAATATCGATGGATAACGTATGGCAATAAAAAATTACTGTCCAAATAAATATTTTTAGTTCTTCTCTCAGCCAATAGGCTTCTTTTGGGGCATTAATTTTGGTGTGCTAGTTGAATTTAGTCCTTTTTTGATTAAGAATTAAAGCCAGATCGTAAACTAAATCGGGGGTTAGTTTAAGTAGTTGACTTTCATTTAAATGATACTTTTTGGCTGACTTCTATATGGTTTTTTATAAATTTTTGGAATTTCTTGAGAAAATAATGTCTTTTAGAAGCTCTGAGTTTATTCTCACCATTTTCTTTTAATTTTAATGATTTAATATTATATGCACAGAAGAATTTAGAACAGTATTAATTAGAGGACTCTGCTTCCACCTTTTACTCCATTATATGCTTTTTTAGATCAATTAAGAGTGTCATTGCTTCAAATTGATAAATTAATATTATTTGGGGCTAAATTTATTTCGAAAGAAAATCCATTTAACAGTTAATTTTAAAAAATTAAAGACTCATGTCTCTCCAATCAATTCCTGATGATAACCTTGAAATTTCAGTATCATTTTTTCATTGTTTGTATTGACAGTAAATTGAACACATGGAAAATAAAATCATCTTTTAAATAAAATACTAGTTATTATGATCCCTATCGGCAATTAGCCTTCTAATCATTCATAAAAATATAAAAATTAACTTCTCATGCTTAAAATAAACTCCCGACGAATCTTAATCATGTATAAATTGTAAATTCATTTAAATAGCAAAATGAGATGAAATAAAGTTAGGAGATTAATAGATAGCAACATATAGCAGTCATCTTTTGATAAACAATTAATTATATTGGTTATTTTTGGTATAGTTTATTATTAACTTTATACAAAACCTATTTTAGTTTTAGCTTAAATCAGCTAAACAGAGCCAATATTTCTTAAATACAAGAGCCTCTACATGTAATTAGTTGTTCTAAATATTTATTTATAGAAACTGTCAATTGTTGATAAGATTTTCCTTATATATATCATTCAATTTCAAAGCGCCGTTTTTAATCTTATTTTGTTTACTATAACCTTCTGAAAAACGGGTTAAGCACACACCTTTCCAATATTATTGTCATTATTCCCACTCCCAAGGTTACACCAAGCAAAAATATATTCAAATGTTATGAATTTTACAAATAATCTAAATTAAAACCACTAAATCTGATTTCGGGCACAATTGCTATGAGAATTGTATAAATAAATACCAAGAGAAAGCTACCCATGAATGGAAAATATGTATAGAACTCCTCTTTCCAGGGGGAGGATATTGTGAAGATTACTATACTTGACAAATAATAGAAGTTGGAAACGATAAAGATAACATTGTTTTCGATAGTATCAAACAGAAAATCCCCTCCTCCTTTCTATTTATATCTCAAAAGATTGTTCTATTCACCTCCAAATTACCAATAGCTCACTTACTCACCAAAAGGACCTCGAAGGGCTAAAAGAACAGTAATAAGTCCACCTACCAACATTATATAGAAGAAAGCCAGTTTTATAATGTTGGAAATTGACAGAAGACTAGCCTAAGGTCTTTACTTCGAAAGCCTTGGCGCAGTTGCGATGTTTCCCAGCAAAAATACAAAAATAAAATTGAGAAATAAATCCCAGTAAATAAATTGATACTCTGCTGGATATGAGTAAAAGTATTGATCGAAGATGCTTGAAGTGTATTGAATAAGAGCATAACAGGCCATGATGTTAAATAAAGAATAATTTGTAGTTAAGCCTGCTCTACTTTCTTTTATGAGCTCCACCATAGAGCCAACATGTCTTTGCTTTGCAGTAAAAGCAGCTGCAATAGAAGCTTAAGTATCGGAGAGTGATAGTCCTAAGTTGGCCTGATTAAGAGCTGCACAGTCATTTGCTCCATCTCCACACATTCCTACAATTCTTCCTAAATGCTGGTGTATCTTCACGACTTTAGCTTTGTCGCTTGGCTTAGTTCTGGCTAAAATTTTAGTTCCTTCAATTAGTTAAACTAAAAAAGGATGCAATCGTTATTTTGTCTACTAATTAAGTTCTGTAAAGAGATAGTTGAAAGCTGAGCCAGTGAGACATATATTATAATTGTTTACTTCCATCTTCTAAAGGAGTTAATTAACATATTCCAGTTTTGGATTTCCTTTTACTTCTGTATTCTTGTTACTCCTTCTCGCAAACGAATCTCTTTTGAATGGTACATCATTTAGCCCTTCACATATGTAATTGAACTCATCTTCAGTTATTTTCCCTTGAGAATAATCAACAATAAGAGTTTTTGTGTTTGGATCTAAGATAGCTGATTGATAGCCGATATTGGAAGCGGTAATGGGATTATCTCCTGTAATCATTATAGGATTAATATTAACCGATCTCAATTCTTCAATGGCTGCTCTGGTTTAAGTCTTCAGTCCATTTTCAAAAATTTAAAAACCATTAAACTCAAGTTAAGATTCAATTTGGGCTCTATCGGCTGTTTTCCATTCTTTAGTTATTTATCGACTTGCAATTGCGAGGATCCTAAACCCTGATGATGCATATTATCTTAATTTTTATTTATAATTTATTGGAACAGTTTATTTCTTCATGATTGATTACATAATTTATGGTGAGCCCTTAGTAAAAACATAGTAGTTTCCATTTGCTAATTTACAAAGGACACTCATTCTCTGAACATCAGAATCAAAATCAAAGCGACGGTATACGATTCCACTTTCAAATTCTCCAGAAAAGGTGAAAAGTATGGAAGGGTCTTCGCAATCAGTTTAAATAGTCGAACCACTAAATTATAATAATTTAATCTCCATTGGATCGCCAATTAGCTCATTATTGTCTTCAATCTTAACCACAGTATGATTTGAGGCCATGTTTGATAAAGCCAGATGTATGAAATTTGGCATGCTTTTATTTTTAACGTAATTATAGGCATCAATAGTCTATTGAAACTGCTTCTGATTACAAGGTACAAGGGTTTTAAAATCCATATGATCATGTGTAAGTGTGCCTGTTTTATCAAAGCACATCGTATCAAGTAATCCTCCTTCGATAATTTGATTTGGTGAGATTGTGTATATATCCTTTGTCTTTAATTTTTAAATGGCATAGATGATGCCTATGGTCATGCTAATGGGTAGAGTTGGAGGTACTGCGATGGTTATCAAATCCAATCCTCTGCTAACTAATGTCAGAAAATCTATGGTGCTGGATAATTTTAAAGTAAGTAACAAGTAGGAAGTCATTGAAACAAAAAAGATAAAAATTAAAAATTTGGTTGATTACCGTTGAAATTGGTTTTCAAGTTGATGTGGATATAAGATCTTTCGTATTAATTGACCTTTTAATGTTGTGAAATTTGTCTTAGTTACGCATACAGGCACACCATATTCATTTCTATATTTTTACCATACTGTCATCTTTTTTTTTGAGTTTATTTGAACAATAGTAGTTCCTTCGTATAAGCAACAACTTTTGTCTGTTTTTTTACTTTGATTTCTATAATGATCGGGGCTTTCAGGCTTTTTAGCTACGGGAACTGACTCACCTGTGAGAACACATTCATTTATTAATAATTACCCTTCCAGCAGTACTCCTTCAAATGGAAGGCGGATAGGTTTATTGAAAAAGACAAGATCTCCTGGCACTATATTCATGGAAGACATTTCTATAACATTTCCATTTCTTAATACGTGAAGAGGTATTTCATAGTAAGACATTTCAAATATTTTATCGTTTACTTTGATCACTTAGACTATCGTAATTATGATACCTAATACTGCGCTGATGGTTATTATAACACAAAAATAGTAATACTAAAGCTTAAGCTGCACTACGACGTTAAGAAGAAGAAAGATATAAAGAGGACGAAAGGCTTACCCAACAAAAATAGAGAAAGCGCTAGGTCTTTAAATAATCATAGCGCCTAGCCCGAAGGATTAAGCTAAACTGCTTGCTTCTTCTGCACTCCATCCAGAGCATTTATTGCTCATGAGTTCAGCTAATCTTTTTGTTTAGGTATATCCAAGAACATTTATAGTATCATCTTTTATGAGATATTTCAGATAACGATTAATAAAATAGCTTACTTCTGATTTAATTTCACCGTTAAAAATCATTGAGCTTTGTTTTGGAACAATACTCACTTGATTATCATAGTTTTAGATGAACAAATGTGTTGCATCGGAGAGAGGAACGAAATTGTAATAAAAAGATCTGGTTAGGCTCGGCCACCTTAATAATAGGCTAGTTACCAAAAGATAAGAAGTAGAGGAATACCCAAAGTTAATATGCACAGGATTACAAATAGAATAAATTTATATCGAACATATGCAATGGGCAGAACTGCTAAGATGATACAGTCCCCTTCAATTTCTGAAGGAACATAATTAAGATCATAAGGAGTTGCTTCTAAGCTTAAAATATGTTTTACCTAAAGTCCTTTTAGCCGGCATTTTTTACAATGTTGATCTTTGAAGATATAAAATATAGTTTCAGTCAGTTACAACAATATTTTCAATATTTATGAAAATTATTAGGAAAGCTAAGCTCACTAAGAAAACAAGATGGTATTTAGGATGCATCTAATCAATGAAAGAACTCGGCTGATCTTGGTTTCTTTATATTGAATCCTTAAAACTCTTCTTCTTGTAAGCCCCTCAATATATTGTAGATTCGCTTTAATTCAACCAATAACTTATCATTTCCAAACATTATCTTTTGTTCAAGGGTGGTAAATCGTTAAACATTTCTTTCCATTCTCTTCCAAGACTTCAGTAGTTAATTTTATAATTATTTTTTCAATTCTAATGTTATCATCCGCATTTTCCCTTGATCTTCGCTTAAAACAATAACTTTATCAATAATAGCAAGTAATTGCTTATTCTTTTTAAACTAATGACTTGCTGATGGCAGTGAGCAAAGTAAAAATTTAAGATTTGAAATGACTGCCACCAGCTTCGTATTTGAAGATATAGAAAGATCAGGCTAGGAGTTGTCTGTTGTTTCTGAAAACCATGAATTTTTTCGAATCGGTTGATTCAAAAAGTTATTGAGTAAATTGATATCTTCGATATCTGCCCTTCTATCACTTTCGAAGCTAAGACACTGCAGTAAAGTTTATAGGATAATCTGTCTATTTTATTCATTAAGCTTTTCTTTGAGTTAAATAATCTATTTACGAACACTTACAATAGAATTTCTTAAAATTTAGTAGCATTAATTAAATGTTTTCTATGAAGGTTCATGTTTTGACAGAATTTCCGGAAATGGGTGAGTTCCAAAGGTCATTTCGTAAAGAACAATTCCAAGGCTCCACACATCTGATTTGTAACTGCATTTTCCTTGCTTCAGAATTTCTGGTGCCATATATTGAAGAGTCCCCACTCTAATTTTTTTATTGGCAGCCTCTGTCTAACTGATTTTAGAAATACAATTACCTGATAGAAAAATCCAAATCACATACTTTTAACTACCCTTTTTGAGAAAACACCAAATTTTCTGGTTTGATGTCGCAATGCATGATTCTTTCCTTTTTAAGAGAAATTATTCCCTGAATAATATCGGTTCCATAACTGATGATTTGATCAGTTAGAATATTTTGTTTGGCTTATTTCAAGACAGTTCTTAGATTTTATTGGCAGAGTTCCATAATCAAATAACTAGGATTCCCAATTTTGACTTCAAACAATTCAACAACATTCTGGAGATATTTTCCCTGAAAACGTAAAAGAAACTTAATTGAACTTGACTGTTATTTATAAAATTTCAGGGCCCGGCAAGGTAAAGTTGGATTATCAGAGAACCGAGCAATAAAAATAGCAGTCGAATCTGATTAACTCAAAGGTTGTTGATATTGATAGACATACTTTGAGCTTTAAAGTGATTTCCAAATGGTTTAACTTTAGATTTGATGATTTTCCATTAATAAACTTAACCAATTATATAAGACTTACAATGTTATACTATCATATTACTGACGAAATTAAGTTGTTTTCCATCAATGGAATGATTCAATTTTTATCCTTATTTTTTACTATCACTTTTTATATAGTTTTTACTATATTTATTCCCAAATCATAATATAATTTTATTACTAGAAGAAGAAAAAATATCAATTTTTTAGTTATTGAATGCTCAGAATGTTTTTAATCATTCATATAAAATTTTTTTAAGCTTTTTTAAAGTCTATTTAACCTTCATTTTACTACTGTTGCCTTTCAAATGTTAGTAACTGCTCTTTTCCATAATCTCCTCAACTGAAGAATCTGAGGATTTATCAATTCGTTTTGTTTGTGAAGTCCGAATAAATTTTGGCTTTCTCCCCTCCATAACTTTATTTATCTGTTCAAAACTCTTCTCTATATTTACAAAAGAGTTTTTTTGGTTTACTTTATCATTCTTAAACATAACTACACGTAGATTCTTTCTATCCTTCTTATTTTATATGTCCTTTACATCAGCCTTGCTGATTTAGGCTTTGCTTTCTGAATTAAGATTAAGATGAGCTAATATTTGCTCTCCCATTTACTTTTTTCTATCGATAATTTAATTAGCTTATTTCAATAATTTCTTAGTAAATTCTTCTTTCATCTCTTTGTTTTGGATCAGTTTTTCTAACCGTTAAAAGCAGTTTCTAACTAAAATACTCAATTAATGGCAAAAATAATCTACTATTTTGCTAACTTAATCTATTTCACTGAAATGCCCATCATTTGAACAGAAATCGTTGGACTACGTTGAATGCATTTGATCAATTTCTGTTCCTTTGCTGAATTTTTTATTTATCTTGCTGTTACTGTTATTTTGGCTGTTGTTATGAGATGCAGTGGATATCATTTACTTGATCATTTGAGGTGGCCCTTCTTGTTTAATTTTTTAAATGGATTTGAGGTTGAGTTCTTTGTTACTATTGGTATTTAGACTGCTCTTACTGAATGAATTATTGAATTTTTAGATAGAATAATTATTTTTGAGTATAGACTTGTCATTTTGTATGGCACCATTCCATCTCATTACACCCAGTTATTAAAGTTAGATTGACTTTAATAATGTAAAAGCTGCAAAAAGTAAAAATATTATTTAAAATTAAAGTCATGTCAGTAATGGAGATGCTATTAATAAATCATCGAAGGATAGTTATTAACAAATAATTATTAAAATAATATTGCAATTAAAATAGTCTTGTAGAGGAAGTGAATATAAAATTGATTACTGATAAAATCAAGCAGTTATTTGACTTTTCAATATTGATCAAACTAAGTATTAGAATTGAGATTAGTTACAACACTATTTCTTTGCCAGAAGTTATTTCAGGTTTAATTTCATATTCTATTTAGGCAAATGACGGTTTCCTTGAGCGCTATTGGGGCGACTATATTTATGTTTATTTTATTTTGGTAAAATTGTTTAAATTTACTCAGTTTTTGTTCGAATTTCAGAGATAGGGAATCCGCTACGTACAAATTTAGATCCAAAGGAGTAGGAAACACTATTCGGTCTTTTAAATATCTTTAGGGATTTTGATCTTCTTGCATTTTCAGATATTTTTTGGCAGAGCTATTCTTGTTTCGTCGAAGAATTGATAATTGATTTTATAGGATAATGAGAACTAATTTGGATGAGCCTATCTATGATTTTTTGGTTTTAAGAATTGATTTGTTAATTGACAGTGTGCATCCTTTGACGATTAAGAGTTTTCTTCTGGTGGTTATCTTTTTTTGTAATTTCTTTGCGAGATTTGACCTGTTTTATTTCCTTCATTTTGGCTAGTAAAATATTGTTTTGCTTCTCAATTTCTGCAAGTCTATCTAAATAATTCTGCTGTTACTATTTCTAGACATCTCCAATTTATGATTTGCGAAAATAAATTATGGCTGTTCAGGTTCTTTGACTTTGAGCACTGCCTTAATGTTTTTCAATTTTTATCGATGCATTAGATAATCATAAATAGGGGTATTCTTACTTTTTCTTGTAAGGACTACTGAGTTAATTTGCTGGATGCGATAATGTTCCACATTGATATAAATTATAACTAATATAATTTAGATTTACATATTTAAAGATGTAATAAAACGTAGATAGGATAAATTATTCTTGAATAATCCTTTGGCTGGATATAAATCAAATCGCTAAATACTTGAATTTCACAGCTGTTTCCTTTTTTATTATCAGATTTCATTTAAATAATAACAACTCCAATTCAAAGATAGGAGTGATCTAAAAACATATTTTCCAGCAATGTATGTTTAAATTTTGTACAAAAACTAACTATGGCATAATTAAACATTTAATATCACTCGATATTACTGTTCAAATGGTCGTCTTCGTCATTCCGAATTATCAATTTCCCAATTCTATCTTATTACTGTTTCATATACTTCATTCCAGCCAACAGTCCAATGATCATAATCACAAACAATAATTACCACTGAAACCAGTCATTGGTAGATCCAATCTTATTTTTTTACTTCAATTAGCTTTGATTAATTTAATTTTATGCTGAGGTTAAATGAGGATTTGAGGAAGCGATCTATGATGTTTTTACTGGTTTATCAGAAACAGATGATTGCCTCTCTTCATTTTTTTTATTTTAGGATTGGCTTGCATTTTCACTTTAATGCGAGCTCATTGATTTTATCGATTTCTCAACGTCATTCGCTATCCTCTTTTATTCTTTTTGAATATTAGATTTACGATTTATTGCCAAATTGGCTTTTTACCAATCTTCTCTTTCTTCTTTGTCGAATAATTTATTGGTAATTTCATAAATTTTCATAGATTTATCCTGATCTGTCAAAACTTAATAATCAATAGCGCCCTATTTAACTTTTTTTATTTCATAATTTCTATCTTTGATATTGTCGAGGATTATCTGTTTCAATCTTCCAACAGACACTTCACCATCACTTGAGTATATCAACATTCCTTTTGAGTTACGCAAGTTCACTGATGGGCACTTCATACTTTCTGGACATGACTTTTCTTCGGTGGAGATAAACTATTCATACCTCAGTTAATGAATCAGATTATTTAAAATGTAAATTGATTCATTGGAAGGGCCTAATAACTATAGTTTGAGAAGGGGCGTTTATTTTTTAATTTATTCAGAAAGGACAGCAAAGATTAGACCAACCCAAATAGAAGCGATTAATATTGATTTCATATAATTACAAAAATAATTTTTTTTAAACAGTAATTGGATTTTGATTCCTTTAAATCCATTTTTACTTACTACTAACTCTATTTTAAATATATTCTTTGTTTACTTTATTAAATTGGCATTACTAACTATTTGTCAGATATCTTTCCTCATTGTAAATGATATTTTTTTAAATAATTGATCAAATTGATCTAATATAATTGATGACTAATAATATTGAGATTTTATAGGCGTTTCAAACACAAAACAATGAACATCTATATTTATCTTAATAGTTTATGATCTCAATAGCGTCTACATGTAATTACAATATAACATTCTTAATCCCTGTAATTTTGGCTTAGAAAATCAGTCTGAATTAATTCTGATTAATTTCAATATTTTTTATAATTAACTTTTGGAATGAACGGTTAAGTTAAAAGATTGTAAAACTCTCGAAAAGGTTGCAAATATGCGAAAGTCCCTTTAATTTTGAAATTACAGCTGCTTAAATCGGTAATTGAAGATGAATTTTCAATAAAAAAAGTAAGTTATATTTGACAAAGATATCCAAAAAACTACAAATTAAATACTCTACTGCAAAAACATTAGTTCGACACTTCAAAGGCGAGCAAATTAAGATTAATTTCAAAGCTTTTGCAAATGAAACTACGAATATTAACCAGAAAGATCAGCCCCAAATAATTTGCCAATATCAAGAGATATATGTTCATAACGACAATTATTTTTGTAGGGAAGAAGAAGGCTATGAAATTAATGTGCTCGAAACCAACTAAGGAAAATCGAATCTATAGGGAGGATCTAAGTTAAAATTTGAAACCGTTCCTCGGATATAAATCATATCGTCAATTATCTAGTAAAATTGAATTCTCAGTTCGTACTTTCATGATATCAATATACTACGCAACGAAGTCAATTATTGTTAGGAATTAAATTCATTCATATCATTGCCGTCCCCATCGAATATATTCACACTCATCAAACGACAGTCCCGATTATTATAAGGCTTTAAAATAGCATCTTTAAGCAGTCAAAAACAAATCAGCATTCATGAGTCATTGAGAATAATTTTTTTGAAATTTATAATTTAAAATTACAGACTATGAAATATAAAGATTAGTAATTATCTCAAAAAAATATTTTCAATAAATTACCATAGGAAATTATTTGAATATCAGTTTAGTGATGTCATAAATGATCATTTATCCTTAAAAATGTATATTTTGGATCAAGACCAATAAAAATTGAAAAAATCAATTGATAGATTGATCATCAAAACTTCAAATGTCATTTTTAATAACAGAAAAGGAGATTTTCAATCTCTAATAATATAATATGAAGCTGTAGTAGTAATTGTTATTTTTATTGAAAATTGAAAAAACAAAAGAGATAAGAAAATTATTGACATAAGATTAAGCTGGATATTCCTTCGTTATTCCTTATTTATTATCTTTGGCATTTTATTTTTGCGGCTTCTCCATGATTGCTAATATATATTATTTTTCAAATAATTGATAAATTAGATCGTTTGAAAAGATTAGGAAACAAATTTCTCAAATTTAGCTTATCGCCTTGCCGATTTTTAAAAAACATGAAAATTTTGATCTTTCAATTTATAATTATAAAATATTGTGATATTGCGAAGTAAAGATTTGCACCTTTTAGAAAAGCAGAAAAATCAAAATGCACTATCTTTGGACTGAGCGACTCATATATTGTATCTTTTGGATAATAATGACATGTTTGAACTCTTTTCTCATCTTTTTATAAATTAATGATTTAATATTAGAAGACTCATGAATATGAAAATGAAAATATAAAATAAGTTTGATATATAGAACATTGGTCATTTGTATCTTCCTTTTCCGTTATTTATTGAAAATTTATATTCATTCTTATATTATAATTTATACCATTCAATAATAATAATAAATAAAACTATTTTTTTATTCTTAAGTAAACAAAAGTATAATGATTTCGTATACTACCAAATCATTCCTTTAAAGAAATGGTTGTTTCAAACCATTCTAATGAAAAGAGAAAATATTTTACCATAGAATTATTAAGACGATTCCTAAGAATCTCATTAGAATAAATACATTCATAGTAATTACCATGATTAAATACGCAGGTACATTTAAATACAACCAAATTGATGGCTGCAATTATGAGGTTGGTTCTCAAAATTTAAGATGTTATTATTTTAAGGAAACTGTATTTCTCTGTCATCTTATTATGAATGAAAATACACAAAGAAAGATCTTTTTACTTAAATTCATTAAAGATTATTCTTCCCATTGCAAATTGTTTCTTAACTTCATGAACAGGAAATAAAAATTTAAAATTAATTTAACGACAGCTTGTTTTGAATATGGGGATTTTACTTTTTATGAGATCCGTATGAATCTAGTTAATCATAAAATCCGTAAATTTCTGTAATAATATCTCTTCTTAAATTCTGTTAGAAACATAGCTTTAATTTTCTTATATGAAATAGAAGTCAAAAAGAAACTTTGAAAAAATAATAAATGATAAATTAAAAATGAAATTTTATGAAGCTATCAATGCCTGAAGTGACACTAAAATTAAATATTTCTTTATGTCCTTCCAAAATAATCAATAAATTAAATATTAATTAATCTCATTTCCATAATAAAAGATATAGATAATTCATTAATGGACCATCCGTATTGCTTTTTCCCTAGCCCTGTGCCGTATCAAGATGTGAATCAACCTTTGATATTTACCTTTCAATGGTCCACTCTTCCGTATTCATAAATTAATGCAGAACTTATCACACAGGCATATCCCCCTATAGAAATTTTAACTAAAATATGAATTACTCTCATCAAAATTCTAATTATCCTTATCCATTAGAATTAAGAAATAGTGAGGTCAACAATGAGATATTGAGAGAAGAAGTTCCCAACAGCCAAAGAACCCGCCGAAAAAGATAAAGAAATTCCTAAAGATAATGGGTAAGTGCAAGAAAAAACAGTTAATCTAACTTAATTAATCATTTTTTTAATTGGTATACTAATCTAGCTTGGTCTGAAAGACAAGTAAAAAGAATTATATTCGCACATTTTCATACGAGGGAAAATTAGGAACAAATTCTCCAGTTTTTTTTCTGTGTTATTAGATTGATACATTTAAAAAGAGGACGAAGGTACATTAATATTAAAGTTCTGACCAATTACTTTAGTGAAGAGGCTCTAAAATAAAATTTCTCAGATTTACTATAAAAATTGGATACATCGAAAAAAATGAATGGTGTAAAGCTGGATGATATTTCTTGTCTTTTAAGAAAAAGTCTTTTCTTATTTTTAAGGGATAATGGCATCAACAGTATTTTGACATCCAAGAGAATTTCTCTTTTGTCAAAAACTGCCCATATGGAAAAACGAAGAAAAATGTTAAATTGCTTATCTAAAAATATATATATATCAGAATTGATATATAGAAATAGAACTTGATACATTCTGATTAAAATGTTATTAAAATTATGTTTATAATTTTAGATAATAATTAAAGATAATAACTTCCATAAAAATTGTACCTTTATGATCTTTTAAGATTCAATAAATTTTTACCTTGATTGATTTTTAAATATGAACATTTTCTTTCAGCTTTATGGGCAAATGGTTCTGTCGTAAGATATAATTTAGACTGAATGTTTTGCTATAAGTAGAAATTCTATCTTTTATATTCGTAATAATATGGGAATACTTCAAAATAGCAATAATCTAGTGATTTTTGGGCAATCTCAATTTTTTTTCCTATTTATATATTTTTTCTAATTGTATTTAGAATGGAACTATTATTATTTTAATGTATTAAAGAAATTTTCTGTTTTTATAAAATTAACCAAAATTTGATAAAGCCATATTTTATAGGTATTTCATCACATTCTATCATTTCATTAACAAATATCCTGCTTTTACATTAAAAGCATGCATTAAATCGTAATAAATTTATTTACGCATTATAAATTTATAAATTTAAATATATTTCACCTAATAGTTTATCAAAATCAATAGTTAAAATTCAATGTATCATTTTGAATAATATAGTTTAATATTATTTTGAATTTTGTT
>Ga0302188_10000179_pt1 | contig 52072 bp, 37 predicted proteins | sample II_Bog_E2_1_FD_198783 | JGI IMG/M metagenome (GOLD analysis project Ga0302188, IMG submission 198783) | Peat permafrost microbial communities from Stordalen Mire near Abisko, Sweden - II_Bog_E2_1 | ecosystem: Environmental > Terrestrial > Soil > Wetlands > Peat | place: Sweden: Abisko... | reverse complement strand
TTAAATATTTTGTCACGAACCGTTAGTATATAAACATCATTTAAAGGCCTTCTTCATGCGATCAAATACACTTTCTCCGTCTGCTCCCTTTGCACCTTATTTTTATTATTACTGACTGATTGGCTATTATTATTTTGATAATTCTTAAAAGATCTTTCTTTGACGATCGCTTAGACGAGTTGGAACCTTGATACGCAGGATGGCAATATGATTACCTCTGCTTTTCAAAGATTGAACACCCTAACTATGGGAAGTATTACCTAGCTTTTCAGGAGAATAGTCGATCCGTCCTGCGAACCCTAAGGAATTTTAACGTCCTTCTTCCCCCAAATGGTCTCAATCTTCCTGTTTGACCCCAAGGCTGCTTGTGAAATAGTAATCCACTCCGTAGAATGAATGTCCTATCCTACTTTTCTAAATCGAGGATGCTTGCTCACTTGAAGTTTAATGATTAAATCTCCGCTTGGCCCATTTTAACTTTGATCCCCCTATGTCGTCCATTTACTACCTTTTAGTGAAAGGTTACAGACTGCCCATTTTCAGCTCCTGGAGGGATAACAATCCTCTACATCACTTTCTGCGACAGTATGCCAGTAGCTTTACAATCCAAACAAGGGTATTTTATAACCAGACCAATTCCCTTACATCTTTAGCACTCCAAATGCATTACAATGCCACCTCTCCTATAAATGGTCGAGCCTGACCCTCCACAGGACAGACAGCGAGTTGGTGCAGTTCCTGGTTTGCATTTGTTACCTCCACAGGTAGCACATGTTGATTTTCGTTAAACGGCTAAATCTTCGTTATCAATTGATTACCAATGTTGATTCCCTTTATTGCCTCGACAAAGTCTAAGTTTAACTCTTTTATGATGTCATCTCCCTTTCTTTTTCTACTCGAGCCAGAAGTAAAGGTATCGTGGTAAGCTCTGCTCTTATCTTTATAAAAATCGTCCTTGAACTAGTCGAATGGATTGTGGTCAAATCCATGTGATCGACCTCCGCCAGCTCCATGTTCGCTGTCGTACTGTCTTCGTTTATCTTCGTCAATCAATGTTTAATAGGCTCTGGTTATAGTTAAGTTTACTGTTTAGCTTCCATGAACATTTTCTGCGCAGTTGGATCTGGGTTTTTATCAGGGTGATATTTCTGCGCAATTGTGCGATACGACTTTTTGATATCCTCGGCGCTGGCGTTATGTTTGACTCCCAAGAGGTCTATTTCGAACCATATCTACCATAGGGATTTTTAATGGCTGACATCTTGAATGATAATGCAAACAACTTTTTCAGCATAATTGATTGATAAATGTTTAATAATCACAGATATATTACTAAATTTTAAAGAGATCAACGACTCATGATTATTTGATTCATTAAAGTTTTTGGAGGAGAACTAGTAGAGGCTTTGTTATGACATAAAAATCACATAGATTACAAATTATATTAAATTTTATAAGATTCATTCATGAACAAACCGGAAGGGGGTCGCTTTGCGAGAAATAGTGCACAGGGCAATGCTAATTCGAATTTAAAAAAGATTAATGATACTCCAAGAAGCGTAAAAGATAAATAGGAGTTTGGTCATACGATACCGACCATAGCTTCACTTCTACCTTCATCTATATCAGGCCTTGGCAAGAGCGTTATATATCAAGACTTTGATCATGTTAGCAATCAATCATCTTCCAAGGAAATACCCGTGAAGTCACCAGCAAATACAAAGCGATCGGATTAATCCAAAGGGGTCGAGAATAAATTGACAGCCTCCTCAAAATTTGCTCGAATGCCTCCAGTGGATAATACAGCTTTAACACCGAATAAAAATGCCAATAGTAAGTCATCATAGGAAATTCAAGTAGACAGCTTCCAAACTGCTTCAGGGAAATTAACTAGGAATCAAGAGTCCAAGAAAGAGGGAAGAAACACACCTTTGAATAAAGACAAGCAAAAAGGAGAGTTTGATTTTGGGAGGAATATCGAAGGAGATGGAGATGGAGATAGAAGTATTACTGAGGGAGAAGCTACAGGTCGGAGTATCACTGAAGCAAGCAATAAAAAGATACAACGAAAGCAGGAACGCAACAGAGATGTCAAATTTGTAGTGGAGAAGAGCTAGACAGATGGAAAGCCGATGGTCACAGATACTAAAAGTCAAAAGAAGAATACTCAGGATAATAGTGATAAAACTTTGATATAAGTACCTAAAATTGAAGAAACTACCACAAGTCCAACTCCACTGCAGTCTGAAAAGCCAAAGAAATATCAACCAAGGGGAAGAGCTATTTCATAAAACCCTCCAATTCGGTCCTAAATCTTCCCTAAAAAGTAAGTTGCCTAGGTTGAAGTATTAAAAAAGATATAACCCGATGTTAAAAGTGAAACTAAGATAAAACCCGCCATTCAACCTCGCTTAATTCCTAAAAAATAATAGCCCACTGAAATAAAACAAACTGAATCAATTACATCTCAGTCAGTAGTCACTACTCCAATAAATCTCAGCGAATCAAGGGGCAGTGATTCTCGGATAAAGCCAATTTCACGCCGATCACCAGTGAACAAAACTGAAACTGATCAATAATAAATTAAAATACCCCTAAGCATTGCGCCTGTTAAGATTAAAACATAGCCGGTTGATATCAATCCTATTGACCAAAGCCAAATTAAACCGTAACCGTAAAAAATAACCTTAAAAAAGACATCAGTTGTCTTGGTTACAATCAAAAGATTAGTAAGGAGTAAGCTCGAGGATGGGTTTCGATCCCTTAACGTGAATCGAAGAAATAATAAGATTCTGACTGTGAATGAATGTTGTCTTCTGTGTTATGCTATGGATCATACTGTAAAAAACAAGGAGAGTTGTTTGATAAAAGCGTTTTTTTCTAACATCAAGCGACATGTGATCAGTACTTATGCTATTGAGAATAAACAGTTAGTCTAATCCATTCCTGCAACCTATAAAAGCAGTGCTGTCACTTTGCTTGATAAGTTATACAAATCGAAAATAAGAGAGGTCATGATAACACTATTTGTGAGGAAAGAGAACATCAATAAAAAAGTGCACATATTTGGCCTCGTGTAAAGGTTAGTTAAGAGAAAGAGTCTTTAAAGGTTAGTCTCTGGGTTGGATAAGATAAGATAGTACAGCTTGTACAAAAAGGATTTGCTAAATAAATTGGCTCTTATTAGTCAAAAAGTAAATATGAATAAGTTGCTAACCCCTTTCAGCAAATTGGTATTGAACAAAAACAAGGAAAAGTAAGTCATTGAACCTTCTTCTACTAAAAAAATATAAAAAATCAAACCAAAACAAGAGCCTGCCCAACTCCAGCAAGCCGACAACCAAGCTCTAATCGACAAATTAACCCTCTTAAAAACTAATAACGCCTCCGTGACATAAGAGATTGCCAGTTTATAATCAAAACTAAAAGATAAAAGAAAGCAAAACGATAACTAAAAAAGCAGCAGATCTCAAAAACTAACCCTCCTCAAATAGCAAAATGAACACACCAAGATATAGATAGAAATCAAAAGACACCGCACGCAAGAGATCAAGAGTGCAATCGAGGCAGTTGACTTAAAGCCCGAACAGGAGGTATTGCTTGAAGGAGACAACTAAATGAGGGAAAGCAAGTTAGAACTTCTTACTAATCTTTACATCAGCAACTACAAAAATCCGGAAGAGACTTTGAAGGTCGATGACCTTAGATCGAGTTTTGATCTCCAAGAGGAGGACAGCAATACAGTTCTTCGGGAATGGCGAAGTATTAATTAGAACACCGAACTGAAACGCATCATGGCATCTTACGAGGATTCAGACCCCAAATTATACAAGGCAAGAACAACCCTCATAGAGTAGCAGTTTCTGGTGAGCAAATTAATAAAAAGTTACCTAAAGTAGCAATATTTCTGGGAGTGGATTCATCTCTCAGCGCATAGCAGTTGATTGATTTTTATTTGATCAATATACCTCTAAAAGTTGTTTATATTAAACATTACTTAATCTCTTCAAGGAAACAAAAAGCAGACAATATTAATAAGGAATCAATGTTTTTGTTTACCAGTATACATCTCACGAAATTTTCTGTCCTGACGCTGGATGATTTCAAGTCTTTCCTTTTCACTTTGACTTCGAGAGAGATCATTCTTCTTGCGGTAGAACAGATCCTCACGGTAGTTGGAATTTGAATTAAGTGGGTACTGATAATCGATCAACTCATACGCCAGATTATCGTTTACCGAATACAACACTTTTCCATTGCAGAAGATGTTGAAAGGCCAACGGCCTTCAAGTTTGAAGCAGCTATCGAGGATATCTTTCTTGGAAAGAGTCACTTTTTTAGCTGGGAAATTAGAAATAAACTTATTGAGGAATTATTGGGTTACCTTGTGAAGTTCCACCTCGAATTGATCTTTGAATTTCCACTTTTTGTTTGAAAAAATACCCGACTAATCTTAAAATTTCATCTATCCGTAAAACTGATTGGCTTTATCGAAGTAGTAACCCTTTTCTTTAAAGTTAAACTTTCTTTGGCCCAAGGCTAATCCTGTAAATTATGCTGGTGGTGTTTGAAAGCACACCTATTGTCCATCATCGAAGACAATATGGTACCATCCCAAGTTGATTCCGTTCGCTGAATTGATGTAGACATTGACTGTGCCTTAAATACTGGCATATACTTTATATCCTCGTCCGATTAGATATATTGCTGTGACAGGAGGATGGTGAGATACTTGCTCCGCGTAAACTGGACATCCAGCTATGAATCCTTGATAAGTTTAGCCAAGGATGGGATTGAAAGGCTTTTATATATCAAAAAAGAATAGAGAGTTTGTGAGACCAAAAATGAAGCAATATTTCATCCTTTCCGCTTGGCTCTCAATCCCTGCCGCTTTCTCTAGATAATCGGGAGCGAGGGCGAGTCCAAAGCACAATCTTTGCAAATTGGAATCGCAGTTAAATATCGTGACTGGCAGTGAGATGTTGAGTGCCGCCTTCCCCGAAAATATATTTTTCTTGAGTGTACTCATGATAAAACTCAGCACATTATCTTGGGCTGCGATAATTTGTTTATTAATTAAAACGAATCCTCCACTCTAGTCGACTATCCACTGGTTTTTCCTCAAAAAATCATCATATTTGAGAGTAATTCTACGATTGGATGAGTCTTGCATTATATCCTTGGGATGACGTATTTTTAGGTACGTTTTTGGTAGAATAATCAAGCCGTCGTCATCGACCTCGATCACCTCAGCCTCGTTTCTCATGTAGTTCTATTTTTATTTTACCACAAATTCTTATTACAGCAACTCGTGAATGCTACTTTTCTCTTCACTTTCCAGCCGCTATGATTCGTCTTTAATACTGAAATATAGGTCTTCCTCGCTGAAGCTGCAAGAAATCTACTGCTAGATAAAATCGATTGATTGAACCTCCCAATTATCCCTAGGCGGTAGGGTGGAACTGGACTACGGGCTGTAATTTTAATTAATGGTCCAATCTGTTCTGAAATAATCTATCATGGGGTCATGATATTCGTTCTTTTGATAGAAAGGCTCAATTTGCTAGAAACCCTGCAAATATCTCTGAGTAAGTTACTGCATGTATCCCTGGTTTAGCAGACCTCCATGCTCAATTTGACATTATATCATAATGCGGCATCCATTCTACCAAGGAGCGATCTTTACTATCTGATATACGATTGTACCCCTCTGAATAGTTTAGAAGGGAATGAAATTGCTATTTTAAATGGATTTATCTGCGATGAAAAAGTTTTCCCCCTTTTTGAAGACATGCCGCAAGTAGAGAAAGTCTCTTTCTCTGTACCATTTTGAGTATGCTTTATGCTTCTGATACACAATAGCGCTATTTTCGGAAGAAATACGTAGATTAATATGTCCATGCACTATTTCAGGATGCCAATGCTTATAGAGAGGAACGTTAATCATGGTCCGAAGTGCAAACAGAGTATCCACTTTGGGTTGAATCTTCATCTTGAATTGGCGATGGTTGTCATTATTCTGAAAGATGCAGGTACCATTGCTGGTATTATTATAGATCAGTTTAAAGTTAGGGAAGTGGTCCAACCCCTCGAGGTGATAATAGGGAAAGATAATGGCAAACACGTTTTTATGATATTTCGGAGCAACCTCTTTTCCATTATTCTTTATTTTACTCTCTTCAAGCAATTCCTCCTCGTGTCTCGCCTTCTAATTTTACTCATCGATAATGTTGGCGAGTTCATCATTTAAATACTGCTCTTCATGATGTTTTAGCATCTATTACACAACACTTGGCGCCTATAGCTATGACTACTTTTTATTGGATTGTTTATGATCGACGGGAAGAGTGAATTTAGATGTTACTGGCCTGCAGTCCTCCTCCTCATTCCTGTAATCGCTCTTTGATAATGTGACAGTCTGCTTTATAGAGTCAGATCCAGTTAGTTTGGGCGGCCGCATCTTCAGAAAGCCATTGCTGCTGCTACTCGAGCAGATCTCTACATTAAGCATTCGTTTTAGCATTTCCCTGTACCCTCGATCGATAAGTTCCTGGATAACAGGCAGATACTGATTCCTATCACTGTTGCTTAAAAATCCGAATCTAATAATTTGTGGTTCTGTTTGATGTATGGCTTGCAGAGCGTAGCACTCTCTCTCCGTTTTCTTTGACTTTCTCAGGAGGTAGTTTCTCAAATCAATCTGCAGTACATTTTCGGATGCCAGTTTAAAATCATCAAGCGAGAGGTAGATGACACTCCAACTTCGAAATCCTTTGTGTATCTCTATTCGGAATGTGATTGGCTTCTTTTTCTCAGGGGATTATCTCGAATCGTCTTATACTATGACTTGAACACGAGACTGAGCGGGCAGACTTTGGCTTTTTTAAAATTAGACTGCGTACTCGACTGTTGTTTCGTAGAGATGTACCTTTTCCTCTGCGCTCAACTCCGAAAAAGCATTTTCGAAATATACATCAACCATGAACTTATTCCTCTCTCCCCCACAGAGTGACAAGATGGAGAAGGTCTTGACTTATTTGCGAATTTTATAGTCCATGAACATGAGCAACTCGTGAAAGACTCGTGTTTTAATCATTAATTATCCCTGGCGGATTCGATTGATCTTTTAAATTTTGAGTTAAAGCTACGACTTAGTTGCCATTATTACTATATTATAATCATAATACCGTATTACCCAAGTTTAATCAAATGCAATTGTTACTCATCTTTTAATGAGCATAAATCTGAAGACAAGATTGAAAACAGCTCAATCATAATACTTCCAAATGTTTTACTCAAGCCATTGCTCGGGGTCGATCAGCGAGTCTAGGTTGTCTTTCAGGTCGATGTGGATGGGCTGTTCCTGCAGAAAGTCATTGCTCCAGTAGTATAGATTGTTATACTCGTTGTGGATGGTCTTCATCTCCTCAACACTCGTTATAAATTTATCCTGCTTGATCAAACCCGCTAAGTAGGATAATTATCACATTTGCTTTTCAAGAGCAATTTCTCGAGAGAGGTCAGTTGCTTCGCTTCCGTCTTTTTTGGGTATTTGCAGTAGATATCGATGATCATCTTCATATTCGCCACGTTCTCCTTCATCTTTTTGGAGAAGAAAGGGATCTGGATCTTCAGTAAATCGTAACATAGCTAGGTCAATTTTCTCAGAATGATAGGACCGCAACCGCTCCTGCATAAAAGAATACATACTTTCCCTATAGCGCGAACTAATCGATCTCTTCCTTCGATGGCAGATACGATAGTTGTGATGTCATTAATTAATTCTCCTCCATTACTTCACTGGTTTTTCGTAAATTATTTTCCTTCTTTCTCAGGAAGAGAGTGGGTATTTTCTTGATGATGAGCTGCATCTGAAGTTAATTACATAGGAGTTATACTCGAAGAGGTAGTTTCTAATCTTTTCTGGGTAGTTGTTGCAGGAAGTGAACAACATCAGTAGAACAGAATAAATCGTTAGCATTGTCTTCTACCGAAAACGAAAGGAGACGTCGACATCATTGCTATGACGGCTAAATATTACATTTTCACTGATGTTCTCCAACCCTGAGAACTTATCCGTCAAAAATTTTAAGAAGACCAGAATGCCGTTGGCGTCAGAGATTAATTGTAAAAAGTAAGACTCCTGAATAAACACTGCCTTAGAAGACAAATACTGTTTTATCGGAGGGACACCAGCATAAAGAGAAAGAAACAAGTAATGGCAGAGGTCGTGTAAATCTTATGGGAGTAGAATTAGCTGAATATCTATAGTTAGAGGTCTTTCAGGTTTTCATTTGCCTTTTGGGCTGACTGCTGATCATAGGATTCGTAGGCTCGCAATCGTTGGATTATGAGATGAGGCATTAAGGCTTGCATTTAAGGGTTGTCAATTAGGTAACGATAAGATAGCTGCCACTATCGAAAGGAGTCAACTCCTCCACCCTTTACGGTTTGAAACTTTTTATGGGATTGGCAATTGCATATGGTCAATAGCGATCTTAGCAGTCCCACAACAATAGATTGGGCCAGTGGGCAATCCCCCGTGTTGTGTTTACGCTGCATCAAATGTCAATTACATAAAACTTTTCAATAGAGGAAAGATTTTGTTTGGTATAAGTTGGACTGGTGGCCGGAGGATGAGATAATTTATATTTTTATAGTTCACCATATCGAAGCAAATTGCTGTGAGGTAGCTGACTCGCTTCGCTATCAGCATAAATCTTCGTCGGAGTAATAAATTTGGATAGAGAGTCTGTGTTGAGATGATGAAAGATGTTTGATAGAACTTTTGTATAGAGCATGGTAAGTTTCTTGATTGGGATGAAGTGGCACTACAGACTTAGAGTCACCATTCGCATGAGAAGATCATCCACCAGCATGTCTAAATTATCCCCTATCTACCTTAATATAGCTGATTCAGCTCTCGACTTGATAGGGCGTTGCTTTTATTCAGCTACAAATAGTCGATGCAGATGTATATGATGTTGAAAAGCACTTTCAATGAGAATTCGTTAGATAGATTAGAACCCTACTTTTATTGCAGATGTGAAAGGATATTACTCATACCACTCATCAGTAGTTTGACTCCATCACTATGTACGAGCTGAACGATTGCTTATTAGTTGGCGTATAATCTTAGTCCTTCCTTTTCCTCTCTGATTTGGAACAACAGTGCAAAAATTGAGAGAAGGGGTGGAAGAGTAAACTGATTCTCTTCAAACATGGCCAAACATTTCTGCAGCGACAGGTGGTGGTGTTTGCCCAGATAGTAGTCAATAGCCTCGCTGGCCGTAAAGAAACTGGTGATATCCTCATAAAGAAAGGTCGACTCTTTCTCCATTCAAATTTAAACTATCATTATAGCATCTTCATAATAACTAATATAAACATCAGGCCAGCTATTTACTCCTGTTTTTGTACAGTTCTTCAGCTTATTTTATCTTTTATATCGTCTAAGGCAGCAATCCTCCGTTTTCGATCAGCCTTTATTTCTATGCATTCAGCTATTCTTTTATTTATTCAATTAGGGCTTAAGATATCTAAAATTTTCGCATTCTACTAAAGAGCAGATATTCCTGATAGGTCGGATCGAATTTTAATCCGAAAGAGTGATACGTAGACTGGATCTACGTGAGTTTTCTCAGCAGTTGCAGCGAAATGGTGTTATGCGAAATGGCCACTAATCCGATGAGGTAGATGCTGATCATGATGAGCTAAGATGAGAATCTAATTACGCTGTGATTAACTCCCTTTGAAAAGAGCTTGACGATAGAGTAGTTATCTCGATTTGAGAGGGAAGGGGCCTTTCTTTTTCCTCTGAGCTTGACTCCATAAAAATATATTCCTGCCAAGAAAAGGCCATTGTAGCCTGCGAATAAAGCAAACTTCCAAAATGGTAAGTGCTCTGCTTTATATCTTTTGAGTATGTCCTTCAGTTATTTCTCATTGGCCATCATCAGCTTATCGGAGGTGTAGGCGCTGAGATCTGCCATATATATATATAATTGTGGTATTTTAATATATTCGCTTAATCATTGCTTTTTGTTCAAGCATTATATGGATTGACGATAGAAAAGCAATGTTCAGAAAATCTGTCTTAAATCAAGTCTATTTAAAGGCAATCAGCGATTGAATTTAAATGATGACCTCAGTACGATAGGCAGTTACAGCATGGAATATGGACTTTCATTGCCCTAATTAAATTCAATTTGTAATTGATTATATTGCGCAGATGGAACCCGAAGAGAACTAGCAAAAGAATACCAAAAGACAAGAATGTCCCATTAATCGGCAAATCAATAAATATCGAAACGCCCTGCCTGAAGTCCCAAGGGAATAGGGCCACTTCTTCTTCAAGGAAGTCACTCGTCAAATTGAAGAGATCAGCTATGTGACAATCGGATATCGAGTGGGCACTATTCCCTTCTAACTACAAGACTTGATGGCTGTTGTGATCAATAACATTCACTACAGCTGCGAACTTAACCTTAAACTCATCGTAGATGGTGATCAATTCTGGGTAACTTCTTCGATCGGCATCCAGTCCCAATAACTTAATACTCTTCGATATCGAGTCGAATAGTCAAATCTAAACGATTCTCTTCTAAAAACCCAGCGCATCATGGCTGAGTTTTTGCATGAGGTCTACAATACCCCAAAACGCGATGACAGTGTAATTCTGTAGAAGTTAAACAAATAGATAATCAAGAAAATATAACTCGTTTTTAAGAATCCGGACCTTGATGACTGACCTCTGTATTATTTGTATAAATGCCGTTCTTTATAATTAAAATATCAGGATTAGAAGAGAAAGATGGAACGGCCCAAACTCAAGGTGGTTGATAAAAAACTTTCAGAGTATACTCTGTTTTGGTTGGTAATCATCATGAGATCATTCTTTATTGTCATTTCGTTCCTGTGCAACCTTGTGGTGAGGAAGTGTATAGTCCCATTCGTAATTATCATATTAGTAAGATTCCCTTCTGGCAGGTCAAACGCTATGTTGAGTCAGTCGTGAACCTCATATCCATGCGGACCATTCTCATTATGCTGGGATTTATCAAGTTTGAGTGCGACAGCTTCAGGTTTTTTACTCGCGAGTAACAATGATGTAAGCTAGACCAAGCAAGATAACCCTTAAATCTGGGTTCATCGCAATCGGAACCCATAAATCAATCATCGACTATCTGTATTATAGCTATCTCCTGAACCCTGTTTTCGTCAAAATTATCATCTATAAGAAAGGATTAAGCGAGGATGTGTACTACGCACCACTTAGTTTTATAGAAGGCCTTCGATGCGCTCTTAACTATAGAGGTTTTGATCCTATCATCGTGCATAATGATAAGGAATTCAGACATGTCAAATATAGAAAAATGGCTATGAAAACATTAATTTCTGAATGTTTCGAATAAACAAATGGACCCATTTTCATATTGTTGCCAGTATGCATACCTCAATTCAGGGTATTTTCCCCAACGAGCATCTGAGTCTAAACAAAAGCGTTTCCTATGACATCTTCAAAAACTAGGTTCAATTCTAGAGATCATTAGTTGGTTTCTGTGTAAAGTTAGACCACAGAGCTGGTATTGAGCAGTAGACTTACAGGAACCAGTTATTTGTTCTTTTGGATCTGCTATCGTCTTTCAGAATAAATTCTATTGCTATTTACGCCATTGAGTTTAGAAGTAATTGTAGCAGCATGCAGAGTTTAAAAATCGGTATGATAAGGCCACTTATAGCTCGTTTATTGATAAGTACTACACTGAACACCTTCTTGAGTTGCGCGATATTGACTACGAGCAATACGTAATGGAAATGGATGAGTTGGACCATAAAACGAAAGATCTCAAATTATAATGATTGTTAACTATCAGTGGAGAAAAAACAAATACTTAATTATGCTAATAATATTAATCATATTAACCTTGCGCTTAATTTGATTTGACTAAATATAGTCTTCAGAGTAAAACTATACATATTATGGAATCAAACCAAAATTAAACCATTGTAGCCTTGTCATCAGAGTTGTCCGCTGTCTTTCAGAGATATCGAGAAGTCAAAGAATAATTTTAACTATCCAGGCGAATACTTAATTCGTAGTAGGATTAAATTATCAATATCCAAACTCAATCCTTAGCGGGTCTAAAAATAATTAAGGGAAAGATATTCAGTCGAATCAACCTCATCAATCAAGTGCACCGCAAATTTGATAGGTCTTTAGCAGAGTTGAAAAACTATAAAAAATATGTCGTTCCGACCGCCTATAGTTTTCCTCAATAAAAGCTAAAAGACTTGAATGTTTAGATAGTCAATTTGCTAAAATTTAGTAGACTGTCAATCAAAAAGCAAAACAACGAATCCTAGCATTTAGCTCGTTGCCATTCGATAAAGGATTCAATAAAGACAGTAAAGCTAAAAACCTCCCTAATTGAGTTGCAGTTCAAAGATGCCCAGCCTGTTAAAAAATAAACCAATAGATAATGATTGATTTTGTCTTCCACACTTAATAAGTCAAAAATGGATTATATTTGATATGAATAAGAGGGCAATTATACTATTTCACTTCATTAGATGAAAGAAATCGCAGAGGGTGGCTCGAGTGTCTTCTTTGATATGGCACCGCTGGATCGCATCAGGAACAAAATTAAAGAACAGCATTAACTGCTTGATAACATATTTGTGGGAAATTAGACCTGTCAATCAGGTTAATTGGAGGAATAGCTAAAGAACTAAATTAAGAACTAACGCAACTACAGCTAACATCAATAGTTCAAGTCTATTGAATAACTCTCAACGAAAGGAGCAAACTTGTACGTGGACTTGACTAGCCTCATCATGCGAGTATAGTAGCAGCTTCGTTTGCTTCAGGCAATAAGACCATGATGCTTCATAATGAATCGATATATTTGAACTAAATTAACCGTATTATGATATGAACCAATCATATTCTCAAATAATTTAAATTTGATTTTTGTGGCATTTGTCTTTCTATGGTAGTTAGTAAAATACTATTTTAGCGCCAATGAATAACTCACCACTAACTTATCAATCCACCCATTTCTATTCCTAGATCAGGATGGTCAAGAGCACATCCTCAGAGACTGAGACTGAAGGATCAGTTTCTGAACAGGAAATTGATCAAACTTAACAAAGCCAAGAGAAATCTCCTAAGTCTGCTCCTGATTCTCTCTGTAGCTCTCCTCATCAAGCTAAGTTATCAATATGCAAGATATAACCAATAAAGGGGGCTTATTATAAGAATCGTGTTCAATTTTTTAATTGGATGCGGAAGGAGTGTACAAAACTATAACTATCAGTTGAGACATTTGCCGGCGCAGTCGGCATGATGGATCGGTACTTCAAGTAAACCGTTTTTAATGTTAAGGACTTCACTTGTATAGCTCTATGCATGTTAGTCATCTCTTCGAAGATAAACTAAACAAAAATACTATACACTCCTATAATGGCTATGAAATCCAAGATTCCTCCACTAAAAATGCAGGAAACAGAGTTGGCAGTGATGGTTTGGTTTAAATTCAAAGTCAATGCCTATAACTACGCAAGGATCGTGATGGATTATATGAGAGTATGGGATGAGATCATCACATAATATGGCTTGAATCGCTATGGCATCAATTTTTTGCAACAAGAGAGGAGGAGTTATCTTCTCGTGCAGGAGGTGCTCTTTGCTTGCGAGCAACAACTGAAACACAATAAATAACTGTTGAGGCCAACTTTGAAGATAATCTTTCGTAGGATTTTAAATAAAGGTAATGAACTTGAACTCTAGCCTTACATCCATATGCTTTTTTAATTAAATGAAGCAGTGTTGGCGAACGCTTAGTATGAATACGTATTCGAATGCATCATGGAAGATAGTCCCGACTATCCAATCTATATTTCAAAAGTGGAAGAAGATGTATCAAAGTGGATTGACTAATTTAGCCAATTAAAGCCATCATTAGAGAAAAGATACTATGGCTTTTAGCAGGATTGCACCAACTATGGACACTTTCTTGGACTTGTACTGTGAGCAATCTGATTACTATCACTTATTACTCAAACTGATTTAAAATAATAATAACTTTGATCCAAAATTTATATTTATAACTCGCTAACTATGACCAGGAATAATTCCAAGAATGAAAATTTGATCCTAAAATACGTACGGCTTACGACATATAGGATAACAGCTTTAACGCCCAGTTCGCCAAGACAGGCTAACGCCCTCAAAATTTCATCAAAAATGTCGATCCAGCAGTCAGATATAACAAATATCCTCGAATGTCCGCGCTAATGCAATAAAAGAACAGTTGGACTAAAAAACGCAATCATCCACCAGTTTACATCCGTGCGGATCTTGAACACTATGACCTGACAGCACTTGGCAAGTTTGATGTAATATACTGCGATCCTCCCTGGGAGTAATATGAGCGTAGGGCTAAAAAAATAGGTATTCTGCAGTAGAAAGCAAAGGACTTCAAATGTATCTTTTAATTTACCCAGCTATGACTCTATAGCAAATGAAAAAAATCAAGGTGGGTGAAATAAGTGATAGTCCTTCTTTTTTGTTTCTTTGGGCAGGCACAGAACACCTCGAAGACGCGCGTTAACTCATCAAAGAATGGGGATTCAAAAGATGTGAGGATATTGTCTGGGTAAAGACCAATCTGAATAAAAAGAAAATTCCTCAAATCAACGAGGAGAGTTTATTTATCCGAGTGAAGGAGCATTGTTTGATGGCCTATCGTGGAGATTCTAAAAAAGCTTTTGACAGTTCGTTTATTCATCCGAACATCGATATTGATGTGGTTATTACAGAGGAGCCGTAGGCAAGTTCGCTCTCTAAACCATCAGAAGTTTATGATATTATCGAACGTTTCTGTCTGGGACGCAAACGAATTTAACTTTTTGGGACCAACAACAACATCAGAAATGGATGGCTGACGATTGGAACTCAAATAGCTGAGACTAAGTTTCTACTAAACGAGTATAATAAATGGTTTGACTCTGTTAATGATGTTAATGAGACCCCTTCTGATTTTCGGGGAGGACGGTATACGGGCACTACTCCTGGAATTGAAAGTGTTAGACCGAAGTAAGACGTGAACCAAAGTCAGAGTCAAATTCAATTACAGAGTCAGCGTAGTTTTATGGAGTAGGATAATGGCAAAAGAAGTGTGGCAAAGAGTGAAAGTAAGGCATGATACTCACTAAATTAGTTCTTCAATTCTATGCTTTATAAATACAATAATGTCGGGATTGAGTGAGAATGATTTTAGTAAAATAATCGAACTCTGCAAGTTAGACGAGATAGAGGAAGAGTTATTTAAACAGTATATGCGGAAAACCAAGGTTCAGAAACTGATGATTAGATAAGTCCTCTGTGACGAAGGAAAAAAGTGCCGGCAAGCTTTTTATTTACTTGAAGGAATGGTGAATTTAACTATCTGCCTGGCTAATAGCGATAGAGTAATCCTTAGTCAAGTTGGGAAGGGGTAATTGCTCAACCTCGAGCTGATCCTCAATGATTGGAAGAGCAAATATACGATTGTAGTGAGTAGTAGTTATATTCGTTACATTTTGCTTGAAGAACGATAAATTAATCTTTTGACAGCGCACATACGAGAAGACATTGAGGCCAACTATTGCTTCAGAGAAAGAGAAATAGGAAATAAAAACAAGAAGATTGTGGAGGAAGAGAGGAGAAAAAAGATGAGGTAGACCATTAGTAAAATGTCTCTACCAAATATCAACCTGTAATCCCTCAAAAAACAAGAGATAATCACCCAAATTAGCGAAAAAATTATGCAGAATAAGGGATAATATCCATCCGAAATTTTGGTAAATAAGATTAGATCTTCAAAAATGTCCAAGCAACTTAGCTGTGGTTCGCAACCCAGGTATTAACTCAATGGCAACCGAAATTAATCAATTTAAAACAAATAAAAGGAAGGGTTGCAAATCAGTTCAGAGGAACTCATCCCGCACCCTCAAAATAAAAATCGACTGGCCGAGTTCAAATTGCAGCGGCTAAAGAGCGAGCGGTCCGTATCTTTGCACGATCACAAAGCGAAATAGGCCGAATCAAATAGAAACGAACGACTATTCAAGTCACAGTTGAAGCAAATAGTAAAACGCAAGCTTCTCTTCGAGCGTAAACACTTCCAAATCCTCCGAAAATTTGCCAATAAAAACAGCAAACCCATGATCAAGAAGCCTTTCCATAAAAACCAGGAGTAGAACGGCCCATTGGACAATTACTTTAATTTATGAATAATTTCGCATATTAAATATAAATAGTCAGTTGTTCTTCTTTTTGCGCAGAATGGGCAGCGCCTCGATCTTCTATGAAATATTCTCGTGGATGTTGGAAATGTGGAGCCGCATCTTCTGCTTTGTCTATTGACGGTACCTCAAAAAACTAGCTACGAATTTTTGGAGATGCGTGCAACCACTACCGCATTTCTTGGCGTGAAGTTTGGAGATTTTTTATTTGAATTATTGAAGGGTGCGGCAATTCATTGCTAACTGCTTGACCTGTTTCTCCTATCGTTACTACGCCATTTTTTATAATTTCGTTAGCACTTTAGTTTTTTTTTAGTCCTTGACTCCAAGACCATCCATATTGTGGTTTTATGGCTCTTATTGTTCCTCATATTTTACTTGTACTTCCAATTTCTCCTAATATCCCTAGAGCCTATCTTATTATGTTTGAACCTTTTCTCTTCTCTATTGATTGGATGCTTTTTATTACTGGTGATCATTTTCATTTGATTCAATGGGTTTGTCTTCTTAATCCGCGAATATGCCACGTACTTGCTCGTTATCCGATTCACTAGCATCATTGCAAGTATTTTATGAGTGTTTAACGTATCTGAGCATGGCCTAAGTTTTATTCTCCTTACTCCTTCTGAGATGGATGCTGCTTGATGGCTTTTTACAAAATTTACTGCTTCCAACCTACTTACTGATTAATTGAGAGTTCTTGTTTCTGAATCTACTTAATTATTTGTTGCTGCCCCCTTTGCCGCAGTCAGAGTAGCGATTATTATTATTCTTTAAGTTAACTTTATTACCTTAGTTCTACTGATAGATCTGCAAGGTCAGATCCTCATTGCCTTCTGTTTGTATTGTTTCTGGCTTTTTATCACAAGGATAGACTATCACGTTGTATTCGCTTGCACATATTACTCTTTCTCGTAATGGCTTAGTCTCAATCTCAACTTTTTCAACTCCTTTCAACTTTTAAGCATCCATTTTTTATTCTTTCTCGTCAGCTCCATCAGCAATTTACTTTTACTCTAATATTTTTAAAGATTTTATCGATTTTACTGACCTCTCGCTTATATTGGGCTAATCTTGTTGCGTGAGCAGGTGAATCTCAGTCTTCTTTCTTTTTTATGAAGATTCAACTCGTCTGTGATCTATTACCTTGACAGGCGACTCTCTTTCGATCTTATTTGAGCTGGAACTTGTCACTCTAAAGCTTCCCTTTGTTTTGGCTCCTTCCCCTTTACCCTCCTTTGCTAAAACCTATTTTTTATTTTTATCATTTTTTTATTTGCTGAATTCGCTTTAGTTTGCCGTCTTCCTTCTCTGTGAAAAGACTGACAGCTTTTTCGACTCTCTTCTCTTTACGATATTTTCTTTTGTCCGATTCATCTGTTTTTTAATCATCTCTTCAATTCTATGAATTTACTGAGGGCTCATTTGTAACGATTTGTTATCTGATCCATTATCCTCATCGCTATCTTCAAAGAAGTTTGACTCTTCAACCCCGACCGCAATGTCCTCATGAATCTTATTCAAAAATGATTATTTACGAATATTATTGATAATTTCTGAGTTAGTTCCGCTGTTTTCCTTTTTCAGTTTCGTCGGCCGGTCATAGTCGGCAATGCTATGAATGGATTTACTGATCTATTTGTCCGATACATTAAATTTGCCAAAAGATGTGCGCTCCATATTGGCTCTTGACAGCATTTAATTATCTGTGCTGGCTATGAGGTTATTGCGGTTTGAATTATCTGAAGATGAGTCGTTTAAATCTTACTACTCATGATAATTCTAAGCGATCTCAGAGAGTTTCCACTTCTATAGGAAACCTTCAGAAGGCGCTCTGGAGAGGACTTAGGGCTGAGTGAATCTCTTCATGAAATTGGACTTTTCTTCTACCATTGTGCCTCGTCTTCTTTACAACAACATCAGTTTCGCCATCCTTCTTTGCTTTCGTATTGACTCCAATGCTTTTTCTTCCACAACTGTATTCTGTTCCTACGTCTATTCCTTGATTTCGTGGTAAGTTTCAACTTTATTGGTCTCAATGCTTTGCTTTGATACGCTTATTTTTTCGGTTAATTTGCGATGTTAATTGAGAAACTTGAGTCTTTTATTCAGAGATGAGATAACCAGACCATCTTCTTCTATTTTGAGATTCAAATAGACCACCTCTCTGTTTTTGATGCCCAATTAATTTTACAATTCCATACCCATCGACAGACTTTCCTCCATCTCCTTCCGCTTTATATCCACCATGATACTATATCTTTCCTCTGCATCTGTTATCTTTCTATAAAGAGATTTCAGTTCTTAGTCCAAGTTAAATGTGGTTTGGGTTTATTTTTCATGACAGACGGGAGGCAGCATCGTTTGCTTCAATTGCTACATTTTGTTCATCCTGCCTTAAATGGTTTATAGACTGTTCTTTGTCTTGCGTTTGACCGATCGGAAGGCAGCCTTGACCTTTTAAGCAAATTACCGCATCTTTTACTCTTTCTATATCTTCATCTGTATTATCGTATCCTGGAATTCATCATCATAGCTCATCGCTGCGTTTTGGTCCTTAGTCTTGTTCAAAAACTAGAACGCTTAATTTTGTGACTCCCGAAAAAAGTTAGAGATCGACTGTAGTTCGTCATGAAAGGTTACTACTGAATTTTCACGTCCGTACTTAAACTTAAAAGCAAAAAAGTTAACATTCTCGTCCGGTATAGAAGTCTCATAAGGCAATTAATTGAGCTCTTCTTGCACTTATCGATTAAATTCCTATTTACTAAGCTATTTTTTTGACTCTCGCTTTTTAGCCTTGCTAAAATGGTTAGTGCTGATGTGGCGAGCGTAGTTCTAGTTATAGAGGGAGATTCCGCCCATTTTATTAGATTTAATTAACACTAAGTCATCTTTAATTTAAGGAGTCGTTTTGGCCAGAGAAAAGTCCTTTTCTTTGTTATTGAACTATTTTTTAGTCTTTTCCTCACATACAATCTCCTTGTTCCCAGCTGCTTGTTAAAAGATGCCGCCTTTGATGCCCTTATCAATATGTTCCATGAGTGTGATATAGATAATTCCGAAGCAGTTCATTAATTTTTTGATGATCTAATGAAGAAAGAGTGCCCTAACGTGTCTGAAGAGAGGTTCAGTTTAATTAAAAATGTTATATATTTGGGACAAGGACTCCTTGATCTGCGGCATGGCATGTTTTTTCTGAATGTAGTGCAGTGAATTTTAAATATCCATTATTTGCAGCTCCACCATGTGGAATAACTTCTTATTCATGTAATTTAGACCGTTCTCGTCTTCATTCCCCTCCGCGGAGTTCGAATTCTTTTACATCTATATAACTATGATAGTATTCGTTTCGTCAACCCTATTCTAAAAGACCTAATTTTATTAGTCCCGTACGGATAATTGTCATTTATATCTAGGCTATTTGTTTTTTCCAGAGATTCCGTTTTCTGGAAAATATGAATATCTCTGATCATTTCTTCTGCTTTAAATAAAGCTCTGAAAGGTTCATTTCTGAGGGAAAGCAATGATTTTCAACAAAGTAACATCGCGCAAAAGCTGCGATTACATATTAAATGATAAATGCTCCATCTGTTTATTGGATAAAATGCCAGTTATGAGAAATGGAATGAAACTCTAAATTAATTTATGAGGGTCATCATTTCCAGACTTCAGCCTATTTTATTGTCAAAGGCTGAAACACATAAAATGTTTAAACTTATATATTTGCCTAATGAGTGAGAAAAAAACCTAAGAAAACGAGTATCGGCAAACTGACTACCAATAAACAAACATAAGAGATGATGCTGTCCGCAGTGGTTGAGGATAGCATAAATAAGTCATGGAATGGTCAAATAAACTCTAATATAAAAAGTCAAGAATATAATTAATTAATAACATTGATGAAAGCATTAATTCACATGACACAGATAACATTGCAGCACCATGTTACTCCCATCAGCAAGAATAAGTGGCGCAGTCTATTTTTAAAAAGAATCTTAGCTAAAATGTCAACTTCAGCCTTGATCACCTCCACGCCCCTTCTTTGCCCTTTAGAAAACTCAAACTTTAGCGAACTTCTGGATGCTAATAGTAGTTCAGTGGACTACTTCGATTTTTCTTCCTTTGAAGAATGATCATCATGTTTATGATGTTTTTAATCTAATTTCTTTATTTTATTCTATTGCAATATCAACATATAGTTAACGATAGCTAAGGCAAAAGTACCTTCAAAGCCCAAGTAAGACCATCATCAAACAGTATCCGTAAACACATGCCCTGCTGGATTCATACAAAGATTTCTGTCTTTAGAAATCGGTTTTTAAGAACAGCGGAATATCAATTACTGATTTTGTTAATTTTTATTAAAATAGGGACTGTTGGCTTGTATTTATATGATTACTATTGATGTTTATGCCATAGATTGTGATTGCTGATACCGATACATTTTTTGCAAAAAAATTAAGAAACTAAAAAGATAATGAAAGGAATGATATTTCAAGATGAAAAACCTTGACCCAACCTTTCCAAACAAAATTGGTATTGTGTTAAGCATAGAAAGACTGATTAAAATATTCATAAAATGTCTGAGTAGCATAACGACTCACTTGTATTATAATTTACAAAGACCTTATTAAAAGAAAATGTACAAAATTAATTCATTTTAAGTTGTCAACACTCGATTTTAAGCATTCGACGAGAGGGACCTAATTTTTTGAGTTTTTTTCATCGAAGTAAAAATTTCAAAAATACGAGGTTTCTTGGTTTTATGAAGGTTTTTTCATCTAATATACCAGTATATTAATGTAATTGGTTGCGTTTGCTCATCTAAAGCAGCGGCATTTATTTTTGACCTTTTAGACATAAAATTAAATTAGAGTCTGGCTCAGGCATTCGTTTTTTGGCAAATTTGGCTTTTTGACTATAATTTATTATAATTTGCTGTTTGGAATTAAGTTTGATATTTTTAACCTATCGCCATTTTTTATTATTAATCTATCATCCTATTAATTTGTCCTTGGCTCATTAATATATTTTAGGCATCGATTCTTCCTCCTTATAAATATCATAAGATGATGATAATATTAAATAAATAATGAGTGCAACTCGTTAGTTAGTTCTGAAATCAGAACTAATCAAATGATATTTGAGCATGATGTCCTGGCTTCGATCTTTTACCTGCCGACAGTAAGCTACCTTCGTTAAAATTTGGAAGGCCTTTGCTTACAATCCTGCATCCGGGAGAAGTAGATTTAAATCTCCTGGTTGGACTTAACCCATTACGCACGTTCAACTTATTTACTTTACCTTTGAGACCTCTCGATTTAAAGGATACCGAAAGATTGGTCTCAGTTGCAAGGGTTAGACCTGTTTGGATTTTTGAATCGGTCCTCTCTGAGCGCATATTCACATTATTTAGGACCGAATTTTGATTATTTATTGTTTGCTGAGCATTGTGAGTCAGACTCGTTGGAGAGTTTATCTTTCTCAGATTTTACATCGCTCGTTGAGTGGATGAATCCAATGATTTGTTTTGTCCCAAAACAGTCCGCGGCGATTTTGTTTGCTGAATATATTGAGCAAATCTTGAATGCTTTTCCTCAAAGCAATCTGGTTTTTCATCCTTAGGATTTGATCGAATATTTTTCTTATACTCTTCATAAAGCGGATGAGATCGTATCTATTGCCTGAGAGCATTTCTTTACGGCCTGTTACTCTCAATAGTGTTTTTGATGTTATACAGATCTATGATTTTGTTTTTTAAGGGAAGGATTGACGTTGAGGAGGAAGGAGTCTACTCGGGAAGAACCTATTTAATCGTCTTTGGTCTTTGACTGTCGTAATTTCCATCAAGTTGACCATTTTCTGCATTTACATCTCCAAAAATCTGTTTTTTCCGATTTGCCAAAAATTTCGGGGGACATTTTTAATTCTTAACATTTTTGGTGATTTGATTGGTAAAGCTAAATGAATTTTTCTTAATTTGGCTCTCTTGTAGTTCTTTTTAAATCAACTGGTTAACATAAGCCTTGGAAGCATCAACAATAGAGCATCTATTCTCCTTTTAATACAGTTCTCCTCCCTTTTTAAGAAGAGTTAATTCGACAATAAAGAAGCAACCCTTTTCGATGGTAATGACAAAAGAATCGATATCAAGAATTCCTTTTTTTGGCAAATCGATAGAGAGTTTTATGTTTTAATCAGTGAGGTACTCCATACACACGAACGAAAAGTATTGATTGTAAATTTGATACCATTTCACACAGGAATGCTACTCCTTGCTTTTCCAAAGACCCTTATCAGCCATATAACACTTATTCTCGTAGGTGTTGTTGTTGGCTGTGTTGCTGTTGGAGGTCGAACTCACCAAATTTATTTCATTTTGATACTTACCTTATATGATTTCCTTGCCATTGTTACTTTTAGAAGAATTGCTTTCCTATGAGGGAGCAGGTTCGACTGAAAGTTGCAATTGATACGAATTCCTTTCCTATATCTGCTTAAATATTTTAAGCAGGATTTCTTCTATCTTGGAGTACTTTCGGAAAAAGATGTACCTTTCTTGAGAGTATTCAATCAAACATAGGAATTAGATCAGCAGCTTTTGCTCGAATTGAGCCAGATACTTTTACGCCAAGTCATAAAATACTGTCTTGAGCTCGACCATGAAATTAGGATTGGCTGCGCAGCCCATGATCACCACGTAGAAGTAAGCGAATATGTAAGAGTCGTGATCATTGCCAATCCATCGTATGTTGTAGCAATATTTCTTCAACATTTTTTTCAAATTTTCGCATAATCCCCACCCTAGATAGCGTTGGTGTTGGCAGTCCCCCTCAGTAAAAAGGCTGTCCTGGCATCCTTCGATCATTTTGATTTCATAATTTAAGAGTTTTTGCTTTTTTTGTTGCACAAAGGGATGCTTAAACATCTCTATTCAATTATCAACAACCTAATTTCAACAGTTGTTAAACTGTATCCAATCCTTGCCCACAAAGGAAGAAATACTCAAACAAAAAGATGAAATAACGAGGAAATAATAGAGAGAAGGGGTCAAATCTACCTTTTCCAGTATGGAATCCAAATTCTATAATAAGCCAATCAAAAATGACTGATAGGTCAGTCAAATAAAATTAATCACCAAAATAAACAACCACTTATTCCTATTTGTTTATTGAAATAAACCATTCGCACTGAATTTAAAACGAATCTGCAATTAAAAGGTGATGGCATTGACCTTGTGAAGAATTGGAAAATTAACTGATTTCAACAATATAACAAATAAGCAAAACTAATTTTTATTCAGGATTTGGAGGAGATATGTGCACCTCACTGCCTGATATTTATCATTGGCGTGTTTAATTTTAAAACTTTTATATCATTGAAAGCTCATAATTAGTCGATTTATATTTAGAAGTCTAAGTCGTGTAGGAGAGCCCTGAACTACTCGTATTCGACCAAAGGACGAAGTTAGTTTTGAAGCAGCTCACAGCCTAGTGTCAGATCGTCGATAATCAAATAGCTCATTATTTGAAGTATTATTTTAAAGGCCTGATACTAATTTTTTTAAAGGTAGCGAATCAGAATTCCCATCTCTTTAGATTTGCTCTTTAAAACAGTCAAAAATGTTTATTTATCTTAAGAAAGCATACGATTTCCACAGTTGAATATATGGTGTTTGATTATGTTTACTATGTTGTAGAAGAGCACTACTTGTTAGTACTAAATCTATCCCTATATATGCAGAAGTTTTAGCAATAATTTCTATACAGTCTCAGGCAACAGTTGATAGGGATATTCATATACTATTCCGTTCATCATCTCTAAATATGTCAGACTGTTCTCAGAGAATTAGCAACTAACAAGTTATTGGAGTGATTCGAATTAGCGATCGGTTATCCAGGGAGAGTGGTGAGCACATAAGATTCTAATCAAGTGACAGGAATGTTAAAATAACTACAAATCTTTGCTGATCAACACGTCCCTCATGACATAATCACTAACAACACCAAAAAGTTTCTCATAATATTCAGATTGAAGATGAGACAATTGAAAATGCTTAGTAAAGTATAGCAGAGTACTACTGGTTAAAATAAATTCCTTTCGAAGCGGCGGAATATTGAGCAAAGCCTAGTTTGAATTCACATAGCAAAGAATTTGAAAAATGCTAGGAGTCATACGATTTAAGAGATAGTATATGCCTGTTCCATCTGAACATGCAATGACTACGTAGTAAAGAAAACACAATGATTTTAGCACTACTTTGCAGCTTCCCTCTTTCAACCTTGCATATGCATAGTCTTAGAGCAGACGTCTGTGTTGTTGCATGTATCGGGTATTGATGAGTTCGCTTTCCATGTTTAACTTTAGTCCAAGAGAAATGCTGCATAAGATAGAAGAGCATGCTTACAGAACAATCTCCTCCCAGTTTTCTTGCATCATAATAAGAAAAAGATCAATCCATGTGCATGATTGTGGAATTATATTATTTTTTACCCTTTCGCATGTAGAGTTCAATTGTACTATATTAAGAAGCTAATTTGTTAAATTACACCGATTTAACAAATTTTATATCTTCAAAAAGCTATCAATGGGGCCATGAGCGTCTTGAGGCGATTCCATAATTGTTTTTACAACTTAAAGATTGCTCAAGAGAATTGAAGTCTATATAGGATAGATGATACAGCATCAACAGGGTCAATTTCATTGAGAAGTTGCCGATTTACTTGAAATTTTAGCTGTATTTGCTCTCGGCGTATGTCAGTGTGTAGTTTTCCTCTAATTTTAGCGAGGATGCCCTGATTTGACATTTGTAAAAATACTTAAATAAAGATAATTACTATGATGCCGCCTTTTAATTATTTCACAGAATTTAGTGATATTAACTTTAGCAAAAATAGCAAATTCTCATCAAAAATCATGACAGTAGGGAAAAGTGGCGGACGGTTCTATCTTCTAGCAGCACACTCCCACCGTAAAGTATCTCGGAGCTGATTATGCTTCGATTGTCTATAAACTTTCATAAGAACACCCTGAATCCCTCATTTGCTTCAGTTGCATCACACTGATTTAGCGGTCGGACTCTAGATTATGCATTTGTCGTGAGAGATAGGCCACCATTTTGTTTGTTACCTTTATTGAACTGAAGAGTTGCCATAATTCGCGCTATTTAACTTAATTTAAATGAGATTGTAACTCTCTTAAATATTATGGAAGCTAAGAATCGTCCTTCCTTATTATTTCCCCTTGGAAGGTACAGAGTAAGGCCACTCCGAACTTAATTAACACTTTCCATCCTTTGAGTAAGAATAAAGTCCATAGGCGGGAAAGGATCATTACAGGCAGCTGCTGTGAGTACAGAGTAACAAACCAGCTGAGAGCATAGCATTGAGCAGTCATCTAATTCTTTTTTAAGTGGAAGTGAAGTTCAGGCAAGTTGTTGAATACGTACACATCAAAAACGTAGCACAGCTCGCGCATTCTTTCCAGTCTGTTTTCATAGTATCGACTTAATTTCATCTACCGCAGGAAATAGGAGCACAAATGATAAGCTTCTTGTTCAGTGTACTTGTTTTGATAAATGGCTTTGATGACACAATGAAATCCTTGAACATAAGTGAAGCGGTTTACCTCATTGCTAATTTTGTATAAAACCCTCTTCAAATACATTCTCATGTCTTCAACTTGCTCAACGGTGCTGCAGTGCAAAAGATGAGTTCTATCGACATCCCAGTTGATTCGTTCCCATTAACAGCGATCCTTTTGCTTTTCTCCGATCCTCCATTTGCTGAGTTTACGTTTACGAGTTATGATATATCCCGTGAATTCCTTCTGCTAGAGGGTTGAAAAGATACGTTCACTCCTTGCAATATAGGATACAATCGCCTTTGAACCCTATTTTGTCTTTTTGCTGGAGTGAAACGCTTCATGAAGGCGAGTGAGATCCGCGAGCGGAAGAAAATCAAATAAGTAATTAAGCTCAGATGAGGTTAAAAGTGCAATAAAGCACGGTTTACGTAGTTTGGGCCGCATACCTGATAAGTTGCTGTGGCGATGTGTTTTGGAATTGAGTGAGATGTAGTGGCGTTGGAGATAATATTTGTGTTCGATCATGAATTATCATGGTATATTTTTATTCCCAAAATGTACTATGCATTTTTAGAAGGGAGGTTATTTGCATGTAGCCTTATAGAAAATGAGGGATAATAGTATATTATTTCAAGGACTTTAAAAAAACTGTCAGTTAGATGGGTATCATTTGTGATTAATGCATAGCAAACAGAAATTCATAAGATGGACTTATCAATGATTCTTTTTTGATTTCTGCTGATAATATTCTGGGGGAAGCTCCATGGAGGGGGGAATGCCGTTCACTTTGCAGTAATAAGTTACAAGTTCATCGTACTCAATCGTTTTGGAGTGGTCCACGTCGATATATTCGAATATCGCTGCTAACTCTTCATTATCTAAGGAGGTGTCAAGCTTTTTCAAAATTTTCTTGAATTCTTCCAAGGTCAACTCCCCGCTTTTATCAGTGTCGTAGGCAGAAAAAGTTTTAAATAAGGTAAGGTTTTTGGTGGTGATAATTTTGTACAATTTCAGGAAGCATTTCTTCGCTTTCTTCTCGAGATCAATTGACAGTTTTGCTTCTTACTCATTATACTCGATATTGAGAGATGCTTGCTTTTTTAAGTTCGGGAGATTTGAATGCTCTTCTCCTTCCTATATACTTTCAGTCTTGTTGAAGGTAATGAAATGTTTTCCCATTTATTTCTCAAGTTCTGCGATTGAAATCGACCCGCTGCCGTCATCATCCATCTGATCAAAAAAGAATAGTATTTCTTCCTTGTTAATATCAGGATGTATATGCTTGATAAATTCAGTAAATTGATTAAAGGATAGTTCGGGTTTATTTTTAAACCCTAAACTTTATAACAGCTTCTTCAGATTGATATTGTTAGAGTTTATGCTGATTCTTAATTCAGTCATTACCATCTTCAGCTTATCCTCAAATTTTTGATTTTATTCAGCGTATTTATGAAATTAACCCGCAAAAATTGGGTGCAGAAAGACTTCGTCCCAAAAAATTCGATTTTTTTAGTGGATCTGAAGACACTTAGTCAGGAAATCTTTGGTTTCCGGCTTCAAGCTTGGATTTATTACTAAAGGCTTGTTTTCGATGTTCTTGACCAGTTAAAACTATGTATGAGCAGTCCATGGAGTCTTTCCATGCAGCATTTCGTAGAATATAAACCCAACAGCCCATATATCGCACTTAGAGGTGTAAGGCTCTGACTTTAATATCTACAGAGGCATGTAGAGTGGTGTGCCGACTGCAGTGGCATTTTTCATCCTTTTGGTGACATTCTTCTTGGCGAATCCGAAGTCTCCAATTTTAATGATCCCCTTATTCATGAGTAGATTGGCTGGTTTTAAATCCCTACATATTTGAATATGAACCTATGGACAATTCCTTCCTTGACGAGCGAGATAAATCCATTACATATCTGCTTCAGCAGACTGATGGCTTCTTCTTCTTGTAGTTTATGCTTTTGTCCCAGCTGTTTTTAGAGGTCACTGTCGCAAATTTATTGGATAATATAGTAATTATGGCTGCTTTCCATAACGTCAATGACACGGACGATGTTTTATGATTTTAGCATTTGCAGAATTTGGATTTAGGAAAGAAGCGCGGATTTTAGGTACTAGTCTTGGTTGACTATATGATGGGAGGAGTACTTAGTTTTTTTTATAGAACCTTCACTGCGCATTCAAGTTTGGTGTTGTCTTGGTGGCCGAGGTAGACCTGAGTAGAATAACGAATACACAGCCATAAGAACCTTTTCCAAGGATGCTTTTGGTGTGGATCACGTATCCATTAATTTTTTTGTCAGCCATCAACTTAAGTTTTATAAAGTAAATAAAACAAGATTTGTTAATGAATAATTTACAGGTATAAAAGATCACTTAAATATTTTTAATTATTTGCAACCTTCAATTATTTGTACATTAGGCAGTTAACATTTCGCACAGAGCATTGATTGGGTTGCCTGCCAATATTAAAACCTTTTACCAGAGTCAGTAAAGGAATCAAATCTAATCAAAGCACACAGTCAATAATCAACAGTCGTATATTGAGAATTCATGTCATCTTTATAGAACCATCCGTTTTTCTTGAGATATTATATCTATATCTTTTGATGGAGGCACTCAAAATAGGATGGATTGGTACTGGAGTCATGGGATTGAGCATGTGCAAACATCTTCTCAACGCCAAATATAGGCTGACCGTGTTCAATCGAACTCCATAAAAAGCCAAATCTTTGCTTGAGCTTGGTGCCACTTGGCAGGAGCCCAAACAGATTGCCGAAAGCGTTGATGTCTTATTCTTGATGTTAGGCTTTCCCAAAGACGTCGAGAATATGTGCCTCGGAGATCATGGCATCCTTAAGTACATGAAAAAGGGGTAATTCTAAACTTACTCAGATCTATTTTAGTCGATCATACGACCAGCAAGCCAAATTTAGCCCTGCAAATTTATAATCGAGCCAAATAGTTAGGAATTGCCAGCATTGATGCTCCTGTTTCCGGGGGTGATGTGGGCGCAAAGGAAGGAAAACTTGTAGTTATGTGTGGAGGATAAAACTAATCTTTGGAGCAAGTGAGACCTATTATGAACAAATATAGTAGAGCAGTGAACCTTGCTGGCGGTCCTGGACAGGGGCAACACACCAAAATGGTGAATCAGATTATTTTGGCAGGCAATATGGCTGGAACTGTGGAGGGTTTAATGTATGCCAGCAAAATGGGCCTAGATCTTCACAAAACTATAGAGACCATTACCCTGGGGGCAGCTTCTTCCACTGCTCTGACAGTGCTTGGCAAAAGAATGGTTGATGGAAATTTTGATCCTGGATTTTATGTAGTTCATTACATAAAAGATCTTTAAATCGCTTTGGAAGAGTGTGCACGGATCGACCTGAGTTTGCCCTGTCTGGCAATAATTAAACAATTTTATGTTGCTTTAAAGGCTCAGGGAGGGGGGAACTACGGAACTCAAGCTTTAATAAAGGTGCTGTAGCAGCTTAACAATCATAAAATCAGCAAATGATGAATCATAAATTAATGTTGACTATTTATTATTGCCTCCATCTTGTATTGATAAATACATAATTTTATCCAAATCTCATCTAATCTTATAAATCTTTTACAATTAACCTACCGTTATCCTAAGTGAATAAGTTATAATATGGTAAGTTATACAAAAGCAATAAAATACCAACGATCACCATCTATTTTATAATCATAATTTTATTTCACATGATAGTTGAAGATGTTTCTTCCAATGAACTGCAGAACAATACCTCAAAAACTAATCTCAAAGGAGCTCTGCCCACACCCACTAGTTAGCAATTTTTTTAGCCCATTGATGAACTTGAACTTCTTATCAATCAGACTGATGAGGCTGAGGATCGGAAAGAAATCACTCTGATACTCGGGCAAATACTCAACTATCCCAGCACTGAGTTGGCTTCACTTCATCGTTAGTGCATGCAACTTGGTGGTCAAGATCTGATATTAAAAGGATTATAAGATGATATGAAACCTTCTAAAAGTAATGATAAAGAGGTAACTTTTTTGTAACTTAGTCAATAAAGACAAATAGCAAAATTTGCCAATGCTGTGGATTTACAAAACAGGAGAGTGGAATCACTCTTTGCACTCCTTTTGACAACGTGAAAAATCTTGGAACGGCAACTTATCTCTACTTTTCAACTTTCAAGAATCTAGGCATTCTAATGGGAATATTGACACTTATATACTCCATTTATTCTCTGATTACCAATATTATAGCCAACAAAAACAACAATGGCGCTTATTCAGTCGACTACTTATCCATTTCCTTAGCTCCAAAATAGAAAGTTGATTCTCGCAATAATCGACAGTATTATTTAATTCAGTGCATATTGGGAGCAGTTACTATGTTCATTTGGATACTGGTCTTCGTAAGTATGAAATATTATGAAATCAAAAGCGAGGAGGAGGAAGATGATTAAACCATTAGCTGTTCAGATTATTCCGTTGTCTTGGAGGGAGTTCCTGTGGATATTAAGGAGAATGAACTTCAAAAACAATTTGATGACTATTTCAATGCAGTGACCGAACATCAAAAAATTCCCTTGAAAAGAAGAAAGCCTTTTAAAATAGTAAAGTTAAGTATTGGGAAGCCATATTATCTGAGTGAGGATGCCCTTCAGAATGATGATCTTAAGTAAATGGAAAAGAAAATTAGTGAGATGAGGGAAATGTTTGTCAAATGGATTAAAGAGAGGCAAAATAACTCGCAGTTTAGTGAATCAAAATAAGTTAGATAAGCAAAGTATGCTTAATATCACAAATTATTGGCTTCAAGGTAAGAAACATATTTGGAAATGGAGAAAAAAATTAAGAAATAGTTATAAGAACAATCAAATGATAGATTAACCACGGCTTTTGTTAGCTTTTAAACCAATTATGCCCAGCAACTTATGTCTTTTCTCAACAATCTCACCATCTTTAGAAGAATTCAAGGAATATGTGGAGATGTTAATCGGTTTGTATTTTTCAGGGGAGATGAGGGATATCATTTAGATATTCGTAGAGCGCCTTAGCCTGAGGACATCGTTTGGACCAACATTGGACTGAGGGATTGCTCGATTTATGGAAGAAAAATTTTTACTTTTTCAGCGACTGCTGTTCTTCTTGGAGTTTGTTTTGTCATTGTTTACGCGTTAAGCGCACAGCAAAAGACTATACAAAGCAATGTAAATACTAGTGGTTCCAGTCGTTATCTTTCAATAGTTATATCGATTGTAATATCAGTCGTAAACATAGTTTTGGGACGTAATTCTTCTTGAATTTAGAAGTCATTAAATTTCTAACTTTATTCTAAAGAGATTATACTGAAACGAATCATCAAGCCAGTTTAGCTATCAAGTCTATCGTAGCCCAGATGATTAACAGCATCCTTATTCCAGTTATCGTGGCTTACTATATCAACAACAATATTTACGATACCAGTGGACTGGCTGACAATATATTTATGCTTTGCATCACTAACTCTCTTGTTCCACCTGTTCTCATCCTTTTCGATCCTTATAATCTTTTTGTGAAGCTTCTGGCATGCATCAAGTCTAGATCAAGTAATTATTGCATGATTTAGGTAGCAAATTATATCAAACGCAAAAATAGCATAACACGATACATTAAAAAATTGAATTCGAAGTGGGCTATCAGTATCTATATGTGGTTAATCTATTCATGTTCGTCTGCTTCTTTGTTTCGCTGCAACCAATTGCTCCTTTTTTTGCACTTATTGGCTACTTATGTATGTATTGGGCTCAAAAATACTGTCTATTTAATCGATACAAAAGACCAATTCCAGGAACTGATTTCATTCATAAAGCTGTTTATCAAATAGTCTACCTTGGGCCCCTGACGTACACCTTGGGCAGCTTAACTTGGTCAAACTTATCCCCTACTGGCATTCCCCCTGAAGCACTATATCCTAACCTCGTGGCAATTGGATTTTCTATTCTTATACTCATTGTGCCATTTCCCACTATTATTACTGGTTGCCTCAAGGATGATACAGATGATCAATTAACAAATTATATAGACCAAAGAGATATATTTCCCTCTGAATACGATAGATTAAATCCAACTACCAGAAAAGAAGCGATCGTGGAATTTTAAAAATTTAGAGAAAGTTAAAAAGCCAACTTCAATAAGCTATCCAAGGAATAGCAATAAAAAAAATTAAAACTCATAAATGCCAATGCTCAAAGGGCTCAATTGAATCAAGTGAATCCTCAAAAATTAATGGGGAGTGTATTTAATCCTAATCCTGTGCCATTTATGCAACATCAACCCATGCCCTATTATGCTAACCCTATGTCTTCAGGTTTTGGATCGCATCCTATGAATCCAATGGCAATGGGTGGATATAATCCTCAAGCAAGCATGATGCCACAAGTCCCGTATGGAGCTCCCCAAATGGGAACGGGAATGGGAATGAATATGGGTATGAACAACATGAATATGGGTTATAATCCATATAATCAAATGGGAGGCTACCAAAACGCATACAATCCTTACAATAATTATGGAATGTACGGAGGCTATAGACCATCTTGATTGACATCATTTCTTCTTAAATTATCCATTCAGTAACATATATAGAATGGCAATATCATTTAATTCCATACTTCTTTATTAACTCTCAAAAATATGAGTTGGCTTGAAAGTTCAAATCATAGTTTGCTTGATTATTTATGCATACTTTCTGGAATGAAGGGTCGGTTTTAAGCTTTACTCATAGTTGTCATCCTACTTCATTAGATACTCGAGTTTTTATCGTATTTTTGGCTAAGAAGTGCGACTCCTGATCACAGTATTTGTCGTTTTGGGTCTAGTTTCCATTCTTGACTGATAGCTCTTTAGTGATTTTCTGGGGCTATTAAATCTATTAAACCTAATTTCGATAGTCTTGCTATTTCCTACAATACATGGCGCTTCGATCACTTTGACTTTCGACTGTTTTTCAAAGTTTTTGCCCTTTAGCATCTCCCTGACTTGTCCATATTTTAAGCATTTTTCCAATTTTGCAGATATGATTTGTTCGAAGAGGGGATGATGGACGTAAAACAATTGATTGTAATATTCTTTTTTGTTTTTCGGCAATTTCTATGAACTATAGCTTCTCAATCTCATCTAATAAATTAAATTGAATAATTCCTTTTATATAACTGAATAATTTGAACAATGCATGACCTACAAAATACGATTAATCTGAAAAGATAATATTAGATTAGTGATGATTCCATCACCATTTATAATATATCGATTTAATATAAAAATTTATTAATCAGTTAGTCTCAGTGATAATTTTACTTTAATAACTGTTTATCGATTCTGTTAAACAGTCAAAGTGGTAATTTCTATTGGTTATTGACAGTGATTGGTAAAACAACTCATCTTATTGACCAAATTAATAATTGTATTTTCATTGACTGATTAATCAACCCAAAATAATATAAACATATATATTTATATCTCCCCACTTAGTCGCCAACCCAAATCCAAGCACATCCATGTCGGTGCCAAAATATTTCCAAAGTTATGATCATATTACTTTTATTTTATAATTTGTTATATTCAATCGTCAAAATGGGAAATTATCAATTTCAAATTCCTGATAACATGAGTAGATAGTGGATCAAAGACATTCAAGATAAGAAGCAGGTTTTCATCAATAAAATTACCCGTTAGCAATTTGAATTGATAGATATTTCAAAAAAGTAGTTTCGACTGAACTATAGACTTCTGATTTAGAGGTCCACCTATATCATTCCGAAAACACCGAAAATTATCCTTCTGAAAAATCTGAAGGGGAAAACATGCATATTAGTTCAAAGCCATGATGAGCCCCTCTCAAAATACATCCCTAAAATAGTGATAGTGGCAGACTTGCTGCAACTTATCAAAGAAATAACTCAAGTGGTGAGGTGTCTGTTTCAAAAATACGGTGCTTTTATGCTAACTGACAAAATGATGGGTGTTAATAAAAATATGTAAATCTTGATATGGATTAATGAGGTGAATTATAAAACATAGGTCCAATTCCCCTTAGAAAGCAGTCATCAAATAGAATACGCTATGATATCTCTTGTTATAAAGATGATAAGATAACACTCTTCCTTCTCTCTCAAATATGATGTTCTGTCCAATCCTCCTCAAAACTTTTAGACTTTCCTCTTTGCTTTAAATGAACTGATTAATCATCAAAAAATCATGAGAAAACCGCTTCATACGAGATAAGCCTTTCGAAGAGCATTTTCGCCTCAATCATTCCCCCAGTAAAAGTCAAAATAAATTCATAGAATTGCTCCTTTAACTATGAAAAAATAACTAATCTTCAACAAGCAAGCATCCAAAATTAATAGAATCCCTTCTTTTATTAAGGCCATCAAACAAAACAAAACTTACTTGCTTAGGAGTCTAAGACATAAAACTGCAGTTTCAATTGATGATTCCAAGTGCTTTAAAAACGACCATAGCGAAAGAAATTCTCCTCCATATAATCAATTTAAATCTCTCGACAAACTAAAGAGTCCTAAAGGGTTAGATACTCCGAAAAGTGGATATGATGTAAGTTCTTGCAAAATAGAGAAAAATTACAGATCAAATTCTAAAGGTGAAACGGCTTAGCCTCTAACAGCCTCTGGAACATCAAGCAGTAACATGGCAAAAAAGAAGCCCGGCTTAGACAAAGATACATTCAAGATTAATATTCAGTAAATGCCTCAGTCCAATAAATAGTTTCAGCCAAGTAGTACTGGAATATCAAGTTATCTACAAAAAGAGGAGAGTTCTCTTTTATTCAGATCTGTTCATAAGATTCCTCAAAGTTTGAAACAGCCAATGCCTCTCGTCTCGCTCTGTCCCAACACGAGTGAATCAAAATACTTCGATACAAACTGCAAGATTGAAGAGTTATTTGATGAATAATCAAAGAACAAATCCAATTCCAAAACTATCGAATAGTAGTTCGGCTAAATGTTCTCAAATCCCCCAAAAAGTCCAAGAAATTATTTTGACGTCTCTCCTGAGAGCACTGAGCTTATGGAAGAATTCGGTAAAATTATGAACATTAATTGATTTTTATAGTATACAATGTTAGACATTAGATTCAATTATCCAATTAACTGACCAGTTTGAGAAAACGCCATTTTAATGAGATACTATTCATTATTGATTATGCTATAAGTTAAATATAAGGTTACTAATTATCGTTCTCAAGATCAAACAAATAAAAGATAACCTGATTTTTAAAATACTTGACTGGACTAATTTTTCAAATAATCAGAATTGAATGAATTTTTGCAGCTCGAGTCCATTAATAAATTTATATTTTCCCCGTATAATAAATTGAAATGGGAGATATTCTTTCCGTTGAAGTTTCCAGTAATTTTGCGGATAACCTAAAGTTCTTGCAGTCAACCGAGGATAACAATTTTGGAAATATTGATATTTATAGAATGACAACTCCGCCCTACGAGTACATCTTTTCCTTCAAAAAAAGCTACATTTAGAATAACTAGAACCTCAATCGTTACTTTGCCCTCATGCAGAAAATTAAAATTATGAACCACTCCGCAATTGCCAAAATACATGTCTGCGAAATTATCGGCGGTAAATTTATGGTAATTAAGACAAACAACTTTGCATTAAACACAAGGAAATGCATGCCTATTGCACTTACTATAATTTTACTTTTGAGCAGGCCATTGCCAAAAAGATAGAAACTAAAGGATCCTTTTTGTAAGAAGAAATAGTATATATCATGAGTTCTTTGGTGGATCTTGCCATATATTTGGAGGCAGCCAAGATATCTTTTGGCAATTACAGAACAGGAAACATATACCTCAGTCCTTAGGGAATGGTAAAAGTGTATCTTTTAAATCTGGAATAGGGTAACAAACATAACGGCTACTACACCATTTTGACATAAACTAAGCAAATTAATCAATATACCCTTGCTCCTGAACAACTGGTTGCCCTTAGGAACAAGCAATACAGCGCCTCTTTCGATTATTATAAAGCTGATATGTTTTCAATTGCAATGGTTATACTCAAACTGATGTACCTAGATCAATCTAAATTTTACTACAACCAGGAGCGGAAAGAAATCCTCATCAGCAAGATCTTATTCGGCTTGGAGATTGCCGAGAAACGCTACTCAAAAAAATTAATAGAATTGATAAAATGGTGCTTTCAAGTTCTGCCTTAAAATAGATGCAGTTTTAAGCAGGCCAGCAAAGCATTGGCAGATGTTAAAACTCATTCAGGGAGTAGTGTGAATTGCATTAGGCTTGATAGAGTAGAGTCCAAGCAAAAAGGTCCAGGAAGCTTAAGTATTAATATATTTAATCCATAAATAAAAGATAAGACTCGCTCGAGTTGCAATAGTCTGACAAAGAAAGCAAGTGATGAACCGATCAGTTTCAGTTCTAGTATTTCTCATGAAAATAGGGGATACAGGACTAGTTCTTATAAGAAAAACTGATTGGTTTTGATTTTTATACTTGCTTGCATCTTATACATATTTTAGTATTAAAACAAAAAGGAATTATTATATAGATCAAGATCATACGTTTAGTCTCGATAATTTGACTTTATATATTTTGAAAACCGTTCATATACAAGAAACTTTTTAGGGAGAAATGGAATGATTTCTTTGGAACAAAGATCCATCTCACGCTGCAGTGATTTTCGAGATTTATTTACTGGAAATTATTTGTCTTTTATAAACTCCCATTTCTTTTCTACTTTTATAAGTAGGTAAGTCTATAAAATACCTCTAATAATTAAGCACTATTAATAATTTATAACTCAAAGACTAATACAATGAATCATAATTCATTTGTCAACTATCCAATCTATTCTCAAAATGGTGATCTTGAAGGGAATAAAACTGATTTCTCAATGAGTGGGCAAAAGAGCATATATATACACTAATTCTATACTGAATAGTTTTTCTCTCCTCCAACCATCAGAAAACCAAAACATGAAACCATGGCTGAAGATACTAGAAAATTCTCATAAGACCCCTCAAGCGCTAGAATGGTCGCTGAACTCACAGAATTAATTCCATAGCTATCTGAAGAGATCAAGAATATGAACCGGAACTAATTTATGGAAGCCTATGCCTTGGCAATGCATGAAAAGAAAAAAGTGGGGATATTCAAAGCAGAGGAAAAAATGATGAAAGCTTAAAAAGATTGCAAAGCCAAAAGCAAACCAATGGAGAGATAAGCAAGAGAGCCACCAAAACAGAGAGAAAAATAAAAAAATACCCTTTAACACTATTTTCCATAAGTAGAAGAAAATCGCAAAAGGACACATGAGGTGATGATGTCAACTAACACATTTAAGACAAAAAATAATCAGGAGATACTTATTTCTGGGAATAATTAAAGACAAGCCCAAGAAAGTAAACTTTAAAAAGGAAAATCTACCTTTGAGATCTGGCCGAAGAAACCATCAAACAAAATTTCACAGAAATTAACCAGAGAAATTCAGAAGGACTTATCAGATGATGATTATGATCCTGAGGAAGAAAGCAAAGGCTATAAAAAGATGCATGACGAAGACTATGAAGTTTCCACAAAGATTCGATATCAAAATAGCAATAAAAGCAATAAGACCCCGATAACCAAAACCAAAGATAACTTCAGAAAAATTAGACAGCAATGATCATCAAATATATATCTACGTTAGGAATTCATATTTATGATTAATTAATTGACTGGTTCATGAACAATTGAATTATATTTAAAAGTTACAAAAAAATGGTACCTTTGTATTTAGGTAGACAACCCAGCAGCCAATTGCTCAAGATATAGTTATTGAAGATGTGCTCAAGACCATGACTTTAGTGGAGGGAGCCGTGGAGTATATGGTTCTCAATTCCGAAGGTATACCTATATTAAAAAAGGTATTCCCATCAAGAAAAGTCCCACAATAACTCCTGAAAAAGCATTGCATCTTTCGTTTTTGATTACTGATTACTGGGCTACTGCGAAAAAGGTTATTCAGTCAGATCTCAAAATGAGTGATGTATATGTACTATCATACGCAGAATCCTATTGAAAAAATCCGAATTAGGACATCAAAACAACGATAAATAATCATCATTCAATCCTTCAGTACTGACTATTTTATAAAGATGGGGAAGCCACTCTATACATGGTGCAGAACTGCGAAAAAAAGAAGGAGGAAATTCCTGAATAAAAAAAATAGGCCCCAAAAGAATGATAATTTTAGATTCAATAATCCGCCTTCTTAAATTTGGGTTATCTTAAATTGATAAGAAAAATTGAACTCAATCGAATTGATTGAGTAATTGCATTTTGGCCTTAATGGCTTGCACATAGTCCTTTTAAACCTCTTCTCCGGTTTAAAAAATACTCTAGTCGCCTTTATTGTTTTTCAATCTGACCTCTTTACGCTTTAGTCGAGCATCAATCAGTTAAGCTTTGGATTTAGCTGCGTTAATCTCTTCGTTCGCAGTTACAGCTGTTTCAGGGATATCCAGACTGCCTATTGGCTATTATTTTGTCTTAGCCAATCTTTTCTATCTTTGGACCTCCAAATATCCTTTTGGTTTGTCAACTTCTTTCTCCTCAACAAAATTAATCATCGGTTTATTTTCTTAGTATTTTGCTGCCTGTTCCCTGATCATACTTTTTAGAAAGGCTAAATTTTCCATTCCGTGCTTCTTTTGATCAAAATCTTCGCTGTGTTTCCTCTCATTCCTTTATGATTTAATATCTTTGTCTTTATCACCTCCAGACAAGCTGTTTCTGTTCGAGACAGTCAACGATCCATTCATATTTCTAACTCTCCTCATAAACTTTTTATTGGCAATAGTCTCCCCCTCAATCTTCTAATGCTGTTTTTCTTAATTCAGCTGTTTATGATATTGACGAATATGTTCATTATAAGCCCTTATCCTATCCTTCTTTGACTGCTCTATTTATCTACCATCAACAGGATATTTTTATTCTACTATTTGTTCAAGAATTAAATATCTGTACTTGCCCTTGTAGAGTCTCTCAGCCAAATCCTGTCCCCTCATGTTATTCTCTTAATGGATCATTTCAAGTTCGGCTTGCTTTCTTATTTGATCATCTTTCTTGAAGTCGAGATATTTACTCTAATGCTCGAGAATATCGTCAGTATCGATAGGTTTATGCTCAGCCCGAATGGTCATGAGTTTCTTTTGACGCTCTTATAGTTCTGGAATGAGGACTTTCATGCGAAATTATTCCTCCTTTTAAAGCTAGAGAGGCTTCTATCTTTGATACTATTTTATCCATTCCTTAAATTCCTCTTTTTTAATACTCTACTGATGTTTTTATGCCAGTCTTTGCTGTAATTTGTTTTGATAATATTGGTGTAATTTAGTTCTCCTCTCTTACCGTTCCATATCCTTTGCTTACACATCCTTAAGCTTTTGGTACTATTATTCTTCTCTCTTCGAAGCCCGGATAGATTCATAATATTTTTTTTCTTCTTTTCGGCGCTATTGCATGTTCCTTACAAAAGATTCTGCCTCTTTTGTGCGAGGATGTTCAATGCTATAGTAGTGTTTCTAAACAATGCCATCAAGGTCTAGTTTCTGTTGTATCTTATTTCTAAAGTATTCTGCTTCAAGCTACTCCCTCAAGTTTCCCACTTTGTTCTTGACCTAAGTCATTTTTGGATTACTTATCCTTCCTTAATTTTGAGGTAGCGATAGTGATCTATTTTTTCCATTTAATGAAGTTCCTCTTTGGTTCTGGGAGATTTCTGATATAGTAATAAGAATACCCTTTTTTATACTTTGAAATTAATGTCTTTTTGCACTTCGATTTCTGCATCATGGACAGTTTCGTTGATTTGCTGTATTAATGAGTGGATACTTTTTTCAGGTATTTGTTGGGAGTTGTGTGCTGATATAGTTCTTTGAGGTATTCTTTTTCTGTGTTATTGGTCTCACTCACAAATACTTTGTGCTATAATCTCCCTATTTCCTGCTTTATATTCTTAATTGAAGTCAATATACATCCGCTGTGCCTCTCTTCAGCTGTTTTTTGGATAGCTATAGCTGTTTGCCAAGTTAATCAAGAGAAGCAGCAAATTTAGGTGATTTACTTTGAGGTGCCACTTTACGCGATTAATGAATTTTTTGTTTTTGAATGAGTGGAAGCTCGTCCACCCACTCTGGTTCTTGTTTCAAATTGAGGGTGACCTAAAGTTATGGTTAATAATGTAACTCCTCCCTTTAATCGAACTAATTATTCATTTAAGATAACAAATTATATGGCTTGATTATTCTGAGTAATGTCCAATAAGATATAGGATTAATTTACAAGCCAAGGACAATATAATCTTTCCTTCTTGATGATTAAAATTTAACGAACTGCCTCATTACCATTTAAATTTTTTGACTAAAATGCTTTCTTATTTGAATTATCCGTTTCTCAACCAGTTTTCTGTATTAAATTATATAATATGATAAAATAGGAAAAAAAGAAAATTAGCTAATAGACAAATGCTATGGAAGAGTAAATCCCAACAAGAAAAGGGAAAAGAAGAAACTGTATAGTTGTTCCAGGCTCCTCCAATCCCAATGTGGCGCAAATATACTCTGATCATTTGATCAATGAGATATCTTCTAAAAAGCACGAAATGGATGAGGAACAAAACCCCGAAGGAATGGAAATGATATGAATGGTTGTTTAGGCTTAGAATTATTCATTATTAAGATCATAAGCAACTACTGTCTAAGGATATATGAGGTTAGTTTAAGTGCAATAAAATCAATGGATGACAATCTAAAATAAATGAATGCTGCAATAATAATATAATTAAGTGGATGTAAAATAAAAATATTGCTTTCAAAACCACCTACAGCGCTTCTTCAACCCGCTACTACCGCTCAGTTAAATACAGAGTGAGTGAAGGCAATACACGACCATTAACAAATGCTTCCCATTCCAAAACTGCCTACCCACAAACCAATCAGTATCAAACATGGAGAAAACCAACAAGCTTTTCTCAATGCAAAAATAAAAACAAAGCCAACATAACCAATTAATAAGCAGAAAACAAACTCAATCCATAACTAAAGATAAGTTATATGGACACCTGGACTTCTCTCATGAAACCAGTCGAAAGATAAAATACGGAAGAGGAAGTCAATAGCAAAGGCAGAGTTAGCCTTCCTAACATCATTTAGTATGACCCTTCGCATTTCACCAGTCTGGATCCACTGTTTCTCCCCATCTAACATATTGAGGTACCTATAAAATAACGCAGGATGGAATAGCAAAATTGAAACAGCAGCTACCTCAGCCCAAAATTTAAATGGCTCAAATTCACCATGATATGATCAATTTTAAACAGAAAATTATGGCAGACTTATAGAAGACTTAGAGTTATGGATTAAAAGAGTTTTAGAGACTACGCAAAATGCTTAGAGCGGAGAAAGTGTTTAACCAAGAGAATAAACTGCGCTTCAAAAGACAGTACGACTAACTATTGAGTGAAGACGAACAGTTTAAACTAAACTTCTAAGTCACTAAGCCCCGACTCGATGTTTTGCAATCCTAAATATTTAGCTGTAAACCCTTTGATCTATCGAGAAACCCTGAGTTAAATGATGAGTTTCCCCAATAGTATTTTTGATTATTTTTTGACTATAAAATATCGACATTGTCATACAATAAATGTCTTGAGTTCATCAGTATGATAGTTTTCAAACAAATAGCAACTATCGATAAATATCATTAGTTATTCTTATTAGTCAATAATCAGTTAGCCAAATATCCTATTTTATATAGTGCGGCAAAATTGTCAACTTGCATATTATTTAGGAAACACAATGCCCAAATTCAGTCAGAGCAGAAGTAGAAGTAGAAGTAATGGCAAGCATCAATCAAAGGAGCAACATGACAAGACTCAAGAGACTAAACTGTACGTCAGCGGTCTTTAAAAGAATGTACAACATATCTCAATTTAGGTGGATGAGCTTGAACTGCGAAAACTCTTTGATAAGTTTGGAAAAGTGACTGATGTGCAAATCAAAAGAAAGGATGGCTTTTCTTTTGCCTTTGTGACTTACAGCAGCATAAATGAAGCAAATTAGGCAATCGAGGGAATGGGGATCGGGCAAAATATCAATGGAAAAGAGTTTCAAGTCAATTTAGCAAAGACTAAAAAACCAATAGTTTAAGATCATCCAGGCAAAGAGGACTTCCGTCCTCGAGGTTGCTTCAAATGCAATGAATAGGGTCACTTTGCTCGATAATGTCCGCAGGCATGTATCTTTCATATTAATAAGATCAACCTAAGAAAAGAACAGATCCTCATCAAAGCAATTTTAATAGTAGCTATCGTGGCAAAGATACCTCAATTGGTAATGCTCCCAAAGTATACTACAAATCCCCGATAAAATCAAATTCTGGATCTCGATCTCCATCAAGAGAAAAATATACGAGGAGGAGAAGGAACAATTCACGGTCGAACTCATCATCAATATCCCCAAGACGAGACTATAGAAGGCATAGTAGAAGGAGACGAAGATTAATTTCATCAGACTCTGGCAGCCCACCCCGCAGACACTCCATTCGACAGGTGAGGAGATCAAGAAGTCCAAATTTGGGTGAAAAACGGAGTCGTAGTCGCAACGGTGATCGCAGAAGCCGTTTTTATAAGCATAGAAGAACCTTAAGGTCAAGATCTAGATCATTCTCTTGATTTACAGAAGGCAATGTATGTTAAATTGAACTAAAGATTAATATAATTTGGCCATAATTGTGCAAAAATTATCATCTTTAAATTGCCAAATTCACTCCATTCTTTCCAATTCATTAATCGGTTTATTACAGTCCACTATTTCAACAATCTTGCTGCCCTGGCTAATTTCTTTGTCATTTTGATTAGCAACTGTGTCCGAAGCCACTTCCTCTTTACTGTTGAGATAAGGATAAGTCAAAATGTTCTGTATACGATCACACTTACGAACTCAAATTAATCGCAGCTTTATAATTGCTTTGGTGATTCGTTTGCTTAGTCGACCATTTTTTATTCATCAACATTCTCATTATCTTCATTGTCCTCGTCTTAGGATTAAGAAGAGGAATCTTCAACTGATTCTAACTTAGCGTCTATTCTCTGCTCTGGTTTGATCTCCTGCTGGAGGAGTTCATTGTTGGACTGTTTTATTATCGGCATAAATTGCTGCAGTTGGTCGAGGACTAGTATAAGATATATCCATACGAGGAGAACGAGGTAAAAAACCTATTTCGGGTTTGTCCTTTCTCTCCATTAATTTAGCGATAATGCTTTCAACTTTTCCGTCTTCATTGCGTTTGAGTTGATAAATAGGTTTTTAAAACTGAAGTAGATTACTATTTGGCGTGGATTTGACTGGTTTCTTTTTTGTTTCTTTTTCTGGCTACATTTGTTGTTAAACTAATTTCAATTATACCAATTACAACTATGATATAGCATAAATAAATTATAATCCACAAAGTAAAAGAACATATGATTTTTTATGAATAGCAGCTGCCAGCATCATAATCAAGTTTGAAGCATCCAGAAGAGTCAAAATAGAAGATGGGGCTAGTTATAGTCAAACAGGAGTAAATACAAAAATACCGACAGTGGACTCAATAATAGCATGTCCTTTACATCATTTTTCTGGAGATGAACCGATAGAAAATCAAATCTCGATTTTTACGGAGGTATCTCCCTTTTAATCCAGATCCAACACTTTCTATAAGGAAATGTCAGGGTTCGTCAAAACCAAAAGCGGGGTTCAGTGCCGCAGTCACAACCAAAAATACTAGGATAAATATAAATACCCACATAAGATCATTCGAGAGGAAAAATTAAAAATACCCAATGATGTCTATTAAGAAGCCCAAGTCAGAGTCAAATAATCTATTCAAAAATACCAAACTTAAAACAATTAAAAAAGAGAGACCTTAGAACTCAAGGAAAAGAACGTCATGATTAAGTAAAAGTCGTAGATATCTTGCCAAACCGATATTCAAGGCACTGAGGTGGCTATGGTGATGCAGAGCGAGCTGTACAGTCAGTAGCCCAATTTGTTGCAAGTGTACAATCCGCCCAACTTGATGCTGCAACATTGGAAATTCAATGGAATAAACTGGTATTGTTGAAATTAGATTTCTTTTATCATTTGATTAGATTACAATTTAATTTCTGACAAGTTGAATTAACAAGAAAAATGCATAACTGACGGAAGATATAATATCACGTTTTAATTGCTAGCAAATATCACTGCGAAACTCAATTCCCCACCAATCCATCAGCAAGATTAGTTTTTGTAATTTAATCCCAAACTTGAGGAGGGAGCATAATATGTTTATGAGCAAATAATCAGAATTATCATTATTATCCATAAATGGATGGCTGCATCTCCATATATATTTTTTGTTTTGTTTTGAATGTAAGATGACCACCCATAAAGTTGGAGTTGAGATGTTGATATCATCTTCCATTATTTATTTCATATGGCATTGCAACCTCCTCTTCCAGAGAAAATTACTCAGCTACAATGCGACTAGTGCAATCGAGGGCTACAAACTCAATTCCTCGGTTGGCTTGCTTAGGCCTTTAAATATCAACCAAATGTCCTGGCAAGGTTCCATCATGAAATAGAGGCCTTGGTGGGATTAGCCTAGTTTAAGTACACCATTGCTGCCAGTAAGCCTCAGCCCGGTGACTACCTCCAAAATATTGAATTTAAGTAGTTTTCATACAATATAGACCCCTTTCGAATAAGCAAAAGATACTGTGGTTGATCCTGTCCGTTATTCTTCCTTATTTACTGCGAAAGATAAGCGACTACAGCTCCAACAAGGACTCAACATTCTGGAAAAGAGTGCAGTGGTTCATAGCGCAGTGCCAGAGAATTTTAACTGTGCTGTAGTTTGTAAATTACGCCATTTTTATATTAAAGGGCAAGTATCGCACACTTACTCAAAGAATTTTGAACATCAGCATGAAATTTATAGACCCAGAAAATAAGAGAATCCTTAACTTTGCACTCATGAACCGCATGCTCGTTTGGCAGGTCTATGAGCTATTTTTGAAGACAGTTCTGCCTGAACTCTTCGCTTTTGCTTCAGGCCCACTCAAAAATCTGTTTTATCTGAGCTCATACTTGCAACCAGATACAAATCAATAGCAAAGAGGGTGTGTTTTTTGCACAAGTTCCTAGATTGTCATGCCTCAACAAGCCCACCCCTGCCTGCATAAAGCCTGCTATTATTGCAGTAAATCTCATAAAACTAAAACTTGCCCGTTGTGTTCCCAGCCAATCGACCGCTGGGCACCTTTGCTTCGCTGAGGAATCTACTCCTCCTTCCTCACACCTTTTCTGCCGCACTGCCCAAACATGCATGATTCCATACTCGTTAATCCTCATAATATCCACATGCCTCACAGATTAATGCAGTTTATAAATTGATAATCCACTTGGCTCCTTCAGTCAACTGGAGATCGGCTAAATTGTTATGATTTGGCTGAGTTGAGCGAGGATATAAATAAAATTATATTTAATTTAATTTAATCCGGCATGAGCGACAACGAACTGCTGACCACCATCCATAACCAGGATGAATAGATCCGTAGGCTGCGTTTCGAATTACAGGAGCGAAGCGGCATCAATTACGAGGAGAAATACAAGAAAGCTTTACGTTCTATATAAGAAATAATCCGTGCTAACAAACAAATAAAAGAGGAGTTGGATAACCTCCGCAACATGAGACAGGCTGATCTTGAGGCTTTCTCCAATGCTCAGAAGGAGGAGTTTAAAAAGGCCTATGACTCCCTCCTCAAAGACAAGAATAACTACGTCCTCAACATGCAGACGCTGCAGCTTGAAAATTAGAAACTCAAATTTACCATTGCAGAACTGCAAAATCAGAACCAACTCGCGTTGGATAAGAATTAGCAACTATCGAAAATGGAGGACAAACGGAATGTTACTAATGGAAAACAGAAAGAAGGCGAGGGCTCGCCGCAGAAATCTGCTAATCGTGACCAGAATCAGGTTCTACGCTAGAAATAGGCTGAATTTCATCGGACAATCTCCAACTATGAGGAGCATCACTCAAATCTGACCCGAACCAATAAACGACTGGAATAACGTATATCGGAACTGGAAAATAAATTACAAAATAGTTAAAAAACTTGGCGAGTCAAGCTGTAAACAAAGGAACTTTAGGTGATTGACATCAAGGCGCTAACGAGGCAGGAGTTCACTGAGCAAATATCAGCTTTGAGAAAGGAAAACTCAGTTCTGAAACTGGGCAACAACGACTTAGTTATTAAAATTTAAAGTTTATAGAAGACCACAAGTAACAACACCAAGAAAGGAAGCTAGAACTATGATTGGGAAGCTGATTTGGTGCAGGAAATGATCGCGGTCAAGGCTAACCTATAGCCATTGCGACAGCAGATCGGGGAACTGCAATAGATGAACTTCTATTAAAAGGAACAGTCTGTGAGGGAAAGAACAAACTTGCAGACGCATGTTCTCGAGTTGGAGGCTGAAGTCGAACGACAAAATTAAAGTATTAAGAACTTGGAGAGGAAGATATTGGAGTTGCACCAAGAGAGAGCAAGTTTGGAAGAAAAGGCACAAAGGTTAAAATCGCTGGAGGAAGACAACAAACTCCTCAACGGAAGAGTTATTGTTATGGAATCACGATAGATAGCCCTCAAGAACAGGACAGGTGAGGAGTTGGAGGAGCGCATCCTCTAATTTTAGACCAGGATAGAACTTCTCCTTAGCAATAAGGAAGGTCTAAAGGAACTGAGAGAGGTCGGAATTCACCAACTATTGGCTCTCAAAGCATATATCTTATAATTGGATAGTAAGCTAAAGGAGTTGCTTGGTTCAAACAACCACCTCCTTCGCAAATACAAATCCTACAAGGAACGATATCAAGCATCCATAAAGGAGGAGAAGACTTATGGAATGACCATTAATACTCTAAAAATGAAGATTCTCGGCTATGACAAGCTCGTGCTAAAACTACAAAACGAGCTCTAGAGCATGGTTAAAATCAATCAGCAAGAAATACTGATCGCTAGTCGTAAACCTGAGGATGATGGCAAGACGTAACTCTACCGCAAGAAGTATGAACTAGCCAAAGAGAAGTTATAAATTCAGTAAAAATACAAGGAACAAGAAATATAAACTCTGAAACTCAATTACTAAGCCAAAATCATGGAACTCACAATTAAGCTGGAGGATATGAAATCCTTGAGAGAAACAATTGAACTGTATCGCAATAAGAATGAAGAATTGCAATCTTTGATTACTAGGAAGGAGAGTGAATTGTTTGAGAGCAAGCTCAGTCAATCCAAAGTTGCAGGCAATGAGCAGTTGGAGAGGTCCATGACCAATACCAGACAAACTAAGGATATTATCAACAACTTGCATCTCACCATTAAGACTAACGATTAGAACATATTCAAACTCCAAAACGAGCTTAGAACCAAGGAGGACAACTACAAACGTACCATTACTAAACTTGAGAGGGAGATGGGTGAGCTCAAGGAAGACCATTAAAGGGTTACTGCCAGAAGGGAGATAGACTACAATCTTTCCCTTGATCAAGACAGCAAAAAGCACAAAACTAAAATTGCAGACCTGTAGTAAAAATTGCGTTTACTGCAAATCAGTCAAAATGATGAAAAGGCCAAGTACGCAGGAGATTTAGAGGCCAAGCTACATAAACTAGAGCTCAGAGCTCAAGATGCCGATGCCAAACGTGAGGAGGAAGCTTTCAACCGTCGCCGATTAGAAAAGCAAATTCTGGATCTGACCAATGATACTGAGGAACTGCGCCGGCTGAACTCTGACCTCCAACTCAAGCTATCTCAGGCTCGATCATGGTAGCGATAAAATGAATAGCTGAGAATAAAGTTGTAGTAAAGTTCAAAGCAGTCGATGAGGGGAAGCTACATTGATTACTAATTGCAGGGGAAGGACAACATCATTCGCAAATTAAACAACTAGATTCTTGAATTGAGGTCAACCACTGGAAGTGTGAGTGAAAAGGACATTACCATATCATCCCTACGCAATGAAATTGCCTACCTCAAAGCGGACATCGATGGATTGCACGATACAATCAACAAATACAGCAATTAAATCGTCTTCTTGAAGGGAAATCTTGACTCCAATAAGACAACTTATAACACAGGGATGGAGGATATGGTTAGGGGCAAGGAATAACTTATTTCACAACTTAGAAGAGACGCCAACAATAAAGACCTCACAATAAATGAGCTTGAAGAAGAAAAATCTAAATTAGAAGAAACCATCCGTAAGTTAAAGCGAGATCTTACCTAAATTGATCCGTTAAAGGAAGAAGTCGAACGCCTGCAGACCGCCATCACTGATAAGACTGCCTTTGCAGACAGATTGCGCCAGGATAACACCACCTACGATGAGGAGATCTAGAGGTATAAGAGAGAACTTACATTCATCAAATAAAGCTACCAGAAGCAGAGCTATGATTTGCTAGAAAGGGATGACGAAGTGTCCAAACTGAAGCTGGAAATAAACACTGTAGTCATACGTAATAAGGAACAATTGGAAAGCAGATTTAGCGATTAAATCGATTAGAAAGATCGACAAATCAGCAAACTTAACGCTGACTTGCAAATGCTCAAAAATAACCTCACCACTGTTTCAGAAGACAGGGACTACCATGAGGAAACTGTTAAACGAACTAACAATGATATAGGTAGCCTAAGAGCTCAAATCAATGACCTAGAAGAACAGAATAGTCAACTAAGGGATCAGCTCTACGCCAAGACGCAAGAGTTGAGCAAACTTCAATTCACGACCGACAATTATCGTTCTCAAGTCTAAGAGTACGCACTCAAAGAGGAGGAAGTTTTCAAGATGAGAAACGAGCTCTTTGCCGTTAGAAACTAAATCAGCATCATGCAGGATGAAGTGTATGCAAAGGACTCAGCTGCAGCTAGAATAAGCAAGGAGCTGAGCTATCTTAAGGATCGCTAAAACCAACTTTAGGAAGAATTGAGGACTCAAGCATAATCTAGCAGCAAGCTCACTTATCAAATTAGTGCCCTGCGTACTGGAGATGATGAGAGCCAGAATGCATTGCAGGAAAAGGAGGCAATAATCGTTAAGCTGACCAGTGATGTGAATTCTGCGAAAAATAAATATCGAGAGTTGTAAGAAGAGATGGAGGAGCGTGAGCAAGCCTTTGGATTACTGACTCAGTAAGTAAACAAATTGAAGGGTAACCTCAGCTACTATGAGGACGATTTAGAAAGCAAGAATACTCAAATTGACAGACTCAACCGAGAGAGGCAAATGCTACGCTAGCAAATCGAACAATTAGGAGAAGAAATCACTCAAAAAAATCAGGAAGTGGGTCGGGCCAAGCAGGAAACCTTCGCCGCACGCATGGAAGGCAGTGAACGTGAGTATCAGGAGAAAATGCGTTACGATCAGGACATATTCACTTATAAAAGTAAAATTACTTTGCTGGAACAAGCTTTTGAGGACAAGGATGGAGAGGTGAGAAGAGCCTTGATTGAATTGGAAACACTGCGTAACAAAGAGCCGAATGCGCCGATTGTGGACTAAGGGGAGTTGTAAGACCTAAGGATGGAGTTGGGAAAGAAGCAGCGGGAATTAATCAACTTGAAATTTGAACTAGAGGACAAGCAATATCAGCTTGATGGAGCCAATAGTAATCTAGTACTTCTAAAAACCACTATCTACGAGTATCAGCAACAACAGGAACAAGACCGATAGCAGTATGACAGCTCGATCAGGGACAGAGGTCTACGCTAACGAAAACTGCAGTAGGAGATTTCCCTACTCACAGAAGAGTTGTAAAGAAAGCCGGCCTACATAGAGCCCTCAAAAGTCAGTTACAGTATCACCTACAGTGAAGAGGAAATGGCTGCTGTTAACGAACAACTTTCTAATAAGCAACGCTAACTCAACAATACTCGGTATGAGTTGGAAGATAAACTCTACTTGATTGAAAATCTATCAAGTAAGATTAAGATTCAATAAAAACTTATCAAACAGTTGGAAGAGCAGAGAGAGTAGGAGAGCAGCAGGAGGTCATCCTAAATTCATGAGTTCGTCAAGCGAGAAAGGCAGTATAAGGAGTCAGATGTGCTTCAGTTCGAATAACCGAAGTATCAATTCAAGCAATAACTTCCCCAGGAAGAAGTTCTCTCACAGTCCGTTGGCCCATAGTTTGACGTTAACAAGGCAAATCCCATCAAGATAACAACAAATTTGGTCAGTGTGAATAACGAATTTAACAGTCCTGACTCAGTAGAGATATACTCTTATGAAAGGACTATTGAACAAGAAATCAGAAATCCATTCTAACAGATTAGCGAAGTCCACTAACATTTAGAGACTAGCCAAGGGTTCCTAAGTAGCAGAAGGCAAGATCCAGTTTCAGAGCCACCAGCACAAAATGCTGAGCCGGCGGCACAACCATAAGTGGATCATGAGTAGGAGTCATCGAGAGATGGCAAAGATAGTTTAATTATGCAGCTGCAAAAAGAGAAAAAATAAACTGATTCCCAGCTCGGAAGAATTACTATCAAGATTCAAAACACAACTCAATTGGCTGCTCAGTCCCCTCAATATGCTCCAAACGCATATGTGTCACCTCAGACTACCTTCATTTCGCAGCCTTATTCCGGTTTCCAAAATCAGCAGCAGTATGTTAGACTTCCTCAATCTCAGTCCCAAGTTACCCGACAGACCCGCCTTCAAGAGCAGCAATTTGTGCGTTACTCACAACAGGTGCCTTTCCACACTTCTCCTCCTGCTCAAGCACAAGCGATGATTCGTCCTCCAATGATAGGAGTGCCTCAAAATTTGGGACAGTTCCGTTCTTTTTGAGATGATTTACATAACATTGATAACGTTGATAACATGGACAATAGTTGATAATTTTAAAAATTAATGATAGTGACAAGAAGAATAAAAATAAGGTATATTGGTTCACTGCACGTTGATAGGCAAGGGCTTCTTGCCATTCCAACGGTTTACTACCCGTGCCTTGCAGTAGATCTTTTATGCTTCAGCGTTCATGTTTACAACGTTCCCTACTTTTTTACTTGAAGACCTATCAACTGAAAGCTTTTGATAGGGTTATTATTTGCGCTTCGATCTTTCGTTGGCAATCTGGGGACTGTAAGGCTCATCCTTCATGCTTTAGAGATTAATGAGTAATTCCCTAACCATGATGCTCCGTTAATGCTCAGAAGGCTTTGCAGCTGAGTTACTGTCTATCCATTGGTCTTGATGATGCCGTAGGTACATCTTTCTAAGTGTTTATCGCATGTTTTGCTGAAGTCCTTTGGGAATTCTGCTTGAGTATTGATCCTTTTACTATTTTACTTGTCTTGCTTTTCCTGCATCCATACTGCTTCTCCTCAATGAACGGCTGCTATTGCTTGGCTCGTCCCTCCCTTTTTGCCACCCTTCATGTTCTTGCTGCAGCAAGCTGTATATCAGGTTTGTTCTGTATTCTTCCTGCCTGTTCCGATCATCTTCAGAGTAACGAAACAAATGTCCACATTTTTTGCCATTTATTTCTTGCCAGGACAATTTTTTAGATAATTTTGGATGGCTGAGTTGCGCGCGTCGATCAGCAGGAGACATCCAGTTTACTCGTGTATTCCAGTACTCACTTTCATTAAATTAGGCTGTGGGTTTCTGCAATAGTCCTGAGAGTCTCAGTTTATTTTCAGGGTTATTCTAAAGAGGACAGAGCTCTGATGATTATAGAGCCTTATCATTGACTGAATTGTTCTGATAATTAACATTTTTTGAGTATTGAAGTTTGCGTGGAGAAAATATCTTGCGTGGGGATTTAACTGGCTGAGTATGATTCTGCTCCCATGAGTTAGCTTCAGTTATTTGCTGATCGATTTCAAGAAGATTGGAGATGGCTTTATGTTCAGTCGGATGCATATTATTGTCAATATGGTCTTCGAGCATAAATGTTATGATAATATAATAAAATTATCCTTTATCTTTAGGGCAGCTGATAGTAAAGAATATTTATTCAATTCCACTAAATACTTATCCAACATATCGAACATAATCATTTTTGACCTTTTTGATTGA
>Ga0302188_10000178_pt1 | contig 52074 bp, 71 predicted proteins | sample II_Bog_E2_1_FD_198783 | JGI IMG/M metagenome (GOLD analysis project Ga0302188, IMG submission 198783) | Peat permafrost microbial communities from Stordalen Mire near Abisko, Sweden - II_Bog_E2_1 | ecosystem: Environmental > Terrestrial > Soil > Wetlands > Peat | place: Sweden: Abisko... | reverse complement strand
CTTCAAGAGAAGCTATCAGCCACTATTGCTAACTTTAGGCTAATTTGGCTAGAGCTAAAAAGGTGACACTCTTCGCAGAAGCACGATAAAACTTGAAAAACTCTTATGCAATATTATCTTTTGATTACGCTTTAATCCAATCAACAACCTCCTCTAGACTTTTATGCTTTTCCTGGTGGTCATGAATTCAATAATAATAATATGAGTTGATTAATTTCTATAGAATTTAAAGCAATGCCACCAAAACCAGCGTAAAATATATATTTAACCCTGAGTTTAACGATGCGGCTGTCCTCCCTTCGCCGCTCCATCGTTGCTGGATGCTTAGAAATTTGCTACTGTTTGAAGTTTTTTGGCATTATTGAATATTATTCGTTTTCAATATCTACAAAAAAAAATCAAAGGGCAATGCATTTATTACGGCCTTGGCTCTCAATTTAGAGTTCTCTACATATTGGCGGCAGTAAGAGCATAGCTCTGATTAAGCCAGCCATTTACAGCGACTCTCGTCTGAGTCTATCCTTGTTTGACAGTTTCTGACTTCCCGCTCTGAATAGTGTAAACTTCATTCTAAACTCATTTGCTCTTAATTGGTTGAATTACTTCTTTTGCGAACTTGGTCTAATCTCCATTATAGACTTGATTTCTAAATGGATTCGAGCAGTTTATTAGACTTTTAAGAAAGATGCGTCTTAGGTTGGCATTTGGGATTTGAGACGCGCACTATAGAATGAATTTTCCTTCCTAGACCTATGAATCATGAGTGAGTTGATGCATTGCAGCAGGACTGAACAGTCCAATGAGCGCAATAACGCCTGCAATTGCGAATCACAGAATTAGAGTATCAATGCTGTCAATGTGGCTTTATTTCAGTATTAACATAATTGAGGTGCGGGGTGATTATTTTCGTTTGGTCATTATAAGAATAGATTCTCTTTTAAATGGATCATCCCGTCACATTGGAGGAGGAACGCAAGGTCTGGACCATCCATCAGTCAGTCAACGGCACCACTTACTACTACAATAGAGCTACTAAAAAGTCTCAATATGAGATGCCTGAGTGTTTCAAGACCACGGAAGAAGTTCTAGAGCATCCCGATTGGAAAGAGTATCGCACGGCAGAGGGCAAGAAGTTTTACTATAACGCAACCAACCGAAAATCATGCTGGCAGCTCCCCAACGAAGTCAAATAGTATCGGCTTAAGCTGGAGTAGAAGCGGAGGAAAGACAAGGAGGAGGGAAAGATGGAGGAGAAGGAAGTGCTCACCGAAGCATAGGAAATTAAACGTAAATTTATGGCGTTGCTGAAGATGAAACTTATTGGAGTGACTACCAAGTGGGATAGTTGCATCAAGTTATGCGAGGACGACCCGCGCTGGCAACTTCTTAAGATCAGCGATAAGAAAAAATACTTTAACGAATACGTGGCTGATCTCAAGAAGATCAGTGATCAGCAGAAACGAGCCAAAACTGAAGTGAGCAAAAACCAATTCCTGAAAATGCTCAGCGAAAACACCACGCTGACATCGGACTGCAAGATGCATAAGATTGCTTATGATTTTCTGGCTGATTCGCGGTGGAGGTTGCTTGAAGAGCATGAGAGAGAGAATGCCTTTCAGATCTACATGGATGAGCTCGCTCAGAAAGAGAGAGACTAGGCTTTGAAACTTAAGAGAGAAAATTGTTAAGCCTTTAGGGCTGCACTCGAAAGGGATATGATTAAACACAATGCCAAGTGGGATTAAATTCGCGACCAATACAAAGGTGATGGTCTCAAGGATTTCCATCCCTACGACCGCATCAGTACTTTCATCGACTATATCTTGGAAGCAGAAAAGAAGTATGAGGATGATGTTGCGAAAGAGAAACGACTCAGGTAGCGTATCAACCGTATTAATTTTCGCAATTTACTCAAGGACAAACTCTTGGCAGGATAGATTCCCTATAAGATGAGATGGCGCGAGTTCGTGACTGAATTCAGGGCTGATAAGGCCTTGCTGAATATGATGGACCCCTCCCAGCCCGGCTCATCTGCTCATGAGATTTTCTAACATTTTATGGCTTAGATTCGTGAGAAGCACAAGACTATGAAGACCTATATCAAACATCACTTCAAGCGCAGCGGCTTCAAAATGATAGAAGAGACTACAAACACTGAATTCAAGTCCAAACTGTAGGACCTGCCTGAATTCGCCGCTTTGAAGGATTTCCAGCAGGACTATTTCCATAAATACTTCCAGATGAAGATAAAAAGCAAGAGGGAGAGCAAATTGGCCAGCAGCAGGAAATCATCCAAAAAATAGCGTAAAGTCATCTTCAAGATCTTCAAGACTTTGCAGGGACGCGATTTGTTGAAAAATAAATATAGTATAGAGGCTCACATGGAGGAGGTGGAGAGGAGTATGAAGGAGCAAAACTATTCCATTACTCACGAGGCAATTTTCAAATATTATCTAGCGTTTTTAGAAAGTTGTGAACAGCCGCAGGCGAACGACCGGTCGAGGTCCAGCCACAGTTCGTAAAGTGTAAAGAAACATAAACGCAAGCACAAGGTAGAGGAAGTAGTCGACTAGGACGAGTTTGCTTCGACCTTGAGGAAATTCAGCATTCCATAACTGAACGAACTCAAGAAGCAGCAGCTGAACGAAGCGGAAGAGGAAGGTGAAATCAAGGATGAGGGGGAAGAGCGAGGATAGGAAGGTTCTAAAAAGAAGCCCAAAGCCAAGAAGAAAACCGTGTCGTCGAGTGAATCCGAATGAGATGTTAGTATTAGCAAATTATCAGGTTTATAATTCAATTATCACCTACTTAACAAATCTCCTATTTAGAGGTAACCATTTAGCCAACATTGAGAAGAGATGGATATCCGTATAGATAATTGACGGTTGTATTATTTCATTACGTCTAACGATATATCTTATATTATTTCAATTGAATCACCAATGAGTGGAGAACCTAACGCACGCTATGGATCAGGTGATAACGCTTATAGCAAGTAAATGTATTATCATGCAGCTCTCAGAGTTATGGTCAAGCACCCAAAGTTAACTTCAACCATCCCAGTGGAGGGTACTCCTTATTTTACTTAGAAGCTATGCTCCACCAGCCCCAAGCAATGACCCATACCTTAAAGATCAGCACCGCAATCAGCCAAACCAACTACCAGCATTTTCTGAAACAGCTCATAGAGTGGATGACTAAGTTCTGTGCAGCAAAACCTGCTGTATTGCCTCTGCCGTCATTGGCGTTTTAATATTGACAGTAGTCCTACTGTTTGCGTTCGGAGTTTTTGGAAAGAAGGACAGCAATAGCACACCCGTAGTTTCACCAACTGCTGCGGCTGCAGCTTCACCTGCTGCTTCAGCTACAGTTTCCCCCACTGCTTCCCACAATTTGGTTGCACATGATGTTGAACTAGAGGATGATGAGGATTCATCCTCTGAAGATTCCAGCGATTGGGTTACTCCGACAGGAAGTACCTCAGTAAGCTCCACGTCTCCTCTTTAAACAGTCAAAGATTCAACAGGCGACGATACAGCTTCAGATGATGATTCAGACTCTTCTGATTCGGATTCGTCCTCAAGCTCCCCTCGCTGATTATGATGACTATTCCATATCCCTTCTAAATAAATTACATTCACCCAATAAAATCCCTAAATATAATCAACGTCTCTCATCATATTTGTAGTCTCACTTTGACTGCATTGCTGCATCACGCTTCAATTCCAAAACTGGAATTTCACTCTATTTCCTTAATCATACATATATGCAAATATATATCAGCTTCGATAGAAGAAACAAGATTATTATATGTAAAGTTAGAGAAGAAACTGGATAGTAAAGTCAAATAATTTTTTTGAGTATTGGATGGGGCGATGAGTGAGGTGGTCGGAAGGGGATCGGTTGTGATGGCAGTCCTTCTTGAAAGAAACCCCCTTCCATAGTTGTTCCGTATAATTATAATTCCTATGATTCGGAAGAATAACTACGAGAGACGATTTCATACAGCAGCTGCGCGTATCATCATCAGCAGCAAACTGCCATCCGACTTCTTCCTCCCTCCCTGCGAAAAAGACCACCGTGACAGCTCACTGCGATTGTATCGGCAAGAAGATATGTAAAGGCACACTCCCACCAATAGTACCAAAACCCCTCTTCTCTTTACGTTCCATCGGTCGAATAGCGAGGATAAACTTCGACTGAGGAACTATCTCTTTCCCCCAGAACAGTCTCTGCCCAAAAGCAACAGTTCAAAAAAATTGATAATTACCAAACTACCCTCCGTGAGCCTCGGTTTCGCCAAATAAAACAGCGACTGTCTCTGGCAGAAGGATCTGAGGGGTTCCAAATAGCGTCTAAAGAAGCTTGGTAGGCTAAACAACCGTATTTTGCACTAGAGTAACCTGATGCGTGAGGAGATCAGGGAAGTGCTGCAGTGATGATATATAACTACTGACTTTCATTGATAATACGGGGAGATGGTTGCCCATATGATCGATATGATGGATGTTATGAAATGATCAAAAGACTTTCTGTTTGGGGAACTCACTTATCTATACGCTAAGATCCTTGAATTTGGCCACCAGCAAGTGGTAGTCCACCTTGTCTCCAGTCATTGAAAAGGCAATCAGATTGCGGATCATCTACGCGTCGACCGATGCGCCATGTTTGGAAGCGAAGGTGCGGATCATCTTCTCTACGATTTAGAAAGGGATAAAAGCAGATTTCTGCTCGTTACTCTTTTATAGCTCTTACTGGATGTATTTACGATTGCGACCTATCAGCTGGACAAAGCTTTAGTAGTCAGGGGAGTTGCGGAAGAGGGGGATGGGCTGCTCACGCACTGGCTTGCTCTCCTCTTTATTCTTGGAAGGACTTTTGACAGAGAAGGAAGGAGTCGTGCCCATTAGTAGATTGGGTGGGTTGCAGTTGCGGAATACCTGCGTGAATTCTTGGAAGTCCAGTTGATGATCTTTCCTAAGATCGATATAATCAAACAGATCTTCAATCTGTTGATACTCCGGGAAGGCTTATTCAGCCTGAGAATAGAGTTGTTTGAGCATGTTATGGAACTGTTGGAAGTTGAGATAACCTGTACGTGGGTTATTCCACTGAATTAGCAAGAGATTACCTTGCGAAATGCGTCTTTGGGAGAGATCATGTAATAGTGCAACAAGTCACTGACATGTTGCAGGCGAGGATGAAGTCGAGTTTTCAACTGTTGTTTGTTCTACTCCAGAGACAGTTGACGGATGAACTGTCTCCAGTCTATGAGTGTTTCTCCTTTCAGTTCGCAGTAATTGAGCAGCAAGTCAATTTCTTTGGAAGTGAGAGCAATGTTCAGTCCTCTCAGTGCCTTTTTAAATGCCAAATTAGTTACTCTTCCTGTATTCTCTTTATCGACGCTGATGAATGCCTGCTCCAGCGATTTATGGCTGGACGCCACCATGTCTTTTAAATTATTGATCTGAATCGATAAACAAATACAAATTTGTTGCATTGGTCCTCCATCTTCTACTTCTCTGAGTAGGCGTGCTCCTCGCTGCGTACAGTCGTCCCTTTAATTATACTGAAATCCTGGTACTTCCAGCTATCTTTGGGGAACTACTGGTCGACCGAGCTGTCAGTAACGGACCAGAGATGTCCATGCAGTCGTTTGAGTTGTGCGAGATCCACAGTATCCTTTCCTCCCGATAGATTTTTCCAAATGTCTTGGAAGTCGCTTTATTGGAACCGTTCTGCAAAGAATTGCTTTAAGACCTTCCGAAACCTTTCGAAATTGAGTTCGCTCTGCCCGTATTATGTCATGTATTTGTGGGCCTCCTAGACTGTCTTGAATTTTAGAGCCAGGAAGTGGAAGAACTACTGAGAATGAGCGGCTTTCCAGTCGTAGCTGCCGAATAGACCCACAAAATCATTCTCCAGGAGGTATCCCTTTTTCTGCTTATCGAGATAACCAAATACAGCCTTTAGCATGTCCTCGTTGACCATAAATCCGGATAAAGCATAACTACTACGAACCCAGCGGTCGAAAGCAGCGAACAACAGCTTCTTATCTCCCTGGGTAATCGTCGTAAAGGCCTCGCTCAATGAGGAGTAGAGTCGCGATAAAACGAGTCCGATTTGCTGATGCGCATCATTAAGCCAATCCTTACTGGAATTGATCAGTTGATGCCAGTCGAGGAAGCTGATGCGTCCATGTTTATAGCAGTCCATGAGTTTGATAAGCTTTTGCAGGCGCACCATGCTTAACTCCCGCTCCTGATACTTCAGCTTCTCTACTAGAAACAGATGCAGATCTTTTTATGAAACATAGGTGTCACCGTCGCGATCCAACACGCGGAAGGCGTCTTCAGGGGTGAGGGAAGAGGCAGCAAACCACTCTTTGATTTTGGTTAATACTTGCTCTGCCCAATCAAACTTTTCAGTGTCACTGTTCTTGTTGCCGTTCATGACAGCGAGGAAGGTTTTGTAATCGATTACTTTGGTCTTAGACTGGTCAATAAAGTCGAATAAGCCTTATTTCTCCTACTGGGAGTACGAAATGATTTCATCTATTGCGGTTAGCCAGCCCTCACGAGTGATGAATCCACTGCCCACCTTATCTAACTTTCGAAAGAGATCGTAATAACTGATCTTGCGTTTTATTGTTCGTTCTCTCAGGCGTATAAGAAGTTCCTACACTTTGATGGGGCAGAGTGGTGCATCTGAACGTTCGCGGGTTACCTATCGATATCCCTTGAGGTCTTATTGGGTGACTTGCTCGTCTTAATTGAGATCGAGCTGGCGCACAAATTTTAATACCTACTTCTCAGAATATGTTTTGAAGTATTTAGCCTGCAGCAAACTCGTCAATTTAGCCACCGATATAGGAAGCTCAAAAGATTTCTGTTCCTTGAGGACCTCTCGCATGACTCTGCGAAATTATGATTAAGTGAGCTCTTTCCTCGGTTCGTAGTCGATCTCCATCAGCTTTTACACCACGTAGTTGTAGTCTAGATGGTTTTGAGAATTCAAAGGCACAAATCTAACGAGTTTGATGAGCTATGCAAGACTTACACTCACTCCTAATTCGCTAAGGACTGTTTTAAAATCAGTCTGCTCGATGAATCCGCTATCTTGACGATCATAAAAGCGAAATTTGTTGGTAAGTTGTTCCTCCAATACTCCATGCTCACTCATTCTAGCTTTGAGGCGAGAAAAGAATCGAGTTTCCCACTCACTGTCGACTTCGACGGTCTTTCCTTCCTCTTTGAGACTGAGCATATCAAGCACTTGCTAGATCTATACTTCCTCTTTTCCCTTGGTAATGTGTTTGCCGAGCATTATTGCGTCTTCCTCCGATACTCCAGGCCACAGTTTGACAATTCCATCTTTCAGCGTAAACATGCCCACCCTCCTAACTCCTTCCAGTCCGAGTATGCTGACTATCTTGGCTTGGGTGATGTTTTTTTGCTTTATAAACTGCAATAATTTGCTGAATTTCATGTTGTTGTGGTCGAAGTTAACGTTGGATCGCCAGTCGTCAATGGTTATTAATCCATCCTTATTGTTGTCTAAAATGCGGAATAACTCTTGCGCTTGTTGTTCAGTGATATCGATAGATACTCCCTTGCAGGCCTACCATAACTCGCTTTCATTTAACACTCCTGTCTTCTTACCAGCCAATAAACAAAAAGCAGAGAATCCTTCGTCTGAATTATACCCCTGGTCATTCACCCACGTCTTGACGATGCGTAAAGCCATATTAAACTCTTTATTGAACCCAGTCGATCTGCTAAAGCCTGTCTGCGCCATCCGAAAGCCGTTACTATCTCTTAGCGACTTATTGGTGCGGTCAAACATGCGCGTGGCAACTGATCTATCAAAACCTGTGACTGATCTCTTCATGTTACTGTCATCCAAATGCAGATCGAACCCAGTTTGTAAATACCTTCTTGCATTTTCATCGATTTCGAAGAAGTCTTGCGTCTTGCCTGCCAATTTTGAACTCATATCTGCCAAGTTACTAAACTTCTTTAGGTTATCTGCGGTGAGACTCATGTTCCCTCTCAATTTACGCTCGTCCACACTTTGAGCTAACACGTTGCGAGTATCACGCTGCAGGTACTCGTTGAATTTAACAGCGACCAGCTGGTTGCGACAGATGAATTGGCCCAAGCTAGGAATTTACAGCGTTAGGTTTTGACCCTAAATAGGGGAACGGATACTGAATACAACTTCTCGCTGATGTATTTTATGATACGGTTCAGGCCTAACTCGCATGAATCCTTGGACATGTTGGCATATGATGCAACTTCAGTCAGGTTAAGCTTCGCTATAGGCACCTATCCAGTAGCTCCGAGAGCACTATAGGGTCTAAGTCCAGCCCCGAACTCTTGATGAAAGAAGATGGCAGTGCGAAGGTTAACTCCCTTAACAAACTCTTTTTGAATGAGAAAGACAGGCGTGCGAGGTTGTTGATCTCGTTGCTGCTAATTTGTAACTCCCTATGTGAGGGGGATGGTACTTTTAATCTGACTTCGGGAGGCGTAAAAGTGAATATTCCGAATTTGGGGATGCTAACTCCACGGCCCATTCGCAAATTACGACTCACGTACAGCCCAAGTGAGTTCCAGATGACTCGCATCTATTCATCGTTGAAGGAGCCTTCAACTCGGTATATCCTGAGATAGGTTGAGGGGTACTTGGCCTGTGATCTATTGGCGATTTCCTCTAACATTTTGGAGGAAGCATTGGATGCCTTGGAAGCTACGCTTCTACTCATGAAATAAAATTAGATATTCGACTCAACGTTGCATTAATCAAATGATGCGAATGGAAAAAGAGATAAATTCCAAAATTCTATGGCAAAATATTCGAAAAGCAGCATACCAAACATTATTTGTTAAATTGATGAACCACATATTCGAAGAGAATTATTATGAATATACTAAGGTGAAAATAGTTGCCCTGTAAATTAGCAGCATTCTTAATAACTGATAATTTTGCTTAGATTCTATGAAGATAATGTTTGACTATATAATAAACTATATTTAGGCTTATTAATGAGCTATATAAATCGTCATTATTAGGAATCTGATAGCAGCCATTTTCATTATAACTCGCAACAGCCCTATGGAGAAATGCGTATTGGCAAGTACTACTACTGCTATGCAGCCGGACAGGCCTTTACTTTGGAAAATGCGATACAAACAAAGTCAAATACGGCTTCTTTCCGAACTGGTCGGACTACATTGACTATGACAGTCTGCCACGTGAGTTAGAGGAAGAAAAAACATCTGACCTGTTTATCCCGAGAGTACCTGAAGTGTTTGATGATGTGGATGACATGTTAGGAAAGACTCCAAATAAACTGATATAAAGTAAGAGTTGGCTTGAGCTCATTTCAGTCAAAAAATATTAAAGTTAGGGAATAATTAAATCACCCTATAGTTCAGACAGATTTTGGGATCGGAAAGAAGAGGAGAAGATGTCAGGCAACTCTGGCATTTACTTATCTGATCTGAAGGAAGAAGGTAGGGAAGCATTCGAACAGATAGGCTGGCAATATGAGGAAAGGATCGAGCAGAAAACAGAGACTAACAATGTTAAATCCATGAATAAAAGAGAGATCCAGTCATAATTCGGAGAAATAGCTCAAAAGATAGATCAGATTGAAGAGGCTAAAACAGACTAACTACACTATCTTCAGAAATAAGAGCCGATGGTCATCGAGGGCATGAGGAAGGACGAGAAACCAAGAGAGAAAAAGAAAAGGACGAAAAAAAGTTCTGAGAAGCTCAAGCTTCAAGAATTAAATCCTGATAAAAAGTAGGCTCTACCAAAACCAAAGAGAGTTTCGATCATTGACAAAGGAAAAATTAAGTGGCCAGGCGATTCCACTTCGTTATTGTACCTTATGCCTTCGAACTTGGCTGCATTAGACGGATAAAACAATAAACGTAATAGTGAGAGGGCTGTCCAATAACATACGCTGGAAGTCGTTGCATAGTATGAAAAGATGGGAGAGACATACAATCCGTGGGAGGAAGAGACACTGACCTTATATAATCAGGAAGAGCAGCAGCCAGTTATAAAAAAGGAGCCGAAGGCAGAGAGGAAAACCCAAAGACGAAAGAATCCCTTAAAACAACCAGAACCAGGAGAGAGCAAATAGGCCAAAGCAAAAAAGCCAGCCAAGCCTAAGAATAGATCGAAGTCCAGTAAGGCCAGCAGCACCTCCAACCAATGAAAGAATATCATTAAATATATTCATTAATATCATCATAATTTATACATCATGGCAGGCAAGAAAAAACAAAATCATGAAAAACGATAACGCGGGTCTGACGATGAACAATACAACGAACAACCGCCTAACAAGGAGGAGGAGAAAGCGGAAGAGGCGCATGAGGAAAAGTTTGAACCGGTTCCTCCCAAGAAGGTGTCGTATTGCCCTGGTATTTTTCGGTTGATGCAGTTTGCAGCTTCCCCTTTTAGCTGTGCAAGTACGGTAAAGAGGCACCCGAATGTGCAGCCTTTCTTTATAAACTAGCACCCACCAAAGTCAATAAGTATCATCCTAACTTTAAGCCTGAACAGGTCTAGTTACTGAAGGTGGAGAAGGAAGCCACCAAAGCTGAGGAAGAGCAGCCAGCAGTTCAATCCAGCAAGACTAAATCAACTCTAAAGGAGAAATACATCGTGATAGAAGTCAAGAACAGAGGCAAAAAGAACTTCATCACCACAGTTTCCGGTCTCAACAACTTCAGTATCTTTGCCACTATGTAGACGTGGATGCGAAGGAGGTCGGAAAGAAATGCAGCAAGAAGTTTGCTGTGAGTTGTTCGCCGATTGAAGTCGGGACTGTCCAGATGCAGGGTGACAACTTTTAAAATATGAAAGAATTCTTGCTTGCGGAGTATAAGCAACTCAAAAAGAAATATATTATTGACAAGGAGGAGTTCAACGAAAAAGAAGCTGAGGAAAAGGCCAAACGCAAGGAATTACGTAAACTGGAACAGGGTGCAATAAAATAAGAGAACTAGGATGACGAACCCAAACCTGAACCCGTAGAGAAGGATAAAAACACTCTAAGGATGGAGGCCATGCAGAAGGCCGAGTAGGACTAAAATGATGATTGATTCAGTGTGCTAAATGGAATAAGGATATTGCTAATGATCAACGGGTGAACATCACTGATACTCGAGTTTGCCATTGACCCACTGCTCCTGCTTTCGCTCTTCGCCAGTGGATAGATCCTTCATAATAAAGGTGCCATGACGTTCACCGCTGACGAACTACCCCTCTGTTCTGAGTCCCTCCCTCCTTTTTTATTCAATAAACTTGCCATTTTTTACATCCATCGACCAAATGCCCTCCGAGATCTCGTCTTTGGCTTTACTGATGTATTTACCTCTTCCATCCTTTTTGTTATCGCGATAGTATCCTTCATAGGTATCTCCATTGGCGTAAGTCAAATAACCTAAACCTTCAATCTTGTCGTTCTTGAACTCTCCTCTGTACTCCTCTCGAGCACGGCCCATTGTCAACTTTCCCTGTCCATCCTTTTTCCCATCTTTGAAATGCCCAATGTATATGTCTCCATTGCCATAATTGAGTTCACCTTCTCCGTGGAACTTATTATCCTGAAACTATCCGTCGTAAATCTTACTTTTAAAGGTGTAAACACCCCTGCCATTCTTTTCATTATTCCTAAAGTCACCATCGTAGATTGCTCCGTTAGACTCAGTAAGTTTACCCTTGCCTTGCTTCCTACCCTTTTTGAATTATCCCTCGTAGTAAGTGTTCTCTTTAATGTTTTTGAGTTTTCCATACCCATCGAACTCGTCATCTTAGAACTCTCCCTCATATTACACCACTCCTCGCAACACATATTTTCCTCGTCCCTGCTTCAATCCATCTCTAAAACCACCCTGATAGTAGATTCCGCTGACGGATTCGTAAGTACCATCCTTGAACTGGTCTTCCGCAAATTACCCTTTAAATTTGTCGCCATCAGGAAAGGTAAACTCACAGTTTTGACCATGTTTAAGCCCATGTTTCATGTATCCCGCAAAAACAGAACCGTCAGAATAGTGCACATTGCCGTTGACGAACTCTCCGTCGCAGAACTGTCCTGTGAATGTACCGTTTTTTTATGTCCAGATACCTTCACCGTGGGGACGACACTTATCGAGAAGGCCTTTGTATTTATCTCCGTTTTTGTACGTGAATGTGCCATCAGAAGGTAATGCCTTCTCAAACTTTCCCTAGAAGACTGACCCATCAGAGTAGTACATTCTTCCCTTTCCGTCAGGTCTGCCTAAAACATCGCACTCCCCCTCATAGCGTCCTTTGCCTTCGGGCGGATTGTGATTCCCCTCACTTGCCGGATTGCTTGAGTCTGACCCCATAGATCCAATATATTTTATTACAACTTAATGGATCATGCCGAACTATCATAGTTTAGATAAGCCATTAATTATAGGGTATGCTCTCTGTATTAATAAAGCCTATAATAATCTTGTTTGATTGAATATGGTGAAAATATTGATGCATGGTGGTGAGGTTCGCAGGTAATAATAAATATCTAGAGCATAATACTAACTTGTCCATATGATGAGGATTTTGCTATTCAATGGATGGCTGAACTCAGTGGCAAGGGAAATCTTTTTTTAAGCATAATTTTTAAATGTCAATTCCCATAATACTTTTACAAGAATAGCATAAAAAAGATTTGATTTGTATCGTGGTTGCAGTTTTTTTGTTAAAACTGTCTGCCATCAATATACCTTGGAAATTTTGCTGATTTGTATCAATCTTACCAGTTTTTTCAAAATGACAAAATCCACCAATAAAATTCTATTATTTTTAGAATAATATCCAAATACCGAAAAAACGTCTACTCCAACTCAGTTCCACTTGAAGGGAGGTGCAAACTCGCTATCCAGTTTGTATCCTCGCTGAAACCATTCAAACCATAGTTTATAATTATTAGTTAGATTCCAGTGTCGACCAAAAAATGAGTAGCATGTTAGAAGAAAACTCCCGCGTAGCAGAACAGCCTAAGGAAATCACGGTTCATCTCAATACCGTTTACTTTGATTTCTTTATTTTTTTGAAGCAGGAACGCAAGCAAAAATAGGACCCTATCAGCCACACAGTCATTCTCAAACTGCCTTTTAACTAGATGAAAGTGGATGTCACCTTGAATTTTGCGATTAAGAGGTCAGGAGAAGGAAAAGTCGCTTTGAAATTGGAATACAGCCTTGACTCAATCGGAGGGCAGCCCATTCGAAATTTTACACAACGCACACGGATTGAGTTATGTAATATGGCCACTCTTCTCAACACTCATTTGTAGAAGCGCAAATCCAATTTTCAGGCCCATTGTAATAAGCGCAATGCTTTTATCTTCAGATTCATTCAAAACAACTGGTTAATAAACGACTATGGGAGGCCAGAGTAAGAGTTAAAGAGGATCAAATAATCCTTGCAAGATGGCCATAAGTAGTTCATGAATCTCTTCTCGGAATTCAATAAAATAAACTTACTAATTAAGCCCAACCAGTAGCAGTACAACACGTTCGATGATATGTTAAAGAGGTTTTATATTGACAGGAAAGATGTGGGTATTGATGGGTCAGGCAAGACCATTGATCAATGTCTCCGCTTGATGATTGATAAAATTAAGATGCAAATTCAGACAGAGTCATCCAAAGATCAAGTAAATACTCAGTTCGCAAACCAAAATCCTGGGCTTCGAGAAGAGTGGCAAAGCAATAGTTTCATTGCTCAATCAATTCTTATCAAGGACGATACAATTCATCCGCTGACAGGGAGGGTCTCCACCTTTCGAGCCAATTTATAAACGAATAACCTTCAGGATAGAGGATCACTCACATTAAAATGCGTTAAATTCATCCCGTGCGGCACCTTTGGTCCAAACAGGAGGAGAAACTTTCCAAATTCATATAATTATCAGGATATCATTAATATGCCTGGAAAAGAATAACATGAGTAACATCTCATCTTTAAGAAATGTTTAAATACTATGGTCAATTCGAAAGAAATGGTTGGGCACCGTAATTAACATAATTTCATGGAATTTATGGCTGGGAAAAAGAGCCCTTATATCTGTCCGCTCTACGAGGACAAGAATGAGGAAAACATTGATATCATCCAAAGGAGTATCATTAGCAAATGCGCAGATGGCGACCTCTTCACTGAGGTCGTATCCAAAAGCTATAGGCGATAAGTCTGGCATTCATCCTTTAACCAATAAATATACTGTTGTTATCCCTTCAAATCATACCTACGTTTTTTTGAGCAGATGGTTCTGGCAATTAATTTCCTCCACATAAATGATGTGGTCCATCGGGATATAAAACCTCCTAATGTCTTGGTCGAGTATCGTAACTCTGAGTATCGTAACTTTGGCTGTCGTAACTCTGAGTATCGTAACTCTGGCTTACTCCTAAGGCTTATTGATTTCGGTTCTGTTCACATCAAAGACCACCCTGCCTATAGAGAAATTGAGGAGGAAGTACGTAACTTTGTATTCATTTAGTATGTATGACTGCGGGATTTTGCATGACCTTCTAGATGGCTCAAAAAATTACAGATAATCGCATTGGGAAACACTACACTAAGGGCAAGTACAATACCCACAAGCAATTCGATATCTACAGCCTTGCTAAGACTATGGAGTACCTTCTAAAATTTAGTGTCTACTCCTCAAAATCGCAACTACTCAATCAAACACTATTGATCTGTCAGGAGGTGTAGCCGGATAGTCGGCTCACGACCTAGGAGCTCAAGAAGATTATTCTGGAGTTAAGAATCCGCGAGCAGAAATAGTTATACCATCAGTCAATGACCTTGGCATATCAATATTACCATTGATTTACTATTCCTTAATAAATTACTTCAGTATAGTTATTAAATTGATGAAAAGGTTTCATAATTAAATCAGCACATTATCAGCCCTACTGTCCGAACTATTAGGTGAACTTTTGGTATCTGGCGAGTTGAGACTGGTCCACAGAGGGTTTTACCTTCACGAGGGAAGTCACGAAGTGTTTCTTAATAAAAGGAGAGATACGTATTCCAAGTCGGGTAACACTAACTTGCCGTCGAGATCGGTAAGTTTTCCCTCGAAATATTGCTGTCCTGGGCTGTTTTCGGAGGGAGGCACCGGCAACCACGCATCCTGACCCTTCTCGTTTTTTGTCTTTCTAAATTTCTTAGCTTTTTGACTAATCCTTAAAGGCTAGTACACTGCATCCTTCACGAGGGTATTGATATCTGAACCAGAGTAACTGCATAGATAAAAAAATACCCTTCAGTCCTCTCAGCCAAATCGCGAAAGTGGTCATCGTCCAAGGTATTGGGTGTTTTTTCGCATAGCTTTTTGAAAAGGTTGTATCGTGTATCGAACTCAGGCAGTGGAATGTATATCCTGCGTTCAAATCTTCGACGAATGGCTGGATCTAACTCCCATGGCAGATTGGTGGCCCCTAACACAAGTAATCGATTGCCTGACTCATTGCCTACCCCATCCATTTGCACTAAAAATTCAGTCTTAACTCTTTTAGTAGACTCATTTTCCCCTTCACTACGATTTCCAGTCATGCTGTCCACCTCATCGATGAAAATAATGCTGGACTTCTCTCCTCTTGCCATTTGGAACAAATATTTCACTACTTTCTCGCTCTCACCGACGTATTTGCTCATTATGTCACTACTTGAAACGCTGAAAAAGGTGGATTCGGACATCTCGTGGGCACAAGCCTTAGCGAGATAAGTCTTTCCTGTACCTGGAGGACCATAGAGCAGTATGCCCTTCCACGGTTTACGAGTTCCCTTAAATATTTATGGAAATCTAAGTGGCATAATAACAGCTTCCTTCAGCGCTTCTTTGGCCTTGGCCAATCCCGCGACATCTTCCCACGTGATAGTTGGTTTTTCCCTAACAATGACCTGTTCCAGATTATTCTTGAGCGTGCTTTTATCATCCTTCTGCTCATTGTTTAATATCTTCTTGCCCTCGTTATTCTTTATATAGTCGCTCATCTTCTTAATATCCTCCCTGAAATCATCGAGTGCCTCCTTGAACGCTTTCTGATTGCTGTCTCCCTCGAGTTTGAGCAGTTCTATGAATTTGAGGTAGACGTTCTTGGTGCCCTCCTTGGCCTTCTTCATTTGTTCGAAGTCGCCCTCCTTGTTGGCGGCATTAAATGCAGTGATGTAGTCCTCCATCTTCTTCTTGTAGAGTTTCCAGTTGTCATAGATATCCATATGATTTAATATATAAATCTGACATACATAGCTTATCATTTATCTCTTCTTGAGTCAATGATTAAATCCCCTGCCCCGTTGGACTGTAGCCTTACATGACTGAAATGATAAATTGCAATATAATTATTTGTTTAAGCGCTGTGGGGAGAACCATGAACTTCTCAGAACAGATATTCGGTATGGAGGTCTATTCCTCCTGCGACATCGTCAAAAAATGCAAGAAATATCCAGAGTTCAAACGGGAGCTGTAGGAACTTTAGGTGGCATATTCACACGATTTAAACATGGCCATCTACGCCAGTCTCGAGGACATCGAGCAGATGGAAGTGTTTCAGGTATCCAATCGCGGCTCTCTCACCATCAGTTTCTACGCCTACCTCATGCCGCCCTTCGAGTAGTACTCCTCCAGCTTCTATCTATACTGGATCAAACTGCTGGATGAACTCCTGAGGTACCGTTGTAATAAGGCAGACTCAACGTGGGACGCACCTATACAATAATTTACTATCACTCCCTCTGTGAGTCCAACTATCCCTATAATTTCTTAATAGGTATCTACAAAAAACTACCCATCTACTACTACGCTATGCTCGATAAAATTTACACTGTTGAGGCTAATTTCTTCCTTAGAAAGTCTGCCGGCCTTTTGGAATTCGGCAGATTGTATAAGTTGTTCGAGAGGAAAATGGAGAATATTGAAAAGTACCCTGTCGGTTATATAGACTCAGCGAACTCGCTAAATTGGATGTGGTCGTTAAGGGCAATCTACTGTAATCACTGCCATAAAAACTGATGATAGAAGTCCAGTAAAAAACCAAGAAAAAGATGATGAAGGAGCAGCAAAAGGGAAATTTCAACCCAATGCCGCGAACACTTAGTTATCAACCCATCTATCAACCATCTTCCCAGAAAAAGGTAGACTGTCTCAACATGGAACTTGCCAACCACGTAGATTAGTTCTGAAATAGAAACTCGATCCTGAAGGAGTACCAGTCCCCTTAGCCATACTGGTCAATACTCTTCGGGCCAATACGAATTTCCTGGATCTTTAGGGCATTTTTAGGAAGTCTGGCTCTATTGAGGAGGAGGAATAGATCATTATAGAACTGTCCAAACTAGGCGCTGGCGATCAACTCAAGAACATCGCGGATTACAGCGGATTTGCCATTGCAGGAGTAGTCAAGAAGTTTTTTACCAAATTGACAACTCCGGTTGTTCCCTATGCTGTCTATAACGACATTCTCGCCCTCATAGGGAAGTATAAAATCGAGGACGAGTTGTCCTTCGTGCTAGATTTTATTAACTAGCTCCCACAACTGAACCGAAAAGTGACCATTTATCTGCTGAACTTCCTGAAGAGGGAGGTGATCTCTCGGCAGGACAGCAACAAGATGAATAACTACAACATGAGTGTGTGCTTCTGTCCATGCATCTTCAGGTCGGAGACGCCTACGCTTGCCGACTTGCTCAACAGTGGTAAGTTCGCGAGCATCCTGAACATAATCTTCGCGCACTTCGAGGAGGTGGAGGGGGCACAGGAGAGGGGGAGCAAAGACAAGGAGAAGGGCGAATGGCAGGGCGTGGACAAGCTGAAGGCCTACCGCATTTCGACCGCCTGACCTTAATTATTTTTTACATTGCATACTATGCTTCCTAATAGATGAATCATATATAAGAGTTGTCCATTGCCATTGCAGTTCAGCTGGCTCCATAAAAGGCAACGATAGCTGTTGAACGAGCTCACAGCAGACGCACGAGTATTAACTGACTTTGGCAGCTTAGTTGAGCTATTGTCTGCATGGATTTAAATTTATGTTTTCAGGCAATCGACAGCCACTTGATCTCCAACCTTATCTGGCAATAGATGTTTTAGATTGATGACTTTCGTCTTTTCACGAGACAGCCGATTACTCTAGTTCGCTTTATTGATAAACTGTTGGTCTCTAATGTTAGATCAAATTTATCCACTCATTGTGTACAAAGTTGTTGGAATGGTGACGAGCAACATGACACATTTAGTCGATTCATACTCAATGAGCTTAGAATGAAATTCAATTCTTTCAACCGTCTCAACTCAAATCAGGGAGTTATAAACTGCCAAGCAAGGACTGACTCAAACGAGAATTCCTTAAATAACGGACTGAATCGAGGCTATGCATACACTGCCGCCAATGAGTATGGAGAACTCTAAATTGAGTCAAAAAAATGCCGAGAGCACTGCCCTTTAAACTATTGAAAACTGTTACTATTCAATGATGTGAGACTAAATCCAAACAATAGCAAGTTCTTAGTTTCAATAACGATGGGTCGCGAAGGGGATGGCAGTCGCCGCATAGCCCGATATAACTAAACTCAGATTGAATACCTAGTTTTGCTGTTTCAGTGACATTGCTTTAAATTCTGTAGAAATCATAATATTAATATTTCATTCATGACCGCCCAGGAACAACAAAAGAGAATAGAGAGAATTATCCAAATGATTCGAAACGAAGAGGAAAATATGGCATAAGAGTTTTTAGCTCTTTTTGAATCTAAAAGTTTGAAGCCCAGCACAAAGCTTCACATTTTAGACAAATTGGACAGCAAGTAGATGGATGTTCTCATATTTGCTATAAGAGATATACAAAAAAACATCGTAGGAATTCAATACGATATGCAGAGATTCAGGTATATGTTGATACCTGTAAAGAAAGGCAAAGTACATTTCTATGGATGTAGGTAGGAAGCAGGGATCTGGTTTCCCAACCAAAAATCTGGCTAAAAATATCAACGATAGCCAAAAAAAATTTCACGGTTATTTAAGCTATTCTAAACGCCCACGGAGATAATACAGTCGCCTATGTTGTCAGTTGTGCCATCTTAGTAATATTCGCCGCATGTTTCATCATCATATGCTACAAATAAGGCATCTACTGCTGGAAAAACAACCAACCTGAAGAAAGAGAACAAGATGGATATCACCCCCAATTAAAAATTGACTTCAGAGAATCAATAGAAATAGAAGGAGGGCGAGGTGACTCAGCTAAAAGAGTAAGAAAAAAAGACCGTTAGTCAAAGTAAAAAATAACCAATAAATCGAAATAATACAATACCGAACCCAATAAAAATGTACCCTCAAAGTTAATCCCATAAGAAATATAAAAATCAGGATATGATTTACAAAGAAAGGATCTTGATGACAAAAAAAGACCAACAGTGGATGTCGATACCGAGCACCGAGGAGAATGACCCTCAAGATGATTGAACGATTATTATTCATGACACTCAATTTTCATTCAAAAATCAGCACCATCGCTAAAATTATCTGTAAAATTATGGCAAAGCTGCCCACCGACCTCTGAAGATAAACTTCCTGAAGAGAGGTGATCTCTCGCTCGGATATCAATCTCACAATTCGATAATTAAAATCAAACCCAATCATTTCTTCTCAAATATCCGGTCGTAGTCGACGTTAACAAACAGTTCCTTGGGCGAGTATGCGGGCTCATGCCATCGTTTCATCATCGATTCGTTCATTTCGGAGGGTGGGTTTAATCGAAACTCACGCGACCGCTGATATTATAATGTTTCATGATTATTTATTGAACTCGATTTTTCCGAAGAATTGTTTTACGGATTTATTTCGCGTAAGAATTTGGCACGTTTTTTCTCAGGGGACAACTCGATGCTCGCCGGCGTCCTCTAGTCGGTGATGGTGCTGGTTTAAATTGACCCTAATGATCCTAATGATCCACCGAGTCGTTTCTTGGGAGATATATCTTTATCACTCTGGGCGTTTTTTCTAGTTGGAGAGCTGTCAAACGAATCCAATTGGCGGATACCTTTAAATTTTTTGGTGGATTAGCACATGCCCATCTGATTTATTTATTTTTCAATTATATTTGATTACTAATTCCTAAATTATTTGAATGCTTTGGCAAGGAATTGGTTGGTAGACTGACTGAGGAGTCATGATAGTAGGGGATTTAGAATTTATTTAAAAAATAAAGAAAATTAGAGGAAAACATATTGGATGAGATTTGATTGGGATTTTATACATGGCAGCATTTGGTCTTCATGGCGATTAATAGAAGCGTAATATTGATGGAATGGAAACAGCCTTCAAAACGCGATATTTATGTGGGTGAAATTTATCAAAAAACGGTTCCATTCTCTATTCACCTTGCCGATAATGGATGATTGGAATGTTTAAATTGATTATATGATAAACAAGAGAATAAGTGGACATAATTTACTACTTTCAAGTAATTATCATAAGAGATTCAATATTACTGTTACCATCATAAAATTATTTGTTTTGCCATCGGATAGAGGTGAGGAAAGGGAATTTTGGATGGAGCACCTGAGACCCACACGTGGATCAGAGATATCAAAAGGGAGGGGAGGGACCACGAATCCTCATCACTGATTCGTAAAAAATTTGATAAATCGAGCAAATATGATCAAATGATGTTTTCCTTTATTATCATAAACTATTCTATTAAGTATATGCATAAGATACAAATCTGAGTTCATGGGGCATTGATTCAGTGGAGCTATTCAATAATTTAAAATATCTTAATAATAGCCTAATTATCAATAACAAATCCAAGTTCACTTATAGTATCATAGCCACCATTTACATATTTTTAATCTTTTGCCTCGTTTGTAGCTGATGTCGCTTCATGCAATAGGATGAACACAAATTTACGTAAAATACGAAATTGATCAAAATAAGGATTAATGTATATTATGGCAATGTGATAATTAAGATATGGAAATATGATGATTTTGATCTGATCATTTCTTATTCTGCTTCAGTTTTCACATTTGGCTGGTATTTTCCTAGCATTTTATTATATTATCTTTGATCTTAAATTCAATATAGTAACTGTTTATTCCTGAGATTAACGGACTTATCTCATTTACTGCTACTAAAGCAAGCGAGTCTCCTAGTATTATAATATCCAAATGATTTCAGCCTATTTCATAGCATTCGAAATCACTTACTACCTGCTGCTTCTATCTATGATTTTATTCTCACTCTTAAGATTGCTTTCACTAGCAGTATTCGTAAGCTGTGATGATCCTGATGAAATCTGTTGCGATTATTTCAATATTTATAATGGATATCGAGATTTTAACATTTTATTTGATGAGGAAGAAAGAGTTTGCTACTTTTGAGTTTATTAATACCTTTTCTAAAATTTCGTGGCAAGATTGGTAACTGGAGACGTAGGAATGCTATTTATTGGCTATGTTGCCGCTTTATCAGTCTTTAGCAGCGACAACAACCACAAAGAGAGTCGTGATGATAGTTAAACTTTTTTTTTTCATTTTTTTCATTACAAAACGAGTTTCGTTCTTTCTATCTTTATACATGGTAATGTACTTTTTTCTGTCTTTGCAGTTATTGATACACCCTTGAATCTCTCCATATCGTATTGAATTTCGATTAGTTTTTCCTTGAATTTTTCCAAGGGCACGGATCAACCATGACATTTGAGATTGATTTAATCTGTCTAAAGTTTAAAAAGTCACGTTTATCCCATAAGCATCATAGAGGTTGAAAAATTTTTTGTGCAGCTTCGGGTTATAACTTTTAAATGGAAGAGACAACGTAATTTATTTGAAATTTCTGTGCTTCGCTGATCATGAATTTAATATTATGAATTAAGATTAATTTCTATAGAATTTAAAATAATTTCGAAAAATCAATTAAAAGTATATTAATTATCTGGTAAGCAATAATGAATTGCCAAACTAACCTTCCACATCACTGTGCTAGTTCCAATCAAGTAGTAAACCAAATCCCAGAAAATAGAACCAGTCAGTTGAAACAAAGAACGGACTTCATTTTATCTATGTCTATAATGTCTTATTCCCAATTGCTTCCCCAATAATTCATTCTCATAAATATTATCTATCTTTGATGGGCAATAAAATTTAATAAATCACAATAATCCCTTCGCATCATCTATTTTGTTAAAACAGATCGTCGTCTAGCTGCAGTAGGGGTTGGAGACGAGTTCAATCCCACTCTCGTATTTAACGGGCTTGCCCATTCGGTTGGGCATCATTGTGAGATTGTGAGTGCAGTTTTTGTTGAAGTTTACCACTAACTTTTTCTTTGTATCGTATCTCCCTCCATCAAAACAAAAGAACTCCAACCGAATAGTGAGTTAGTAACTACCGCTCTCCGCCAAATTGCAGTTCAGAAATCGCAGCACATCTAACTTATAGGCCGCAGATGGACCGTAGTAATGTCGAACGACGCAGTTAAAACTTTCGTTCTGCCAACTCTCCTGATTCTGGGACATGATAATTCCGTTGTTGCAGGTGATTGTCAGTGAGGCGTGCAAAATGGCAATTTGGTTGATAAACTGATGTAAACAATTTGTCAACCGATTCAACGGCTCGAGCAGCGTGCTGAAATGGTTGACTCCCTGACTGACAGAAATCTCATTCTTCAAGAATGGGCCGTAAAGTGAACAGACGAACTCAAAATGATTTTAACGGCGTTTGGCCAGTATGGCATCCTCAAAATATTTGGCTGCCTCCGCTTCTTGAACAAGGACGTTGAAGACGATGGGTTCATTGAATGATTCACACTCCTATTAAACCCTCTCCATCATCAGTTCTGCCTTTTTATCCACCATTTCTGCCCTCAGATATTTTTCGCTATCAAACTCATTCCTGCTCATTTTTTCCTGCCAGCCACGCTGACAGAGCACTTGGTCTTGATTGAGGAAGATAGTGTAGTAGAAGTCGCCTGGTTTGATGCGTTTAACGTAGTTCCTCACAAATTACCTGGCAATTTGAAGTTATCTGGTGTATAATAACAAAACATGGCGGTAAAACCTTCCGTTCTTGGACAGATCGTTATAATTCCACCCAAGCAGTACGCCCTGATCTTACTTATAGTCGATGTTCAATATTTCTCTCTTTTTCATATGTTATTATTATAAGCTATAAGCGCGTCTCCTCAAATTATAATCTGGAGACGCAGCCGCAATTTCATCAATCAGGAGGAAACGATGAGGACGGCTTCTGCAAGTTGGTGGTTGGGTTTGTGATTCTGCTGCAATTTTTCGCGGATTTGAGATTTATGGAATTATCTTTTTTTATATTTATTCTTCTTTGATCACGGAAAAACGGTAGAGTAGGGTCAATCCGTTGGATGCGGGGTGACTGAGGCTATCCTTTGCCATTTCACCATGTACTTTCGATGATTCTCAAGATATCAATAAAATACAAGTAAAAATAAAAAAAAACGGGAGGGAGGTGGACGGAAAGTGACCGGAATTATCAATGCGAGGAAACTGATGATTGGATAGATAAATTAGATATCTCGTGAGTTGAGAGAAATAGATAATGACGTTATTATAAACCTATATCATTTTAAATTTCATTAATATCATACCAGAAGGCGTTATGACGTTATGACAATGCATTGAAGAGGGACAATTATCCGAATGCCAATCTTGACGTAGATAGAGTAATAAAATTTGGCTGGAGCATTAACGCGACCTCCTCGATGACAGTCTAAAGTTACTGATATAAAAGTCTTAAATAGACTCATATTGATGTCCATAATTCCGAACAACATCTAATTTCAATTATTTATCTTTCCAGTCCCTAAATATCATTGTTGATATTATCCTCATTGTCTTTTTAATATGAGGCATCTCTTCAACTTATATATACTGTGACTTAATCTGTCTTTAAGATCTTTAATAACATTTATAATGTAGGCTGTAAAAAGTACTTAGTAAAAAACTTTGAATTTCTTCACTACAGTTGAGGCAGGCGATATTGCCTTATTCCATCCTTTCTAGGAGGCCATCGCTGTGTTTGGATTCACAAAGGTGGGTAAAACATGCTCGTGCCACATTCTATGCAACTCCATCGTCAAGGCACATCAAGTTGTAGGGGGAGATCTCGCCTATACACCAAGTGGGGATAAATATAAGACTGCCATTATCGGACAAGACCATAACTCTCAGACTGAGATCCCTAACATATTCGAGACTAAATTTCTTTCAAAGAATAGAGAGGTTAAGGTGAATGTGCTGGATCAGCCGGGGTATGGAGATAGTTATGGTTTCCACCGTATCTTATCAAACGGCTACTTCCATTACCGTACTTTTTCTAAGACTCCAAAGTTGAAATTTATCTTGGCTTTTAAGAAGAGTGATTTGTAGGGTACCGCCTAAAACTTTAAGAAGACCATTTTAAATTTCATCAAAACCTTCGCTCATTATGATTACATCAAACATAAAATACTAGCGGCAACTGCCTTTCTGGTGACCAAGGCCTAACTAAAATCCAAAATAGAAGACCTCACTGCCATCCTCAAGACATTAAAAGTTTCCATTCATAACATGACCGCTACTAACCGAGCCTACTATCAATAGATGATCCAACATATGATTGACTGCAAGAAGATATTTTTCATATAGAAGCCTGCATCAATCAGCACCAACAGCATCCAAAACAACATGCTGAAATAGATTTATGAGAAAACATAGTTTTGGGAAAGACCCACCTTTCATAACATGGTAGATATGTCCGAGATTAACTTTTCAGTGGCCAATTAGATACTCAGATCACTGGATGATTTCGGAAACGACGAGGTGTTCAAAGAGGAGTACGCGTACTTTATGAATTATATGATGGGTCGGATGAAAAAAATATTGGTTTAAGATGGTTCTTCGCTTAAAAATTTGATATAAATTTTAAAGAAGGATGCTGTGAACGGGGTGGAGGAGCACAGCTTTCTTAAAGCCATGTCATCTTTCAATTCGAGGTATTATAAATTCACGGAACATTTTCAAACGGATAGAATCAAACTGGAAAGCAATCTTTTTAAATCAAATGAGATTAACGATATTTCAGATGAGATAAAGAAATCTATTTATAGTGGAAAGGCAATTAAAAATTAGAGAGACAGTCCGGAGGCAATGAAAAACTCTAGGTTCAGCACATCTACCAGTCAAGAACGGGACGAGAGAAACCGAGATATGCGAACTGTCTATTTCGTAAGAAAGTTCAAGGTGTTGGATTACATCATCCAAAAGACAAATGAAATGATGGAGCAAGACAATGACAGAACAGAACGCACTATTGAGTAGTTGGAGAATATGTCGGCCTACTTCATCGACATCTTCAAGAAGATGGACATCCTGCGCATCGAGAGTAAAGATTCACCCAACATCATCTACAAGTACACTTACGTCATCCAACGACTCATAGAATAGGCCAAAATCATTACCCTCATTCTCTACAATAACAGTGAGCATCGGACAATCTTTGCGTAGTATGGTGTAAAGAAAAATATTGAGCTTGTTGACATCTACCGATTGCTCAAGGATAAAGTGTTTGCCTACCTTGATTTCCACGTAGTTTAAAACTTAAAAATCGATTTTTGCAAGAAGGTGGACATCACTAAGTTCGAACTTGTCAACGAGCAGATAATCGAACTATTTGAGTAGATTCTATCGATTGATGATAAGCTCATTCATAAAGTCATCTCTTTGGTCATCCGCTACTACTAGATCATCACCCAAAAGAACAAAGGAGTAACCGATCAGAACAGGAAATATGTGGCTTCTAAATTGTTGGAGTATCGACAGAAATGCTATAAATTCCTTATCAATTTACAGAAAAATCCTAAATTCAGTCATTAGGAGAAGGAAGGAGCTATTTAGCAGATATTTGCTCTTTCCAACTCGTTGAGTAATCTGCTTGTGTGCTTTAATAACTATAGCCTTGCGAGAGAGGTCTACAAATCTGTAAGTAACGCCGAAATGGTGTTTAAGATGTATGAGGCTGAGCTTAAAACGATGGAGGACAATCGCAAGCGCGACAACGATCTCAAGCTGGAAAACAATCGAGAGGAGGAGAGAAATCTGCTGATGGAGTATGGTACCTACGCGTGGTCGGCTTGCAGAAAAGATCTGGCATTGAAATGTTACTCTTAGGCCTACAACAGAGCTTCAAGTTTTCAGGGACTGAAGGAGGCATCGAAAGCAATTGTCAGACTTCAAACCAGAAACGATTTGGCGGAGGAGGATGTTTATCTGAAGGCCTTCTACAACTAAAACTTTTGCCTGTAGCTGCCCAGGGAGATATAGACCAACATCTAACTTATTTGCAATATCGATCAAATGAATTTATCGCTCAGTATTCTCCGATGATATTTGCAATATAATTATATGATAATAGAAGTATAATGTAAGATATTAAGCATAATGGCAGCAAGTATAAAATAATGAGAGTTTATCTATCAGAAAGCCAACTCGAAAGCAGGCTGGGCTGGCACAGGTCTTTATACTTGAGAACTCCATCGAATCACTCGTTCAGTACTTTTCATACCATTGAAATTGCTGCGGCAGCCATAGGTGTAAGCTCCCATTCCGCCCAGGCAGAACCAATCTCCCACCTGCAAGTTGGATGGAACTCCAATATTTTTGGCAATGATGTCCATCCCATCACAGGTCATTCCGAATAGTGTAGAGTCCTGCAGTGGTCGTAGTTCTGCCTAACTTCCGCCCTCACGAGAAAGATAAAATTGATCTTGACTGTTTTAGAAGCTGACTCCATCCATCAGATTGCAGTTGAAACTATGGTAGAGAGATTCGTTCAGGTGATAGCATGGCTTGCCACTCTTGATTCGCCTGCCTAACACTCTTGTTAGAAGGTAAAAAGAGTTGCTGCAGAAATGGCGACCAGGCTAAGCGATCACTTTATAGCCAAGAGGATCATTTTCAGTCACTTTTAGTGCTTCGATGGTCTTCTGGTTGAGGTCACTCGAGGGAAAACCTCCTCCGACATCCATAACGGTCATTTCATGTCCATATTCTCTTCCTATTTTAAGGCAAGTTCTGGCCAAAGCCACGGCTTTCCCAAATGCCGAAGATCCGTGCATGCCCGATCCGCAATGGAAGTGAATTCCCTTGAGATTAACACCCATCTACTGGATCTCTCTCATACGTTCGTGAATCTTCAATTCAGAATCAAGGTCATCGCCAAATTTGCCGGAGAAGGGAGTGGAAAGGTTATCAGAGGCTTACTCCTTTATGGCTATTCTCCACAAGACACTCATATCGGGAGCATACTCCTTGATTTTGATAAGTTCATCTAGAGAGTCGGCAGTTGTCATCTGTATTCCATTGCGACCAGCCCACTATAGGTCGCTTTAGTCCTTGATGGGGTTTGAGTAAACTATGTTTTATTTACTTGTTCCCAGACTGAGTACTGTCTATAGCTCAGCTCGAGAGGCACAGTCGAAGCCAATATGTTGAGCCTGGAGATCATTCAGTAACGGCAGGGAAGGATTTGATTTTATAGCATAATGTGGTTTAATCCAAGGGAGAGCAGCCGTCCAGTTGCTAAGTTTGCGCATGGCTTCATTGGAGTTATAAAGCAGGCAGCTGGTTTGTGGTCGGTATTGTTCGAGGATATCTTCTATTTCTTTTGCCTGACCCGTGGAGAGTGTTCGCTAATCGTTCCCCTTGAGGAAGTAGAGAGAGTAGGCAAAGCGATTTAATTGTAAGATGTTGCTGTTGGTTAAGCAACGACCGGAGAGTACTTTCAGCAGTGTGATAATCTTTTTTTTAATAACGATGATATGGAAGTTTACGTTATTTATTTGTCCTTTTTGATCATTACCGATCGGCCGCCCTTTTGTTCTATTCCAAAACTTACCAGTCAAACAAACAGCAAATGCAGGAGAATTAAGAGAAGCGAGTTCTTTGACTTTGGACGGGCTCGAGACGAGACATCGTCCATGAATATCGGTTACTTTTATTCAAAACGAGGAAAAAATGAATTTTTTAGTCATGGAATGAGTCAAAAGGAAAATGAGGGAAATGCGTCAAAATGAACGTTTCCTTGGAGGGACATCCGAATTTAAATTATTGATACTTTGGGCTTAAGAAAATACTTTCCATCTCGGGGATGAAGTTTCATTCTATAATAATTTATAATATAACTAACAAATAGCGCACAAATTATATCATCATTTGATTATTTGATTGAGGGATGTTCGGAGAGAGGCTCCGGAATGATGGGCGTAGTCATTGGACTTATGCGCCGCATATCTAAGTGAGGATGGTGAGTAGATTGATGCTCTTTTGATCTTCCTGCGCACGTATTTTGGATTATATTAAAACCATTTCTACCTTTAATATCGTTTTTTCTATTATATTAATTATTCCCTCAATGCCTTATTAATGACTTGGATATCTGAGACTATCCTCTGATTATAAATTATAACCATGATGGAGGAAATTGGTGAGCAATAATAAATGCTGCGGCTAAACGAAATCCGCGTACGAGTTCGAGACGAAGGCATCGAGCCGTTGAAGAAAGCAAAGTCATAAACTGACAAAACATTTATCCTGACCTGCCTCAAGAATCACTTTATCTTCTACAATTTATCGGATCGGGAGTTGGACAACGTTAAGGAGCACATGTTTTGGGCAGAAATGGCCGAGAACACTGAAATATTTAGACAAGGCACCATCGGCACTTGTTTCTATATCATTCAGACCGGATCAGTCGAAATCAAATCCGATGAGGAAATCACTAAGATATTGAAGGCTAATGAAGGATTTGGGGAACTGGCACTTCTCTATGAAATATAGAGACCAACCACAGCCATTGTCAAAGAGAGATGCGGCTTTTGGATCATTGATAAGATGAGCTTTCGCGAGGCAGTCTAATAAATAGTCATCAGCGAGTTTGAAGCCAACCAAAAATTTTTGTAATCGATGGCTTTCTACCAGTTTCTCAAACCGCAGCAAAAGTAGAAAGTAGCATCTTCCTTTGTGACTCTGAAATACTACAAGGGGCAAAACATAATAGAAGAGGGCGATCCCGGATCATCCTTTTATATGATCAAAGAGGGCACTGCTTCGCTACTACAGGGCAATTTGGAAGAGCGGAAGATTTACAAAGGAGAGAGCTTTGGACATAACTCCCTGTATTATAACACTATGAGGAAGATGACTGTGCGGGCCGAGGAGGATCTCGTATGCCAAGTGCTCGGACGGTAGACTCTCGCCAAGATAATCGGGCCTGATTTCAGGGAGGTGATGTTTAAAAACTACGTCAAGCATGTAATCCAAAAAAACAGAAACCTTTTCACAGTGTTGAAGAGGGACGAGTAGACCTTCTTCGAGGGGATGAAGGTACAGTACAAAAAGAACAACGAAGTTGTGTTTAGAAAAGGGACGACCGTGCAGCGATTGCTGGTCATTATGTAGGGAAAATTGAAAAAGTTTAGAAGTGCCAACTACTTGGCGGAGGCGGGTCAGACTTGGGGTGAAACATTTCTCAATTAGAGTATGAATAGTCGACTGGAGGATGACATCATCGTTGAGACTGAAAGCGTGATTATTGAACTGAGTCTGATGAGCATCAAGACCATCCAAACAAACTACGAATCGCTTTCAGCCCAAAGATCAGATTAAAAGCACATCAGAAACAGCTAAATCGAAATTGGTGATATTCAATTCCTCTATGAAGTCGAGAAAGGCAACGACAGTCGATTCTTACTTCTGAAATTCGAGTAAAAGTTGTTAATTGGCAAACTCTACAAGAAACGAGATATATAAAAAAGCAACATAACTCAAATAGTCATTCAAGAAATGTAGGCTTCTGAGATGGTCGAACATCCCTTTCTCCCTCAGTTTTTCCAAGTCATTAGCAATGATAAGTACATCCTCAAGATCTCTGAGTTCGTGGAGGGTGAATCGCTCTATGAATCTATCAGATAAATTGGCTTGCTCAGCTCAATGGATACTCAATTTTTCGCAGCTTCCATGATCCTGCTTTTAGAGTATTTCATGACAAAGGAAATCGTCGTGAGGGATCTAAAACCAGACAACTTCATCATTGATCAGAAAGGATATCTTAAGCTCATATCCTTTGGATCGGCAAAACTTATCAGTGCAAATCATAGGACAAATACTGTGATTGGAACCCCTCACTATATGGCTCCAGAAATAGTCCTCGGAAAGGAGTATAATGAACTGGTGGATTTATGGTCGGTCGGCGTCATGCTTTATGAATTTATGGTGGGCTAGCTCCCCTTTGGAGGCAACACTGAAAACCCTTACTAGATTTACGAAACTATAATCCAAGGCGATGTATAATTCCCTCGTAATTTTCGCGACCGTCGAGCTAAAAAATTAATCGAAACAATGCTCAACCTGAACCCTTAGGCTCGTTACAATGGCTCCTATAGCAACCTGAAAACAAACCCTTGGTTTTAGAACATAAACTGGGTATTTTTCATCTAATCTAGGATGACCTCATCGACAAGACCATGCACTCTCCCTATAAGCCCAACAGACTCCGATAGATCAAGCCTGTGGCCCACCCAATTACTCTCGAGTCTTATTTATAACATTTATGATAGTGATCAATTCAATAATAAGTTAAAAAAAGGTAACATCAATCCTCGAACTAAAATTTGAACTTCACCCATTCCTCCAGTCCATTGCTCATTTTGTTCTTGACTCGCTCCCAGATATATTTCTTGGTCATTTCCTTTGTACCCTTGCGTCCTCGCAGTAAAATATGCTCGTTGTCCAGCAATAGCACCTTCACTTTCCAACCGTTAATAATGAAGTTGCCCAATTACTATGTTTTTTTAGTAGGCTTCGCTCGGATCGAAGCCAATTACTCAAAATACTTGGACACGAAAGTCTTACGGTCGGAAAGAATGTTGCTTAGCTCTGATTTCGTTGAGTTTAGTGAATAACCTTGGCTTACTTGAGGCAGTGAAAGGGGTTTTAGGGTCGTAGTCCCAAAATTCACTTCCTACGGTATAGTTGAGATACCATCAAGTTTACCCTCGCTCTGAAAGGCATTTTTAAGTTTGATTCGACGTAACTTTTCGTACAATCTTCGATTCTATCTTTCAATGTCAACATTTTTTTATTAGATTAAGCGATGTTTGCGGCTTCGCTGGGTGTGGGGATTAATGAACGTATGTTTAGTATAAAGAGGGCTGTAGTGCTTCTCAGGCAATTAAGGCGCATTGTATTAGTGGGTTTGAGGAGGGGCTACTTGGAGTCCGGGAGTGAGAGAGTGCGTGATGCTATAATTGCTATGCACCCGTGATCTCATAATTATATTCTAAGCCCAAACTAAATAAAACCTACTGGTTCATATCATCTTTTCACTATATTAAAGTAGCCCTATTCGGGATCATAATTGTAAAAGACTAAAAACCAATAATATCTAAACTTAAATAACTTGTATATTATGTACTATCACTTCTTTAATTAGTCTTTCAAATGTCTATAATGATTCTATATCTATTAAGCCAAGTCTGTTTTGATCTTCATCACCTGAAAGACGGACGATTACTTTATGTCCGTAAATTTTTATTACAGCAGAAAGGTCACCTGAATCGCATCGGTAGCATCCGCATGCAGACTGATCCACAAAGTGGAGATGAACAGAGACAAGATGAACACAGTCAAAACCACAAAGAGGGAGGCATCCTTTCCCTGCAAAATAAAATTGACTAGACCTGCGATTCCAGCCAGCAGCAAGTGAGAGCAGATGCGGTAGGACCGGCTGATAGATTGAGAGTCTTTAAACCAAATCGCTTAATCGTAAATAAGTTCACAGTATCGAGAGGCATTGCAATAAGGAGTGCCAGTTAGAGTGATATAAGCATAAGCATCGGATCGAACCAAATTGAAGAAATTTCCGATGCACATGAGCATAGATGTGTAGAATTTTTTGTAGCATTCGTTGTTCGAGTCGGAGTCAGGCCGAAGGAGGTCGAATATCAGGTCAAAGATCGAAAAGAAGCCATTCATAAAGGCCCCGGCCACCACGCTTCCGAAATTTTTGGTGATGAGTAGCTTGATGGGAGTAAAAACAGTGTGGTCTTTCATGTTAGTATTTTACTCTCCCTGAAAATACCATCTGACTGCATTTGCGGATATGCAGTAGTTAACTATATTGATATAGGATTACATGACTATTTGATAAAGCTAAGACCCCATATAAACTGTACAACCAACACTGCAGTCCAGGCCGAAGTGATTCCTGGAGAGAGAGTGTAGTATAACTAAGATGGGTCGAAATGAAGGGGGACTGAACTCCAAAAAGCCCGAAACTCCAGCATCATGATCAAAAAGAATAACACTATGATAGAGAAAAAGAGAGGAATGTAGGCCAGGAGCAGCAAGTTCTATTTTAGCAGCTGGGTTGAATATTTAAGGAAGATTTAGTAAAAACCAAAGCATTGTCTCATTTTCCATGATCCATAGGCTGTCGTTGATAGCAATAATAGCAGAACCAGACCAAAGATTATGCGTTAACTAATATACTTTGAGGGTTCAACAGCAACGAAGACAATCAATGCCACCATTACCGTTATCCCAAGTATTATAGCGGCAAGATTCATCCAAGCGGGAAAGAACTGCACCAGCACCAAAAACACCAGCGAAAAGCCAAAGGCAACACATCCACATAAAATGATTGATTTCACGTCATTAAAAAAGTTATATCTATTCGTAATACCGATATCCTCGTACAGTTGATTCTTCAGATTCTCGTCATTTGGGACGCAGAAGCTGCCAGCTTATGCTGAGTATCATTATTATTACTTGATTCAGCTGTGTTTGGGTAGTAGCCCACGTAAAAGAGAGGATTGGAGTTGAACCTGCAGCCGATGTCGTTGGTTGGCACGCAGTTTAGACTGGTTTGGTTTTCAGTCGGACATGTGTGTACGCAAACTCTCTGATCCTGCATTAGAATGAAATTGCGATGCTAGGAAAGTGAGTGAAGTATATATACTGATAGCTATTGAGATCGAAGCCGCATACACGCCCCTCTGAATCTGAAGGGTAAGATGTTTTTGTGAAATGGTCTAACTATGAGGGAGAATACCTCTATTAAAGATAAAGAGAGAAGTAATAAGCAGCACACCTGTGAAGGCTACTCCGATTATGGTACAGACCACATCGGTGCGTCCTCTTAACGAATCTGAGTAATATTGGTATTGCCTGAAACAGGATATTTGCTAATGTTATCGCAATCAACGAGTTTGCTTTCCATTTCGATTCAGTTAATATGTTTAATTATATGAATAGAGAATATTGATAGGAACTATTCATATTAATCTAGGGAATGAGTACCTGTCGAAGAAAAAATTCACAGTCCGCATGTGAATTTCAGGAGATTCGAAAGAATGCGCTTGATTTGAGGTCTATTACTGATGGTCACTTGAATTGTTCAAATCCAAAGATTAATTTTAGTTCCTAAGTATAATGATAACTCATCTTAGATTAGAGAGGGCTCATAGATAAAATTATTATTATACTTCCTTTGAAGTGGCAGATGCCCAAATAGGACAAGCTGAAGAGCGAAGAGCAAACTATCGACCATATTAAGTTTATTGCAAGGGCGCTTTTCCATGACACCAAACCCAGTCTTTTAAAAGACAATTAAGTCAAAAAAAAGTTCTCTCCTCAGAACCATTTTAAACAGGGCAACGAAATTGGCCAAAGATTATTTAAGGGTGAATTAAAATTAAGATAAGCTAACCCAAAAAACTCATTTGAACACTCTCCAGAAAGAGAGAAGTTCACCCAAACCGACTACATTGACATTCACAAATAGCAAAAAATACCATATTTTACGAGTTTGCAGCAGTTTTAGTAGAGCCGTCAACGGCCACGCCAGCCTAAAAAGATGAGGCCCCTCTCAGAATCCATCAACAAAAAGTAAATTGTTTGTAATTCAGCATCTATGGCAAGTTCAAAACTGAAAACAGGGCAGCTAAAAACATTACCTAAAACTATAGACCCAGCATAGAGCAATAGTAGGAAGTGTGGTAACAATTTTTAGGTCGGGAGTAGGAATGGTCAAAATAGAAAAGGAAGAGGAAGAGGGAAGCAGAGCTGAAGAACATTTCCAACCATAGTCCCGAAGTGAATCGGTGGAAGAGAAATAAGACGATCAATGATGAGACTATCTTTAATCGAGAGATGACCGAAGTTTAAAAGGTTTTGTTGCAGCTCAAACAGCAGACAGAACAGATCCGCCTCAAGATCATGAAAGTGGCTACTGAAGAAAATCATCCATTTAAATTTCGTAAAACCTTTGATTCATCCAAATGATTTACTTCCCATACTGTGAATATTGAGCCTTTCAAAGAATATGTCGCACCTTGCCAATAGTATTTGAATATGTCATAAAACAAAAAGGACAACTACCACATACTCTCCCTGATCGGTCAGGGCGCCTATGGACAAGTCTACAAGGCACGCCGCAAGTTCACAGGTCAGTTTGTGGCCATCAAATCGATCAAGAAGAAAGGAAAGGAGGAGAAGGATATCAAGGTGATGCGGGACTAAATTTAAATCCTTAAAAAGCTCAAGCATGAAAACATCATACTGCTGCTTGATTCGTTCGAGACCAATGCAGAGTTTATACTCGTTACAGAACTGGGACAGGGAGAGCTGTTCAACATCATCGAGGATGACCAGTCTCTCGAAGAGGCAGAAATACGTAAAATAGCACAGCAACTCGTAAGAGCACTCCACTATATTCACTCAAATCGCATTACTCACCGCGATATGAAACCGCAGAACATACTCATGACCAGCGATGGAGTCATCAAACTTTGTGATTTTGGGTTTGCAAGGCATATGAGCTATAAGACTGAAGTACTCACCTCTCTCAAAGGTACACCGCTATATATGGCGCCAGAAGTAGTCAAAGAAGAGCCCTACAATCATACTGCAGATCTGTGGAGTTTGGGTGTTATTCTGTACGAACTTGCGACTGGTACTCCTCCATTCACAGCGCCAAACCTCATCACTTTAGTGGAACACATCAGCAAAGATCCCATCGTTTATCCTGACTACATTACAGGCGATTTCAGAAGTTTTCTCAAGGGGCTGCTGAACAAAGATCCAAAGAAGCGACTTGGATGGCCAGATTTACTTAGCCATGCCTTTATTAAGGAGAGTGAGGGTGAAAAACAGGAGAGGAAACGTAAAACAGAGAAGTTTTCAAACTGGGTCTAGGACAACCACTGTAGCCAATAAGAGGAGTCGGCTCCATCTGTTATGGGTGGTACCACCGTATACGCTCGCTCTACCTCTCAAAATGGCTTTGACGAACGCAGTCGTGATGTTTCTCCCAAAAAAGAAGCCAGTATGAACTGTGGCGACTCTCAATGGAATAAATATCTGACCCAGGTGAACGACGAAAAAGGGGCAGCTGCACTGCGCAGTGACCCTCCCTTCCTCGACAATCTTCTCAGAGTCTTATAAACTAATCTGAATGAGATTATGAGAGTCAAAGACAAACGCACTACTCTGTCTATTGCCCTCAGAGTGTTGACTCAAATCCTCATGAAATCTAAACCTCCAGACAATCGTAAGTTTGATAACTCAAAGAACCTAAACATTCCTAATCATCTGCTGACTATTCTGCGCGGTTTACTCAAAGTTTAGGGTGGCAGGCAGTTTCTGGACTTGATTAGCGATATAACTAAGCTAATCGGGCTTTTGGCCAAAGCAACTTTTCACAAAAACTTCGGCATTGAGATGGTATATGTGCGGTCATTCGTGCCACTGATGCCTCTGCTCGCCAAATGCTCCCTCGGGGGCACAGACAATGCTTACCAATCATTCGTGGTCAATCTTCTGCGAACTGCTGGTATTTTCGCAAACAACGCCTCAGCCAATCATATTCGTTCATTCTCCTTCTACAAGGATGTGGTCGAGAAGCGTTTCATTCAAGAGTGCATGCAAATTACTAAATATTACTACGAGCATGTCCACGTTCTGAAACTGTTTGTTCAGGTGTTCAGCGCATTCATGCATCCTGTCTACGGAGATATTGAGTGTTTTCCATGGCAGAGAGAGAGTATTGCGGGCATACAGGAGTTTAAGGAATGTGCTACTATGCTGGAGTGCGTTAGGCAGACTATAATCAACTCCCTGATGGAGGCGAACTGTGGAGAACTCTTCGAAAAGATCCTCGCTTTGGAAGATGAGTCTTCCCTGCTTCCCAAGATATCTGTCAGTCGAATAACACTGCAGGCCATTCGTCAGTCAAAGTAATTTACATAATATATCCTCTTCCAGTAAAAGAACATAATAAAGCAAGTGTTTATAACTCTCGGGAGTCCTGATCAAGTGGTATACGCCACTACCTGTGAAATAGTGGCTCAGACTATCAGATACAGTAAGGAAAAGAAGAAGGAGAAGACGATTGAAAGTTACTTGCTGCAAAGTCTACCTATCGTACTAGCTAAACTCAAAGACGTCGGAAAAGGGGCACTTAATACTTTTGGATCTTTATTGATATTGCAGGAACTCGTCAATGTGGAAGGACCTGCCTTCTATACTAAGATAATCGAAGAGATTTAGACAGATAAAGGATGCTTTAAGGCCATTACTTAGTTTATCAGTGGCAGTCAGACAAACAAGCTAGAGGAAATGCGTAAGATTGAGGGTTCAAACTATGGTATTCACGTGCTTGGCCTATATGATCCTGCTTTCCTCTTCTTGCATCGCCTACTAATTCGACTGCAAAGATAAAATCCAAAGAAGCACGACTAGACGATCAAGAGCATCAAGGAGAGTCGCATGCAGGTGAAGATCAATCAGTTGGTATGTGGCCTATCATCCAAAACTGACCTCTCGCCAAGGGGACTAATAAGTTTGCTCATGCTGCTGTATGACCTCCTCAGCACTGCGATATGGGACGAATTCGCTGATGAAAATTTCTTCAAATCACTGATTAATCTGTTGAAATAGCAACAACTCTAGGCTTTGCTCTAGTGGCCATTGTCCTTTGGTGGCGGAGAGGTATATCTTTGCTTACGCAGGTATGTATCACCACAATGTTCGGCAACCTTATGAAAATTTTCCTTGTCTATTTGCAGGAAGCGTAAAAGTAGCCTTAAATCACTCGCATTATATACACCCACAAACTGCTCGAACTTGTTATCGGATTTGCGAAGTATCTCAACGGAGAGACCATAGGTTCTGTCATCACTTTTATTCTGCATTTGATGTCTTTTGACAAGGGGGAGGGTAAAGAAAAGGAGAGTCGATCTTTTGTACGGCAGTTCATTCAAGCAAACGGCATGTCTCTCTTCGTGCGTTTCCAACTTTTAAAAATCAGCAATGAAGTTACAACCTCAATCGTTTAGTCTTGCAATCTCCTCTCTCAAATTGCTCGTCACTCCAAGGATGTATACGAGTATATTGACTCGATTGAACCCTTTGAAGACATTAAAAAGCTCATCACTCATGAAGACCCTCAAATTCGCTGTCGGGTTTTAAACTTAGTTGGTAATATGTGCAGACATTCCGGTTATTTCTACAAAAAAATTGATAGCTGTGGAATACTGAAGAGCTGCATTGCCCTCTGCGAAGATGAGGACAAAACCATCAAAAAGTTTGCATGTGTCGCAATCGGTAACGCTAGCTTCCACGATGACACACTTTATGACCACCTCAAACCTGTTATCCCTATATTAGTGAGTCTGCTGAAGGACAGTGAGGAAAAGACACGTTCCAACGCAGCTGCAGCGTTAGGCAATCTGGCTCGAAATTCAGCCATTTTGGACAAAGATTTTATAAACACGGGGGTTAATTATCAGCTAGTGAACATGTTAAATCAGGACAAAAGCACAGCTGCGAAAAAAGTATCAATAATGGCCATAATAAACTTACTGTAGCTGCCATAATCCAAAAAATTGTTGATTGGCCTGGACATCGGGAAGAGTCTGCAGAGAATGCTAGTGCCACCACTGAGTAATGATTCTGGGCTTGTGAAAACAGCTCAGAAGGCGCTAGATAAACTAAAGTGATTGATTGATGTGATATGCCTGGGATAGTCAATCTGTTTTATGAATATTAACATTGTATTAAGTCACTTTTGGGCCTTTAAATAACGAATTTTCCTATAAATAGTATTATCATAAATATCAGAAGAGGCGTCTGATTTCACTTGCGAGGCTAGCTAATCGTTCACTTTGATTCATGTAGTCCTTTTTCAAAATATTAGCCTTAAAGCTGAGGCAAGCGTACTTTTGCTCTATCTTTAGTTTACGCTCAGATAGGACTCTTCTCAATTGGTCGACCTAATTTCTCTTTGCCACAACTATCCTCTCAGCGAATTGCACTATTTATGGCTGCTGGTTGCTGTGATTGCGTCTTCCGATGACCATCCTCTTAGGTGGTGGGTTAACCAGCAGTCCATTCAACCCACTCAACAATGAAAATTTGCTACTGTTGCTTCGACATAAGGTTGATCCATCATCTATACTATGAGGTTCGTCTTGCCGAGTATTGGTTCTTCTGGCAGCATTGGGCAGATAGGTGGCTTTGGCGAAGTTGAACTTCTTTTTAATGTGGCACTTGGATTTGAACTGAAGAGTCTCCTCATGATTACTTTCCATGACTCGAGGATTATTATACAATTTAAATATCCGAAATTAGCAAATCATCCAATACAATTAATAAATCTTCTCTCAAAATTTGAGAAGGGCTTCCCCTACGCCCCCAGATTGACCAATCAATAAACTCTAAATTATCTTTGCATTTAAATAATGTGCAATCTACTTATTAGTCACTATTGCAATGGGCAACTCATGCTGCAATCAATAATCATAAAATTAGCAATAGATCATTCAACAATCACCAAATCGCAATCTGCAGACGGTTGATACTGTCAAATTAAAGCTAAAGCAAGCCCGAGATCGCATCCGAATGTTCATTGCTAAAAAGAATGTTGATATTGAACATATTGACCAACAAATCAGAGATAAATTGCCACGATACCAACAAACTAAAAACAGGAAGGAACTCATTCCTTTGCTCAAAGCAAAGAAAGACCTACAGTAAATGATCAACAAAGCAGAGGTAAGACTGCGCCTTCTAAATGATAAGCTGAACGAAGTCTAGCTGCAACAGCTAAACCAATAGGTAAATGTTCCTCCATTTAGACCATATCAGTGCTCGATGATTCTAACCGATACATTAAATAGATCCAAGAGTAATTATAGAAAAAAGACTGGAGAAATGTCCTGGATGAAGCTCAGAAAAACTATTCCATTGAATGGCCATCCGACAGCGCTGAGGTAGAATCTGACCCGGCTTTTCAAAAGATGTGGGCGTAGCTGGGGGGAAAGGAGGTGTAGAGGGCAGGGACTTGTGTTCAACTCGTAGGCTCCAAATAAAAATTACTTATAAATGGCTGATTTGTTTAATGTTAGTAGGCAAAGAAACGGAAAAGCTATCATTATTCAATAAACAGCCGATCAAAGTTAATCTTATGAAATAACTCGCCGGGAGAGTATCCTGGAGAGTTCCAGCGATTCACCACTGACTCGTTTAGTTGCGAAGGCGCCTTTATTTGAAAGCTGGTTGGGGGCCAGACCTATCCCACCACGCTGTCGTTGCTTGTATGACCTCCTTCCGCTTAATATTAGGGAGAGTTCTCGTTTGGTTATGCTGATTCGCCTTTGTTGTTGCCTTTATATGTGAGATAGGGGTTCGCTTGGAAGTGGTTCAAATCAGTTCTTGTACTGGCTTCGCTGTATCCATTTTTGAAATTGTTGGTAGGAGTGACGACATCAATGTTCCGCGGACAGTCTCTATCAGTGGAAGCAGTATCGCAAGATTCATCCCTTGAGCCTCTGGGAGCATTTCTGTTCATATGACACATGCCCATCTGCTAAGTAACTTAAAATTATATTGCAATCTACATAATAAGAGTAAATCACTCTTTTCCGAGGAATACGTTTTGATTTTCAACTATAGACCAATTGATAAACTTTTTACCAACACTTTTTCAGATGGCTACCAAAGAAGTCACGACATATCAGGAACTAGTCTAGTTTGTCTTTAAAAACGGGGGGGTTATTGTCGCAGACTTCTATACCACGTACGGAGTGTATCATACAGCTGGTGCGGACCCTGCAAACTGATAGCTCCTATTATCGACAACTGCAGGAAGGAGTTCAGTCTGCCTGTGGCCAGGATAGATACTGACAAAGCTGATGAGCTCAGCAACAGATTCGACATCCACGCAATTCCGACATACATTCTGCTGAGAAAGACAGGGGGTGAGATAATCAAAGCCGAGGTCGTGGTCAGTGCTCATCCCTAAAAGGTGCGTAAGCTCTTCGAAACTGGCTACAACATTAAAAACAATAAAGTTTGATATGATTGGGATAATGAGAGCATTAGCTATATCAATTTGATGAATGACTCAACCATGGAGTAGACTAATCCGCTTCCGCGAAAACACTCGCTTCACTTTCGAGGAGGGAGGACGTAATTCAATGAATTGGTTTTACTTCTCACTTTTTCGCTGTTACTACCGCCTCACGATAAACGAGAAATCTTTTAGCTTCAGACTTTGCTGCCGACTGCTGCGAGCAAAAGACTCATCTTTCTGTTGTCCTCTTAACATTATTAGTTTAAGCAGCTCATTCGAAGTGCGGGGGTGGCTGTCTCCGAGCTTTTAGATGCGTCTTTTAATTTTTTATAAGGACAACTTACCGCTTTTGAGAACGTTGAGATTGTATAACTCGCAGCCTTCGCTCATAGCGAGGGCAATGAGTATAACAGTAAACATATTCTGAAGTTTAACCATCGATTCTGGTAAAAGAATATGTTCGTGCCAAGAGGCTGCCAATTGAGGATGGAGGGGCACCTGCATATAATTCTATAGGTTGTAGTACAGTTTGGCGGAAATGAACCCTTCCAAGGGCTAGAATAGTTTATATATCTTCTTCTTGCGCTTTTATTCCATTGTTTTACGCTTGGAATCTGATTTTAGAGTTGCTGCGCTGTCATTCCCAAAATATTTGTTGTTTAAATCAGCCAAACTGCATCTTTGTCTGCCACTGAAATCGCTGCCCAGTCTGCTATGGCCGTATTTGCTTTGACTATTGCAATCAATTAATCTTTCATTGAGTTTGTTGTCTTCTTCCTCCTCTGTTACCACTATGCTCTTGGGGCCTGCGAGTAGGTATACTTTCTCATGTTTTTCCAAGAAGGACAAAGCAGATGCCATCTGTCTCACAAAGTCAACGACCTACACATCTGTGAGCGGTTGATGGTGTCGATCCGATAGGCAGTCTTCCAACGTATTCTCATGATACTCGAAAATAGCGTAGAGCTTGAACAGATTGGAACAGATGTTGAAATCATTCTCCATCCAGTAAGTGCGTGTTTGAATCATGTTTTTGTGCTACACCAGGCGTCTGGCTTCCAGTTGATTGACAATAGACTGAGGGTTGAACTGACTGATGATCTACCGTAGTGCCACCTGTTATTTGGTTTGCTTGTGCTCAATTATGGTAATCTCTGCCCCATCGTAAAATTCGGAGATGAACCTTCTCACCAAGCGGTATTCGAGTTCAAGGCGAGTCTTGTCGCCCTTTGATTCCGTTGACCCCATTATATTATTTATTAATAAATTTATAGTTACTCAGAAAGTCATAGACTGCAAGATAACAGACAGAGATTGAGAAAATCCATAATTTATTGAATGGAACCACTAAGAGATCAAGAACACACATTCTCTTGACTAGCCCTGAAACAATAAAATATGAGCATAAATAGCTTCTAATTATAAAGTTAGATCAATTTGTAGCTACTGCGGATTCGGCTTCTGCGATCTCTTTTTTTGGAAGCTCAGTTCGACAAGAAGGACAATTCATTTTGATCATTACCCACTTATTAAGACACCCTTCATGAAAAACGTGTTTCTTGGAGCAGGGCAACTCATAGATCATATCTTTCTCCTTTATCTTCATGAGGCAGATGGCACATTATCCATTGGCTTGTGTCACTTGATCCAAAGTTGCTTCTGCTGCCTTCAGATCCAATTTTGCCACCCCCTTTTTGCAGCAGCATAAATAAAAGGGTAAACCTATTAAAGCAAAAGGAGTTACAACTATAATCCCTGATACCATCAATAGAGTCATAAGAGATCTTAGAAGAAGGTAACGTCTGAGGTACAATTATAGGTAAATGTAGAGGAATAGTAAATAGATTTCAAAAACATTTTGGCCTTTGGTTACTAGTAAGAGGCTGATCACCATGCCAACCCCAACCAACGTAATTAAATCATAAGTTTTGAGCCAATTTGTCAGTTCAAAAAATTCAACTGCCAAGTAATTTTACAACTATTGTTGGGAAATAATTGAGTATTCTTTCATAACTTCCTTGCTCAGATCGTTCTAATGAAGTTTTTTGGAATTGAGAAAGATGATATCACTTGTACAGCTTTAAATCGAAGAATATTAGACCACCGGCTGATCAGTGGCGTGGCTGCACTTTTGAGCCAGCAGACAGTATCTGTAATTATTTCCTTTAAAGATTTTAATTGACCAATACACCAATATAGCAAAAGTAGTTACGCAAACTGCAAGGGCGACGCCCAACGCAACAGGCATCTTGTCGCCTGTTGGTAGCGTTAGGCAATCGATTGGAAGGAAAATTGTAAAGATGATCGTGAACAGGAGATGAAATACAATATGCTTCCGATAGGAATCTCTAAGATTAGTGTAGGCATTGCTGAATGAAATGTCAGCTTTGCAATAGTTTGTATTTTGCTGCATTTATGTGATTTAATAATAGAAATCAGGGTTTCTATAGACAGTTATATTGAGTTTGATTATATGATTAATTTTATAGGCTAGTTTATTTGGGTTGTAGAGAACTTGACTTATGCCTTCGATATTTGATTTTCTTATGGCAGGTATGCTTTAGAAGTACGCCATCTCTTCTATTATCTATGGAACAAAAAAAGATTATTATTGCAGCAAATCATATAAATTATGAACAGCAAATTATCGAGATCCTGCATCTATTAATGATAGTTTTAATAATCTTAAATTTCATATATCTTACTTTATATTTAAATTATATGGCCTCTATTAAGATTCATTCATCATCCATTGATCACAGCTGTATTAAACAAAAGGCTTAAAGCCAACTTCAGCTGCTATACCTTTATTCTAATTTTCCCTCGTGTTCGTTTTGATGGTTTATATTGACTGGCGGCGTAATTAATATTTATTGTTATACATATATCTTTCATGTCCAAGTAAGAATACGACTCACACCTTAAATTCGGACAGGGGATACTCATCGAGGGGTTCAAGACTGACGGCGTCGACAAGGGTTTTCTCACCACTCAGGGATTTGCTGACATCAAGGTTAAGTACTAAACCTATGACGACATCCTCTACTTTAAGAACTACCGCAACTCCATCTTTCAAATACTTCCAGCTGGCAACTTCGAACTCAGCGATTAGCTTCAAAAGGCTCTCATTGAAAACGAGGGGTAACCTGAAAATTCTAACATCCGCATCCTGAAGAATCGAGCTGAGTCAGAGAGGATACAGTTTCAGCTCAACATCGAGAAGTATCTCCTCCCTTATTCAGCAATATGAAGAAGAATGTTTGTTTTGGGCAGAATGTTATCTTCAAGCATATTGACTCCGAATCTTATGTTTCTGGCACCATCAGACCATCGACTGGCTCGAATGGAGCCTTTACCGTGCAAGTCAGCGATAATCTTTCTTAAAGCCTCGTCTTCAAGCTAATGCCCTTCCGATCCTTTGAGTTTATGGATATGGCTATCCCCTTCGATTCTCCTATCCTCATCCAAAACGTGTTCAACAACGGGTATATTACTTTCGAGAAGATCGGCATGGGCGATCAGGGAAAGGGTAGAGGCACATATATTGAGAAAAAACCCATTGAATCCAATGACACTTACAAAATTCCAGTTAAAACACAAAGTCTAAAATCTGATGTTTACGAGGTTGTGACTCACTTTGTGGATCTATCGGTGTAGAAAGAAGTGCCCATGCCTTGGCGCTTTAAGCTGCACGTAAACGAAGTTGTGAACGAATCTCTAATCCAGCATGATGTCGTCTATTTGCAACATACTTAAAAGTAAACTGTTTCTAATGCAGTAGCGGTGTTCTCTCGACGCATGGCAGAGATATTATCCTCAAAGAGCTGAAAGAAAGAACGACCAGCGAACTTAGCTTCTACTAGTGCTTGTGGGAAATTTAAAAGCATGATCGAACTGCTGACTCCTATATACTCAGACACCTCATGTCAGGCATGGTCCTCAAGCAGGAAATCAGTTCGGATAATATTCGGAGAGCTGTTCTTTCTGATATTTCACAGGGAAAACCGTCTGCCATGACGGAGAGAAAGGTTGAAAAGAAGGAGGGTGAAAGCTAAATTCATATGGCTGAAAGCCAAGTGGAAAATGCGGTCGAACAAGTTGTGTCAGATGACTAGATTGGCTACGTTGAGGTAAAACTAGCTAAAAAAGAGGGAGGCTAAATCAACAGTGAATCCTTTGTAAACATAGCATGGGGTGAAGAACTTCTCTAGATTAACGACGGGGAATAACACTTGCAGTTGAGTCTGCTCAACAAAACCCAGGACGCTGAGGGCAAAATCGACCAGTTAAAAATGAAGATCCTCTATAAGAAGGAGATTGAATACAACGTTCGCCCGCTGGCTTTCAAGAAAAGTGTGACTCAAGAACATTGCTTCGTTATCATGGAAATTGAGGATGAACTCAAAAAGGAATTATTGTTTGCTCTGTCCTTCCACTCGGTCATTATTCATCTGCGATAGGATCTGCAGTGGGGAGCCATTGAGGCAGCGAAGAAGATCAGTTACCTCCGCATGATGCAGGTAACTACTAAGATTAAATAAATTAAGAATTTCATCAAGAATTGTTCTGATGAATAGGCAGAGCTTGAGCATAGTACTTGTGTTTCTATTTAGTTTTCCCTGTTTATAAGCGGCAGATGATCTGCAAGGACTTGGGTATTAGCGAATTACTGTTCGAACTGTTGTACTTCATGAAGATGAACTTAAAGGAGGACATCTTTTCTGATAAACACAATGAACGTGACAAATTCCTGTAATTGTATAACACGTTATATGAGGTGATAAATGAACTGATAAGAAACAACCTGCTTTTCAAGATGCACATCTCAAAGTGGTTTGAGTTCATCCTTGAAGATGTGATCGCCAATAACGAGCCATGCCAGTTATCACTGCTCAAGGAGCTACTGAGGGAAAATGCATTTTTTGTAGATAATTTCGTCACTCATACCATTATAGAGCATCTTACTGACCACTACACCAAAAACGAGTCGTCAGAATACATTGAGCGCAAGTATCTACAAATCTTCAGGCTGCTATGCATCATTGGAAACAAAGTTAACACTGCTAACCAAAAGTTAATACTAGACTACTTCATCAAAAAGCTGAAGGGCAGTCGTTACGAGATTTATATTGGAGAAGACCATGGCCAGATCAAGATCACTGCAAGTCTGGACAAGGTCAAAGCCTAGCACTTCACCTTTAGTTAATTTTATCAACAATGTCAGGACAATTACCCCTCTGCCTGGGCATATTTTGTTGAATATCTCAATCTCATCGCTGACTTAGCGCAGGGCAGAAACAAAATAACAGAAGTAGAGCTTAGCAAAACATTCACCCTCAGAGTTCTCGGAGACCTCTTTTAGCAGGAGGAACTGTATTAGGCAGAAGTTCCTATCATAAGGATGATCCACTACCTATATGCTGAGAGTTAATATTTCTACCCCATCGAAAAGAAACGCAAAATATTAAACTATAATAAATTAGCGGATGGGGAGGATGGGATTGTCATCAACTCAACTCCCTCGAGAATAAAGCCATGGGATCCACCCTTTGATCGCATTCTGGTTCGTCTTCTGACTAAACTCAAGGGCTATGGTCCTATCGATCCTGCATAAGCGGATAAAAACTAAACACTGTTAACAGTGCTTAAATTTCTTTGGGAAACAATAAACTTGGGTTTTTGGAACGACAAACAAAGTGTAAAATAAATTCTGACAGATGTACTGAAAGTCTTGTAGCGGAGCAGTCAAATAACTGACTATTAATCTGTTCTGATTTCATCCAAAGAAAATATCCTCATGATTGCTTGCAAAATAGAGTGTCTCAATATCGTGGGTCTCATTGCTGAGTACGACAATGATATATTGGTGCAGTATGTGGCATCAAGCTTCCATGAGTTCAAATTCTAAGAAAAACGGTTCAACTTAAAAAGCCTAAGCCTAAGTACGCCCATTCTTGACATCAAATGCAATCATAAAATGGTCCATGATTTCCTTGCGGCCCTTCCCTCAGGCATTTAGCCGATCATTTCAACTTAAATATGTGATCAGATGATTGAGATGTCAAACTATAACAACGCTTAACTTACTGGCAAGGCTGTTTCCATCATGGATCGAGTGTTGCAGACACGTCGCAAAGCTTTTAATCAATTCGCTGAATTAATAGTGATTTCAGAAGAGTAACGTTTGTAGCTGCTGACTTTCATGGAGGACAACAGAAATAAATTCTTCATCCTCGAGGACACTAACATCGTGCAGGTGACTGAACACAATCAGGTCTGTAATTATTTTATGGTCTATGACTAACGCAATCGCGGACTTATGGAAGTGCTTTATCTTCTTACTGAACTCATGAAGAACGAAAATAGTATCCTTTCTCTAGACACTATTACCTCTATCCATGAATCCGGTATTTTCTAAGCCTTGGGATCCAACCGTCTGATTAATTTCACTGGCGAACGTTCGAGCACAAATCGTATGAAGCAGTAGATTGTCTACTCTTCTAACCTTCATTTAAAGGTGCTAACATTCATCTTTAACTGCAAATAACTGCCCGAATCATAGTTGGCCATCAAGTTGCTGCACCTGTGCTATTACTTCATTGTGGCGTTGATTGAGAACTTCAACCAGATTAAATCGCTAATGCAGTGGCACATTCCTCGTTTGATCCATCATATTAAGCGAAATGTGGGGTGCATTGACTTCTTGAAGGAAATGTATGATAACAACAAAACCATGCTCTACAACGAGGGGGCTGTCTTTGAACTCATTAAGTAAATTTGCGAAAACATCGAGAGCGAGCAGGATGACAGCTTTTACAAATCTAAACTACTTGATTTTTACAGATATCTGATCTACTGTAACGGTCGCAGCCTCAAGAACCATCAGATACAAATTCTTAAAATCATGCAAGACGACAGCTACAAGAACATCATGGTCAAAGTCCACAAAGATTAGATTTAAAAGCTAGTTCAAGAGTATGAATAAGACAACAGGGACAGTCAAACAGTTAAAATGAGTCCACAGTTGACCTATCTCTGCACCTTCTTCCAGATAATGGCTGCCCTCATCGACAACAACAACGTGGTCAATATTGGTAAACTCTTAAAGCGCTATCCTTTCTAAGATTTAGTTGGGTACCTCATGAAGGCTGGTCGCTGCTGGCCCCTAAAACGCAACATTCGGTGTTTTATCAACCGTCTCTACTACTTCCGCCCGGACATTGATACTCAACTCAAGAATATCCTTAGCTACTAACTTAAAAACATCATTGATGATCTAAATTCCTATATCCAACAGAAGTACAGCCCTGATGCGGCTCTGCTCTAAAATAAAAAATTTGAAAATCCTGTCCGCTTTTCGTATATAGAGTCCTATCATTACCTGCTGATTGAGGAGACGTTGTTTACAGTGTTTCAACTGGTGACTTATGATAAGCTAAAGAAGGAAATGGTCGGGTATTTAAGAAACTTCGCCATCACCGACTTCCAGGCCAGTTATAACTGGTTCAAAATAACAGAACGCCTGGGCTGCCTCCAGAAATTCTTCACCACCAACAAAAACATCTACTCCAACTCGCTGATCCGATTTATCCTATCCAAGGCGCGCATTTTCCTAGATGAGCTTGACTCTCCCATCTATAAAAATAAAACCACGGAAGACATGTCCGACGTGGATGCCAAAAAGTATGTCATTGATAGGCTTATTGAAGGTCGAATCCATAAATTCTTTAAGGAAAACGATAACAGTTTCAATTAGGACACTCCTCTCACCTTTTTAGAGCGCCCTCAGCGTGTTGTTTCTGAGATTGCTGTCAAACAGAGAGATTAAAATCAAGTGAAATAAATTTTACGTAAAATCTTTCTCCGCTAAAAGCGTGATTTCTTAAATTAGGACTAGCGCATCAGCTACAACCTGCAACAGCTTATTTCCAGTTTGAAGTTGTCTCCTGATGCTCAAAATTATACATTTGGAGAATATCTTTAAAAAGTGAATACCTATTACAATAGAAGTGATAAGTTCGAGTATGTGGGACGTATCATTCAGCTCAACTCTAAAGACTCATCTGCTCTAACCTCTGAGAGAAAAATGTTCTTTTTGCAATATATTACTGGATTATTTTAAGCAGCTAATAAATCTAAAGCAGAGGCAGAGATTGAGTAGCCAAAAGAAGAAGACATTCCACCACCAAAACCATAGTAAGGCGAGAAAGAGGAGGAAAAGAAGAAAGAGGAGAAAGAGGAGACCGGTGGGGAGTAAAAGAAGGATATCGACCAGTGGGAAGCAGACGACTGGAGTGCAAATTTCAATGAGATAGTGAAAACGCAGAAACAGTTGAAGAAATGTGATCTGGGTCAATTTATCGTGCAACTCTTGAAGTAGGATATAATCAACAACGTGTAATTGGCAAACTCCATCTTGTTGTGTGCCATAGGTTACTTGTTAGGGGGCAATTCCCTAACTCAGAAGAACATTATCGAGTAACTTGAGAAGGACGAGGAAAACAAAGTCTTCGAAAACATATAAGCCCTCATATTTAAATTGGGAAAATTGATCCGAAAAAACATCGATGAGAACAACAGTCGGGAATAAGAAAAATCTTTGGAGTTCACTCTGGACACTGTTGACAACTATGACTACTACGATGTGGGCCAAAAATATACTTTAAGGAAAAACGTGTTCGAGCCCAACTCCACGGACGAATATCTCTACAATAAGTTGTGCATCACAACCTATAGGCGAGCTTTTAAGTTTTTACAACTTTTGTGCGAAAATAACAATAAAGAAGGCAAGCATTTCATCCGAGTGCAGCCCGGCAAAGCTCGGCAATTCAACTTCATAGACATAACAACCAAATAGCTTAGAAATATTTTTCAGATCTTCTGCAACGACATCAAGGAAGTTCCCCTCTTCCTACTAGACTTCATTCTCGAAGTTACTCAAATACCCATATACTAAAATCAACAAGCCTTGATGTGCTCTACCTTCTTCGAGGATTTATGTCAGCTCAAGAATACCTTTACCAATAGCTCGACCATATTCGATGAGAGAGGATTTAAGGATGATAAGAACCATGTTGAAGCCATTTATTACAAAAGTCTCAAAATTATACTCAGCAATTTCTAAGGCAACGATCAGAAAACTTTCCAAGTGTTGGACTCTAAACTATAGGTCAAATTCCTATGGGAAATATTACAGGAAAAGTTATCGGCAATGAACATCTTCAATAAGGAAGAGCTAGCCAAGCACATCACTGACTACTCCAATGAAACCAAGTAAGGTGGAGGCAAGAACACCACTTTCAGCGATGATATGCTCATCTTACTCGACATCATCACTATCTATCTCAAAATGAGGGACGCTCTCAAGGAACAGTCCCGCATTTTTAACACTTATGAAAAATCTAAAAAGGAACTACTCGACGCTGAGAAAGATAGGAAAACCAATGAACTCATCGATCAGGGAATCGATGAAAAATAGATAGAAGCCAGAGTCCAATAAGAACTGAAAGGACAGTGCATGTACTCCTTCCTAGAGAAATGTCTGCTGAACATTTAGATCACTGACGATAAGGGCAAGGACCAAGTTATTTATTTCCCCAAGTATCCAGTATTCAGCAGTCTCACAGGCAACCTGCGCGACTTCATCATGTTTAGTGTGACCCGAGATTCTCACCGTGATAAGATAGTTTCTTTGTTGGGTTATACTGATAGTGTAAACAAAAAGATGGAGTATTCTTACAACCTTAAAAAAATAGAGAAAATCACTTAGCAGAACATGAAAAGCAGCTTTAAGATTGCATCAAATCTCTCTATCTTTCTGTGCATCTACATTGGAATATTCTACCATGTCATCATTGAATACCAAGAGGCGGAGTACTACTCTTCGTTCACAGTTGGAGCAGTAAGGTTTGCACTTAGCTTGATACAACTTACATTTACTGTCCTATACATATTCTATTGGTTTAAACTCAAACTTTGGTAAGATCCTGAGCCTGTCTCCAGATCCAACCCAGAATAAGAGCAACCGTAGTAGTCAGAATAGGAAAAATCGCCTGAATAAACTCCTGTTTAGGCAGAGGCTGATGTAAATCCAGATGCTCCATCTCCTTCTCGACTGCAAGCACTCAAAGGCAAAGCTCTTCATTACTTACAGCCCTTGAAAAATTATTACACAATAATTGCAGAAGAGTTAGGTACATAAGAACAACGCATTTATAGAAAACTGCAGCTGTGGCGTATCATAATCTTCTTAGGCTCATCCATCATTGGTACATTCTTTTTCCCTCCGATGTTTTTCTTACATTTGATAGACATCTTGGCGCAAATCTAGAAACTAGGTACCATCCTGTATTCAGTTATTTATAACGCAAAAAGTCTTATTTTAGTGAGCGTAATGGGAGTATTTTTCACTATTATCTTCTGTACCGTTACTTTCAGCAACTACATGAAAAATGTTTACTCTAGTAGTGACTCAGTGGATGACATGTGTAATGGAGTAATGGACTGTGTTGCCCAGCTTTATGTTTCAGGTGCCATCGGTGAAACTATGGAATCTTTTGAGATCATGCGCTTTACATATGACATCATCTATATCACCTTCTTCGATATGTTATTCGGAAACATTGTCAGTGGATTGATGTTAGACGCTTTTTCGAGTTTAAGAGAAGGCGCTGATGCCCTGGAGAGTGATAAAAAGAACCAATGCTACATTTGCGGAATGGACCGAGAAGCAGTGTAAAAGCAAGGGTAAGATTTCAAGGTGCACACCAAGACAAAGCATTTTCTTTGGAATTACATTTTTTACATTCTTGTCTTGGAAGGGAAAGATTAAACTGACTATACAGGACTCTAATACTATATTAAACTGCAGTATAATTTGCCTGACGAGGAAATGTAAGTGCGGTGGATTCCCAATAAAGGACAGTCAGAATTTGACGTGCAGGCTTAGGCATAATCTCTCAGTTCGGATCTCAAACTCAATATAGAAAATACAACTGGCAAGGTTTAAACCCTTTAAAATTCTATTAATGAGTTTAAAAAAATTGCGAAAGACTACTTGCTTTGATTGCCGTCTAATCAGCCAACTAATAATAATAATAATTATATTACTCATAAATCAAGTTTTTTTAAACATATTTTTGCTGCTTATTAAATGATGGAAAAAGTTGAATTGATTTCACAGTATCCGCTTGGAGTTAATACAGATACAGTCTATCTTTAAGTCTCGACTGCTTTTGAACTAATTTTTTTGAAGGTCAAGTTTACCATCAACATATTAATTCCATATCAGTTTTTGAAAAACGATTAGACTGGGGATATTAAATTTATTAAAAATTGAACGACATCTTTTGGCATCATGATTTTAAAAAATGAATTAAAGCTGATAAATATATGAATAAAATGACCAATTGATTGAATTCCTTACGAAAATGAACCAAACCAATGTTATTGAGGCATCTAAAATTATAATTATTAAAATATACACTTAATATTTTATAGAATTCACGTGAATTTTATTTAATTCCTATATATGGGTAGGGGTTGGGGTTGGGGTTGGGGTTGGGGTTGGGGTTGGGGTTGGGGTTG
>Ga0302188_10000177_pt1 | contig 52188 bp, 57 predicted proteins | sample II_Bog_E2_1_FD_198783 | JGI IMG/M metagenome (GOLD analysis project Ga0302188, IMG submission 198783) | Peat permafrost microbial communities from Stordalen Mire near Abisko, Sweden - II_Bog_E2_1 | ecosystem: Environmental > Terrestrial > Soil > Wetlands > Peat | place: Sweden: Abisko... | reverse complement strand
GGATAGCAGTTGCTAATTAGAAAATTTACAGATCAAAGTAGATTTATTAATCTCATGTTTCAGGTTGAAATTCTCCAGAAACAGTTGGATATCTTGACTCCATTGAAGGTAAATCGTTAAAGAACCCACCTTTAGATAATGTAGATCGGCATATATTGGTAAAAAAAGTCAAATGTTTATTATTTGCAGGGTGCTTACCTCTATTTATATACATGCTTACACTCTTAACATGAAAAATCCAAGAGTTACTATGAATGAAATATCTTTTTTTCTCTGGCAAATTTAAAGAGATATACGAATACTTCTATTTTTTAAAAATATATGAGTTGTTTAATTCAAAGATGCTAAGAAGATAAGAATACAGACATAAAGCAAAACGAACATGTTGGGAAGGCTTTACAAAGTCACAAAGCATTACAAAAATGGCTGATTGTCACGGAGGAAGAACATACTGCCTTTGTATAATGGATATTACAAACATTTTAGCAAACTTAATTGTCTAATCTTAAGCATTTCAAATATCCCATTGAGATAGTCAATATGGAACAATATAGCAAAATATAACTTGGCAGTCAATAATCGGAAAAGTTAAACGTTCTCAAAATTATGTTTCTCAGTCGAGCAAAATGATTAATTTAAGCTATTTGATTTATAAATTCAATTATATTTGCTTTCTATCACTTATGCTACAAATGGCTTTCTGGGAAGAAAAGTAACAACAAAATTATAAACTCCATCATTTACTCATCCTTTTACTTCGCAAATTTTATCATGCCTCTTTATAAATGTCTGAGAATTTGGCTGTTTGCCTTTCTTTGACTATTGCCTAGAAGTGCATAAATTTACGGATCTTTGACAAAAAGAGGCAAACCCTCTAAGCACTAAAATAATGATTATTTTGTATTAAGATCTGTTTCAAAATAAATAATTATTATTAAAATGTCTCTATGTCAATGAATCAATAATAAACTTATATTGTGGGGATAGAGAATCATCTTCGCCCATACCTTTCCCTAGAGCGGGAACGGTGATACTTATCATGCTTCCTCTCTTTCTCCTTCTCCCGCTATTTCTCCCTCTTCTCTTACTTTCTGGCTTCCTCCCTCCGTTCCTCGCTTTTGCGGTCTCTATTGTAGTTATAATTAAGAGATTTCCCCTTATTATCCTGTCGTTCCCTGTCTGTTTTGTTATCGATTGACTTGTCCTTCCACCTGCTCTGATCGATAGGTTTTCTCTTGTCGATCTTATCGGGTGATATGCTGGGTGTCCTTTTCTTTTAGTTCTTTTAAATCCTACTTACCTACTGATTATTTTTATCGGTTATGAATTTACTACTGTTCTGTTATTTCTGGTTCTTTTACAGTTCCTATTTTGAGAGTCGCTGCAAGTTGTTCCGTTTCTAAGATTCCTATCGGTTGCTGACCTTCAGCTGTTCGACGTTGACTGAGGAGAGAAGCTTTTAACTTGTCAAGCTGGTTTCGACTTTCAAATTTTTAAGTTCTTCCTAGCTAGGTTCTGGCATAAAAAGCTTTATTACTTGCTGCTGAAATAGAGCTGTCCCTCTAATTGCCCATCTGATTTGTCGGAGCTTGTAACGATATCTGCCCCGCTGATGTGCTTTACCCGAATTGACCCACTCCCTTTTGTTAAGATTGCTTTTTTTGTTAATTTTTTAGATCTTTTACAGTTTTTAAGGGTGGGGGAACTATTGATAGAGGTATAGGTTCAATGAAGGATTTATCCAAAATTTTGTTTTAAGTTATTGATTTTATTTACAGAACTGGTTTATGCTGCTGCTAGACGGGTGCAATTGATGGAATTGGGTTAGCAGATGAATAGGTTCCTTAGATGTTTTTTGCTGATTATGGTCTCACCTTGTTGTTGTCCTCTCTCCTTTCTTTAGGCTAGCTTTTTATTTCTATTTTGTCGGTTGTAAATCTACTTTCTTGCCGACCTTTAGACTTATCGTCATAAATAAATTTGTCAGATGCCTTTTAGTAATTTTTGTCATCTTTTTTGATCTATCTGCTATTTTTGGAATCATAATATGGTGCAGAATTGTTATTATCTTTCCTTGATCCATTATTATTGAGACCAGAGTTAATTGGTGAGCGAGAGATTGGTGTTTTATTCGCTGGAACACTAGTCTATTTAACAGCAGGTTTGTTATTGTCAATTTATTAGATGGGAGCTGGTGATGCTTGCACAGGTTTTACTGTCTTCTTTTCCTCTGGTTTATCCGGCAACTAAATTTTCTTACTGCTGAGAATTGCTATCTGTCTATCCAAAATGGTTCTCATATCCACAGTGGAATACATCTCCTTCAATGCTTTCATATGCTATTCTAACTCCTCTGCCTGCTCCTTATAGCTTGGAATGGAGTCAACTTTCTCAAGAAGATATAAACAATTCTTAATAATGCAAGGCTCCTCACGAATGGAGCGAACAGTATTGCCGACTCGCTCGAACAATCTCACAAGATATTCCTTGAGTTTTCCGTAGTTATCTTTACCAGATGCACTGTCTTCAGCTCCAAGGATACGCTTGATGTCCTATATGATTATAATTGTACTTGCTTCAGTTTGATTGGATCGTTCCAGTTGTTAAAAATAGCCAATATTTCAGATAGAAAGATGGATATGCAGTTGGCTGCTTCTCGTTGAGTAGTAAATGGCAGATAACTCATCACATACTCTATGAGAAAAGTGAGCAGGCGAATACTTTTGGTAGCTGCCATTTTGTTAACTTTAATCATCTCGATGGTGAACTTGACACAATAATAGGCTTACGCCCTATCCAGCATCATTCTGGGAAGCAGGCAAACCTAAATAATTCTGGCATTACTTGCACAAATAGCTGCGAGAATATAAGCAAAGAATTTTCCCTTCTTTCCTTGTCTTTGTCCCTGTCATTGCGGGAAAGAACATCTATTTCAAACTTTTTTAGATTATCTTCGCTGAGAGTATCCCCTGCCTTCTTTCTCTGTGTTTCTTCCTCTTTAATTAATTTTTCATAAAGAGCACGCATACGTTAAAGTTCTCTGTCATTTCTCTAATTTCTATCGCTTTTTCTACTGGTGGTATACTCGATCTTTTTCTAAGTCACATTTAATTTACCTTCAATTCTTCTATTTTTTCACTATAGCTTTTGGCTGGAAAGTAAATGGAATCAATGGTGAGGAACCAAAAGGCAGTAAAAAAATGAGGGGGCAGCATCTACTCAACCCTTTCTTTGTAGTTGTTTAAGTATGCTTCAATCTTTTCATTATGGCTTCGACTTTTCAACAGATATGTTGGGTCTTTCAAACAATCGTAGTAGGCTGAGCTGAATTCTTTTACCAATGTAGGCCATTCATCGCCTGTCATAGTTGAAATGTGCTTAATTCCAGGTCTTACAATTTAGCACACTATTTAAAGCGGAATTTTATACTGAGATAACAGGACTCGAATTGGATTTTTGGGCAATAACAAGTTGTAATGATTGAAATCTTGAGCTTGATAGAGTAAAATTCTAACAACTTGAATGATAAGAAGAGTATACTCGTCATAGATCTATCCAATTATCTTGAGATCATCGATGAAAGATTTAGTTAATACTTCAGATCTTTTTTGAGCCAGCAACACCAAAAGATTAAAAGCAATTGATAGACCATCGTGATGATCCATGTTCTGCTCCCAAAAGAATTTTTCAAGGATAACTTTGCTTTTCTTAGCTGCTCTTACCTATGAAGTCAGCTCAAGCATCTCAAATTGTAATCGTGGTCCAACGGCAATCAAATCTATTTTTTTCTTGTCAAGATCCTGAATCATGACACTACCGTTCATTTTGTTGAATATTTCATGGAGTAATTTAAGTAAAGCTCCTGGCAATTACCCCTAATCCTATATATCTGCAATTGGCAGTCCAGTTTTCATGATAATATAATCGAATACAGGCTGGATATCAGCTTCAAGATACTTCCTAAAGAAATTAGAAATAAAAGTAATTATGTTCTTAAACCAAGGTTGGAATTCCCTTGTTTTAGCGTTGACTGAAGGCTATCGATGCTCGTTGAGAGTATACAACATCACAAAAATGGCCATGTCAAGAGTGAGAGGAGTGGAGTTTGTTAGCACAGCTACGATTTCAGGTACTACAGCTTAGTAGTCAGCCATAACAATTCTTCGAACAATCCAATAGAATACAGGCAAAGCTTGATTGTGTGTTAGCTTTGTAATTTTTCTGGTGAACAACTTTTTGTTCTCCTTGGATAGGTTATTGACGATGATATTCTGTTTTCTTTTGACCTCTTAAAAGATCCGAGCGACGAAGGGTCCTCCTGTCATATTTTATTGATAAATGTTTAAATAGCAACCATATCGAAAGTGATAGTCGAAGCATTCTAGCAAGTTGTAGAGCTATAAAGCAATAGGACCGTTGCTTTAAGCAAAGCAAGTTCCAGGCATTAAGTCATTTATGATTATGTATTTTATTTGCTCAGCATAAGGACTATTTTATTCTTTAATTAGAACTTTGAAATACCGGCATAATTTTATGAATAGTCTCTGTCTAAAACTAATGTAGGGTCCCACATAGCTCAATAGCTACGATAATTGGTTCATTGTCTAAAAATTCATCACCATTATCTGATGCATTTATTTGGGGCTATTTTCGGATACAAAAGGCATCTGCTTTTTGTCAAACTTGAAAAACCGCTGGAAACTAATAGTACTTTGAATGAGGGGTTCAATTGCCCATTCTATAAGATTAAGCAAATATCTGAGCAAATGCTGGTAGAGAAGCAAATCAATCTTTCCTTTAAAGGGGGTCCATGCCTGAACAAAATCACTCCAACTGTTGATTCGTATTAACTCAGAGATGAGAGCTAGCTTCGAACTATGAAGGAGCTGCCCTTAAAATTTCAGGTTTTCTTCAGTCATTTGCTTATTCTTTTATGCATCATCAATTTCCTCCATGCTGAGAGTGAAACATTTGCTAATTTTAAGAACAGCAAGGTCCAGTTTTTTGCTGTTGAAATTTCGAATAAATACATCAGGAGGGTCAACGTATGCAACCATATCGCTGAAAGTTACTATGTTGGCTTTGATGAGTTGAGCTGTGAAGCTTATTAGATATGGATTTGGCACAAAACCTACCTCCTTAAAGACCTCCTCAGGCGTCGAGCTATCGAAGTTTTATACAGCCCCTCCATAAGTAACTCTTTAAAAGATAGTTGGGTCGATTGGCTTACCTTTTTGAAGTTTTAGTTTGTTACCTAAGACCACAGTAATCGATTCCTTTCTAAAATTAGTCAATAGCAGTAGATAATTATTTGTGGTGTGATTTTGAATTCTAGCCTCGATAATCAAGTCGAGGACTCGATCGGGATCAAGGTCAAAGTTACCCACTAGCGATACTATCTTCTTCCAGACAGCTCCGATATCGTGACTGTCCTTGAGGTTCACAAGTAAAAGTGTTAGTTTGGAGTATCCCTCGTTGTTTTCTCTCATCAAGCTGTATTTGCTTTGCTCATAGTTGATTTTGGTATAAACTCGAGCCAACTTCTTGTCATAAGTGGACTGTTCAATAAGGCCGGAGCCTTGCGCTACCCACTAAGGTAAATCTGCCAGCAATTGTGATCTATCAACAATATTTCTGGCTTGAATCAAAATCACCAAATTGAATATTTTTTTGGCTTCTTCCCCCTTAGGGTCGGCCTGCAGTGAAACAGCCCAAATTGCAGCTAAAAGTGAGCAAGAATCAAGTGTATGATTGGTGGCTGACTCGCCCAGATGTTGAACCATAGTCTATATACTATTCATGTGGCGCAGAATGAGCATCATATAGTACTTAATTCTTTGCTTAGGGTCTGTGAGAGTGGTAAAAATATCTGCATTATGTCTTGAGGAGAAGTATTTTTGAGACTATGCTTACAAAAGTTTAAGCATGTGATTTAATAATAATAATAATGAGTGCTTAAAGATTCAAATATAGGGACAAAATAATGAGGAGTTTTAAATAAATTTAAATAGTAATTGAGAAGGCAAAACTAGTTTTAATCTTATTAATCACGTTGATTACTATTATATTTATACTTAAAATGTAGGAATTTGATATGATCGAAAGAGTAAAACAGATAGACATCATCATCATTGATAGATCCAAAATAACAGTACCACTTTAAAAAATGACAACCGTATTTGATTTAAGATGCAGCTTCGAGAAATGAAGATATTTATAGCAAATTAATCGGGGTTAAAGATGAATGATTTAAAACTTGTAAGAAATGGTAAGAAAATACAGCAACCTGATGATGTACCTGTTACTGATTTGGAATTTACTGCGAAGGACCAGATCATTTTGCTAACTCATGAACCTCACACCACCACCTAAATTACAAATATAAAGCGCAATAAGAGAATAACTGAACCATCAAATACAGGTTCTCAAAGTAAAGACAAGTACATTCAGATCTATGAAGACCATCAAATACTAAAAGAGAAAATATCAGCGCAACAATACTTACCGCAAGCCATATTAAAAAAATATTATCAACAATATTCTCTATGGATATTTTCAAAGCAAATAGAGAAACAATCATGGCAGACGAAAGCTCATGGTAACGAATGCGTAAAACCATCTGTAAAGATAATAAATATATGTCTCAAGTAATAATTTAACGATAAAGATTTTTAAAAAATAACGACGCTTTATAACTAAAATTCTTATTTAAGCAGAACCAATTATTTAAAAGTATAAAGAAAACAGATAAGTTCGCAAGACCATTGACGAATAAATAATGAAATAGTTGATCAACTTATCTTATAGTCCATAGTAGGTCATTATTGCTGTTTAAATATCTGAAAACAATATCTAAAAAGCTTTAAGCATTCTTAAAAATGGGAAATAGGGATAAATGTTTCAGATTTAAGCCCAAAAATAAGAAGATGAAGAACTGTTTATATTTAGATGGATAACAAAGAAATAGAATAGAATTCTTAGAATAAAGGTTTCCGTTAATCAAAAATATTTGGATATTTACCTTAATTCTATGAAGCATAGATGCCCAGATCTTTATAAAGTAACTAAATATTAATAAAGCTTCTTTTAAAACATAGGATATACGTAGAAAAAATAATTGCAAAACCTTACGACAAAATAACATGATAATACCATGATTAGAGCTTCAATATTATATCCATCAATTTAAAAACAACTGTCTGAATTGTGATAAGTCAATTAATTACTTGCTAATTGATGATAAATGTATCATATCACACCACCTTATCAATGGGCGTCTCTCCCCGCATAATAAGAAATTGCTCACTAACAGGCTTACTTAAGAGTTTAATATATCCACTGACTGCTTTATCGTAAAAATAAAGTCCGCTGACGCTGTCCTTATACTTGGTCTGAATCATCAAAACAATACTTCATATCCAGTAATGTCACAATATTTTTGCGCTTTCTTGTTGGTAGGAGCTGCGTCAATAGAGCAATCTATGTTACATGATCAATACAATTGAAGTTAGGATCAGAGGGAGTATCTATACTACGGATGTTTTTTATTGATTTGGTGGTCCTTTGATTGCGACTGGTTTTCAGTTATTTTTTGCGTTAATTCCAGTTACTACTCTTGTAGACCTGTTAGTTTCTCGGCAAAAATCTGTCTTGATCCATCAACTATGAATTATAAGTAACTTTGAATAGCGGCTTATATTTTAGATAAAATAATCAGAATCATAAAATGCAGTGATTTAGCAGGCAATTATTATTATTAAAATATCACTCATTTTTAGGCGCAAAAACCAGAATTAAAACCTAGCAGCTTAATTCCTTTTTTGCCATCCTTTGAGGACTCAGTCGTATCATTTAAGTTCTTAATTGAGTGGATAGGATTTATCTTATAGCTGGGCAACTTTGACTTCAAGTAGGAAGGAGCATTGCTAATATCAGCACTGCTCATAAAATCACAAATAAAAGGCGATTTAGCCTGACAACCCTCCTTTTGGTGCTCTTCCTATCGTTTAGACTTAAAGTTAATTTTGTTGGCATTCAAAGGCTTACTTTCACTTGTGCCACAGCACAAACTAACTACGCTTGTCTCAAATAAAACTGATCCATAAGGTTAACCTAATTGCTACTAGGATGATGCTAATCCATTTTTAAATATTTTGGTGGCTCTTGATTGATCTCCTTTTTCCAGCATGTTTCCCAAAGAGGAAGTATGTTTTTTAGCTTCTCTCATTTGCAGGACAACAGTTTTTGATTTTGATTTGTAGTCAATTGAATTGGATCGAGTTTAATTTTAATTGGAGTAGCTTTTTTGATGTTTTGGCTCACTTTTAGGAGTATAACGATTACAGTTAGATTTTTAAGAATTATGGTAACCAATGTTAGAAGCTATTCCAACTCTTTTCTCGTTGTTTGATTGCTAATTACTATAATTAGACGAAAAGATGTGCTGGTTTGATGACTGTATTTCTTCTTAACTACCATGCAAACTTTGATGACTATTATTGAAATAAAGAGTGCCCTTTTTTGGTGATTGATCTACCATTGAGATAATATGGCCATTGAAATGATTTGGCTCATGGCTGACAGGAAAGGCGTAGGTAAAGGGCTGCATTTGTTAATTTATTCTATATGGCATTACATGTATTTAATTGGTGGTCTTGAAGTGGTTGTTTTAATTCTGATTGGCATCAAATGAAAGCTTTTTAATTAAATTTTCCTTTTTATGTTTTTCAGCTATCATTTTGGGCATTTTATTTTTGTCAATCATCATCTCCTCAGCTTACTCATTTATTGGTTTTTATTTAAAATTATTCCTGTATTATTAGCTATGATATTTTTTATAATCCTCCCCTTACAAAAAGCTTGAATTTTATTGTATTTTGCTTGAGTTTTATAAAATCATGTTGCTATGGATGATACTTTCTTATTTGAGGCCATTATCAATCTTTTCTCCTTCAAGAATAAATTTATTTGTTATGTTTTGCAGAGAAACGTCCAAATTTGATTAAAGAGGATTGCTATACATATTGATGGTGGAATAGGACTCATTTTACATTTCGATTATGGAATAGTTGGAAAATAAGGATGGGGTGGCTTGATGACTTTGCAAATTAATTTTGCCAATACTTTAATATGTTTTATTGGGACTGCTAATCTTTGCGCATTTAATAAAAGTATCTTATTTATCCTGAGTGGTATCCATTTCGACTGGGGATTTGAGTGGGCTGGCTGAAAATTTGATGTGTGCTGCATGATTATGGTTTAGCTACTCGGTCGTGTATAGGCGTTCGCTGAGGTAGTTAGACTAAAGTAATTGTTGGTAAAGCTGTTTATTTTTTTATCGTTGTATTTGCAAGTGTTGAGCTGGAGGATACGGGCATTGATATTGACTCATTCTATTTTATTGTGGTGTTATTAAACTGGATATAAATTAATCTAACTGCTGTTGTTTAAGTCATTAATGATAATATTGCGAATGATGGTTTTATAAATGATGCTTCCAATGGACCAAGTCATAACAGGTAAAAAGGTCACAATTAGAGATGATCAAATATAGACGATCAGAGTAGATTGTGATTTTATAGCACGTGCTGGCAAATACTACTTCTCAGATTAGTAAACTCAATCTGAAAAGCAGCAATCTTCTTAATTGTTTCAAAGTAGAGTCGAAGTTTGTCTTTTCTGAACCTTTAAATTTAGAAATGTCCCAGCAAAATGATGATAAGGTCTATCAAAAAAGAATAAACCTTTATATCTTCTCGGACAGTTTCAATTTCTTTGTTGGCCTTTGCTTTGTTCTTTTCGACACTACCCATGAGTCCAGCAAAAACCCCCTGTTTTCCTGCATTCAATTTAATTAACTCTAACTCCAAATCTTTCTCTCGACTCTTTAGATCCTTCAACTTTTGTTCATAGGCGTCTTTGATTTTGTACGTTTCTAAAAATGATTCGACCTCTCTCTCTTCCAACTCTAAATTATAGTAGAGCTCTTCGAATTATTCCTTCGCCATGATTTCTTTCTTAGTTAAAGGAGAATTACCAGCTTATTGATGAATTAAGCCAATCTCTCGTCATTCTTTTCGTTGAAGACATATTTACCCTCAGTAATTTGATTACAGTAAACAGATAGGCAGCATTTTTAGTATTAAGGTAACACATAATTAAGTAAAATGCTGAATTGCTCGGTGTTTGCATTTTTAGCTTCGATAAAGCTCAAAGCCATCTCTTTGAAGTTCTTAATAATCGCTTCAGTACCACGATCACAGGAAAAATCTTTTTTAGATAATTTCCGAACTCAAGAACTCTTCCAAGCACCATTGTATCTTGACCCATTCCATTGAGTTTTGGGAATGTTTAATCGTATTTCTTAATGATGTCCTCATGATTTTCATGGGGTAAACTCTTCAATTGCTGAAATCATTAATCTATGTACCTTTTCGACATCTCCGCTAGACCTCAAGAAAGTTTGAAATTATTTAGAGTACCAAAGATGCGAAAGTTTGGCTAGGTCTTTGAGAAAAATTTAGAGCTCTTTTCTCCTTTATTCGATGAATATGGCATCGGAGTTGCCAATAACTTTCTTCCTGGGAAGAGGGGGAATGAAGCAGCCGGGCCATCTCTCGAGCAGCAGCACTCTCATATGGTCGAAATCGCTATATCTTTTGTCATACTCAAAGGATCCCTGTTTATCTTCTCCCTTGATGGTGTAGACAGTATAAGATGAGAGCGTAGCTTTCTTCTCACTGAAAGTGGGAACGGAGACAATAATCTTCCTATGAATTTGGTTACTTGAAAGTTGAGGTTCTACGTAGCATAGTGTTCGGGGTAAGCAAGCATGTTTGATAATTATATAAGTTTGATATTAAATCATGATTATTTTAATCTATTTTAAATAACGTGGTTTGCTCATAAATCAATTTTTATTTTTACTGAAGGTGGGCTTGGGAGAACTCTATCTCTTTTCATTGTCGCTCCGATTAAAATCCAAACCCGCGAATTATTTTTAAAATTTGCTCAGCAGAAGCAGATCCGTCGACACCAACGAGTTTATTGGTTCTAGATATCACATTACTTACGCTATTTGGTGAAAGATTAGTCGAAATTGCCCACATCGATTTCACTTCCCAAAACAGGTATAAAGTCAGGCTTGATCTAAATGCTAATATCTTTACTTATTTTTTTATAAGTTTTTCCCAGTCCATATCCGAGAACCAAGGATGGTTTTGTATATCCTTTTCGCTTGCTGCTCCAATTCTTTTGGTAGGTTCCTTTTTCAACAGAGAATAAATCAAGTTTTTGCAGTTATCGGAGACATCAGATTTGGTGTTGTCAAAATATAGTTATCTGTTAACTATATCTTGGAACATCTTTTACTGATCCCGACAATAGAAAGGCGGAGATCCAAAAATCATCTCGAAAATTAGAATTCCGAAGGCCCACCAATCAGTTGTAAAAGTTTGGCCTTTCTTTGTTAGGATTTCAGGACCTTAGTTATTCAATTATTACTCACATAGTCAGGAGTTCCTGCCATTGAGTAGGTCTTTTCTCCTGCTTTTAATTCCTTTGCAAGGCCGTAGTCTGATACTTTTAAATAGCCGTCAACATCAAAAAGAATATTTTAAGGTTTCAGGTCTCGATATACAAATCCAAGCTCGTGCAGGCAGTTGATGGCAAGGAAAACTTGAGCAGCGTAGAACTTAGTTCGTTTTTCTGTAAATCTTTTGCACTTTCTGAGGTGAGTGAACATTTCTCCTCCGCGAATGAAATCCATAACAAAAAATATCTTCTCCTTGGTCTGGAAGGCATACTACAAGCTGATCAAGAAAGGATGATTAACTATCTAATGACAAATGTACTCTTCTAAAGCAGATATCTTTCAGTTTTGGTCTTACTTAGGTGCTACTTTTCAATAAGGTCTTCTTTCCGCATACTTTTGATGGCATAGTATTTACTATTCTTTTTGTTTTGGCAAAGCATGACCTTGCCAAATGCTCCTCGTCCAAGAACCTTTAGGAGTTCAAACTCCTCAAAGTTATTGATATTATCTGTATTGGCTTAATTTTTAAATATTATCTTGCTTTAGGCCTTGACGTCTTCATTCTGTTTAATCGACTCACTGTCCAGATATAGAGGCTCAATTGTATGAACTTTCTTTTTGTTTTTGTCAACATCATTTATGGTAGTTGTATACTGCTCAAGGGAAAGGTCATCATAGTAGTAAAGAGCCATTTTTTTCTTATGAAACTTGCAGTAGCAATCGACCAAGGTTTACACAATTTTAAGCTTCAAATTGGGCGAGGAAAACCTGTAGTCATGTTATTTATCAACATGAACAACAAATTAACTTCCGAAACGACTAACTGTCATTCCAATAATATTGCTATATGAGATTCTCCTCTTGACTCGACTGAATAGTCCCAAAAAGGTGTCATTCGGCAGGATGTTATAGAGATTCTTATTGGTGAGCAATAGGATGCGTTCTTGCTTCTTGTTGACATGATTGATCTTGACCAGTTTGGCAGACAGCAAAATTTCCTCTTAGTTAAACTAGACTTACAATCGGGCATGAGCTACTTGACTAACTTCTTGTCCTAGGCTAGTTTTTGAGCGTCGAATTTATTCATGATAACTTATAATTATATTCAGAAAAGCCCTTTGCTATTCTGACGGAAAATATTCACAAAATAGTAGAGCAACAATCGCAATATTATTGGACACAATGATTAAATATTTAAGTTGATGAGTTAGGCCATGTTTATTATAATTTGATATGTCGGGATTTACCTGTTCTCAATGGATCGAAATTGTGATCGTGGTCGCCTCCTTGATTTTATATTTCTGCGGAATCACCAATGCCCAACAGAATGCTTGGTCCTATGTCTTTTCCATCTCGCTTACTTGTCTAATTGTGGGTAATTAATTTCAGATGCAGATATCCTCTTTATGAAAGACTCGACCTTCGACTATGAACCTCACTACGAAAACTGGCAAAGGAAGCAGGAGGCAGAGAGTTGATCTTAATCCATCATATCCTCATCAATATCAGTCATCTCAATATTGAATCTAATATTTAAATGCCACGACAGTCAAAATTGATGAATCTGTCATACAATATGATTTGAATGATTCAGTTTGCTGCATGGATTAATTAATGAAATAATCTTGATAATGATCAGCATCCGATAAACTCGAAACATTTTTGGTGTTTTCGCAGGATGTTGTTTCCGCAGTTCGGACAATAGTGGTTTTTATCCAGGCAGGAGTCCATCAGGAAGGGAAGACAGCAGCAGAGAGGGCTCACACAGCACATTAAGAAAGTACACCATAAATAGGTTGTATTTCCACTTTCTTGGTTAACAACTGTTGGCACAGTCATCTTGCAGCAAGGACATGTTATTGTAATGGGATAACCATAATTTTGAGCCCTCAATTACAAAAGAATTACATTGGCATTTGAATATTAGGAAGCTGCATGGGGAAAGGAGGAGGGGGAGGGCCACCTATATGAATCGGCTGAAAGGTAGGTTGCACAAATTGTGGAGGCTGTGCCTGATTGTAAATTATTTGAGGCTGGTTGTAGGATTGCTGCTGCTCATAATTTTGAGGAAGATTGGGAATGTAAGGACTGGCTTGAATAGGTTGTCCAACTGGTACTCCCCTTGGGTAATTCTGCATCTCCGATCCCTGCTAGTCTTAGAACTGCTTGTATTATCTTTTCTGCATGAGTTTGTAGGATAATAGAAAATTATTATTGATAAGCGTAGTTTATCTGGCATTACAATCAGTGATATGAGGCTAATAATTACTTTATTCTTAATTTTTTTTTGAGACTGGTCGATCAATTCATTTTCATTTGAGTTTATAACTTAATCTATTAACATGTCATAAGAAATATAACCTCAAGGTGAGAATGAAGCATAAGAGACTCCCGCTCCAAACGAAGAGGACTTCACTGAATAAGATCAATAGGCCTACAATAAAATGATGAACACTCTATCCAAGATGAACACCAAAATCGAGAAGGCCAAAATAAGACTAGGTGTAGATCCACTACCACACAAACACGCTAAAACCGGAGAAATAGCAGACAAGTTAATTCAATCAAAAGAGAGCTCAGAAATAATAACAAAGTAAAATCTTTTGTAGGATATCACTCAGTGTAAATATTGACTAAATCAGCATACGAGAAGGTGGTCATTGAGGTCTATTCCTAGAACAGCAAGCTGAAGAAGAAGATCTAAGAAATGGCCAAACTCATCAAAGAACAAAATAATAAGATCTACTAGCACACCAAGAAGGAACAAGATTTGGTTAAATAAAACTAGACTTTAAGATAACAAATTGCTCATCTCAAGGATTAACAACTGGTGCAGGTGAGGGGCAGAGTTCAGCAGCAGGCAAATCTTGATAAGAACAAGCAAATATAATCCATTTCTAATAATAAAAAAACAACTGGAAATGTGTCTAATCAAAACTAAGATTTTGACTTTTGGTCCATGCCCCAAAACTAACACGGAAAAAAGAAAAAAGAATTTGTATAGGATTCAGGACTATGGGCTAATCAAAAGTAACTGAACGATAACGTGTTCCTTACATAGCACCCGCCAGTCAAAAAGAAGAAATGATTTTAAAAAGGCTAAAATAGGCTCAACTGAAGAATGAATAAGTAAGATGTGTGGGTGGATAATTAGATTAATATCAATATCAAGCATGAGAGTTAACTTTTCTCACTTAAGTTTCGATTTGTTTAAGAATCAACAACGCCTCTTAGAAATAATACTTCTTTTTCATTTCAGCGTCATCTTTTAAATATAAGATCTTGAGCGACTCCTCGGTGTTCCCTTGGAAGAAGGCCGCGCAGGATCGGGTTGAATAGTTGCCTATGTAGTGCTTCAGCACCCTGATGTGATCGATTTGGTTCAGTAGCTTGCTCATTTTTAGCACCAAAGCTGAACAGTCACCATTGGCGAACTCAGCTTGGTGAATCTGTTTCTTAATCTTAGACAGTTCTGTTGTCTTCTTTTCAATCTTCTTTTGTTGGGCTTCGACTTCTCTTTCAGCAATTTGCTGGTAGATGTTAGAGAAGTCTTCTTTCAAGTGATGTTTGATGATGATCAAAGCAATCACAAAGTAGTATTTGGTTGGATAGTGTTCCTCATAGGATTGAATCAGATGACCAAGGTTCTTGGAAACTAAGTAATTCTTAACCAATTTATGGTAAGACTTACAATTATTTTGGTCACGGATTCTCTCTCCTTCAACAGGGTTCTCCTTACTTTAATCCGCAAGCTATTCGGATTAGGGCTCAACTGGATGCATCTCCACCATTTTTGAGCTTTTTCCTCCTTTCTTAGCTTGTTTCGATTAAGAATGTTTCTTAATCATTTTCCTTTTTTGGCTGAAATTCTTTTATATAATCAGCCTCATTTCTTAAGGAGAGGAAACAAACAGCTTTTCCTCTTCCTAATCGAAACTCATGTGCGTCTGAGTTTCAACACCCTCATCCATCATCCGAGAGATTTGTAAATCAACCTCACGGATAGTGGCGGACAGATCCTGTGAAGGTAAGATCCTTTCACTTGAAAGGAAAGGATCGAACTTGAGACAGTTAGGGGAAGCATAATCCTGCTCTGTAAGTGAGCAGACAATGTCCAAATTGGCTTTGGACATTTGATCATGTGCTTTGAGCTACTGATTTCCCATTACAGTTTCTCAAATTAAAAAAGAATATAAAAACAAACAACTCTTGAAAATTTCCGGAGAGCCTAGCTATTTTATTCTTTTATAAACCAAAGTTTTCCTCGAATAGGGAACAAAATCTGACAATTTCTGACGTGTAAAACCCAGAATCGGTCAGTCTTTATCCCAAGAAAAATTGAGCCTTTTCAGCAAAAGAGTCATAAAATGCTCTTATGAGTCAGGCATAAATACCTTTCACCTTTGGGGTATATTTGAATCCGAATATGTACTTAAAAGGTTTCGCACGTATCTAGATTTTGAATATATCAGTTTTAATATTTGAATATATTTAACTCTTTGACATTACATCATATTTTAGATATTTTTAGATGGACGTAGAAAAACCACATATCGATCAAAATGCACTCTCCAGACAATTGGCAGTCTATGGACACTAGGCGCAGGGAAAACTTATGGCCCTTAGAGTGTTCATTCACGGAATTACAGGGGTAAGCAGTCTAATATTCAGTTGGGTGTTTAAGTCGCCAAGAACTTGATTTTGGCTGGACCCAAACAAGTCACAATATACGATCCGACTATCGTTACCATCGAAGATGTTGGCCGTAACTTCTACTGTAGAGTGGAGCATGTGGGCAAAGTATCGCGGGCATAAGCGTGTCTTCCTCAGCTGAAAGATCTTAACCCTAACGTGCTGGTTAGTGTTGCTGATGATGCGTCAATCTAATTCATGTAATATTGCCCTAACATAGCTCTTCGAACTTCGAGTGTGTGGTCGTTCTCGATCACTACGATAAAACCTACTTGGTTAATCTCAACAAAGCCTTTCACAAAAAGAATTTAGGGTTTATTCTAGCAGGTAATCTTGGTCTTTATGGATATACTTTCGTTGATTTTGGAGAAAGTCATCGGATATTTGATGGTACTGGAGAAGAGAGCAAAGCTATTCATATTGCTGGGATAACCAAAGAATAAAAGGCCCTGGTGTGCTTACATGAAGAGAAAAAGCATGGCCTTAATGATGGAGACACAGTCACATTCCGAGAAGTCAAGGGAATGACTTAAATTAATGGAAAGTCGTTTAAGATCTAAATCAAATCCCCTCATAGCTTCACTATCGGTGATACTAGCTCTTTCGGACATTATACTGGAGGAGGAATTGCATCTGAAATTAAGATTCCTTTCGAATTAAAGTCATTTGATCTCTAAAAAAGCTTGAGATATCCTTATCCACCCGAGTCAAAGGAAATGCCTATTGCCAACTGGGATAAATTTGGAGTGCCAGAACAACTTCATATCATCTTAAACGCTCTCTACTCCTTCTACGCCAAGCATAATCGCATTCCCAGAATTCTTAATGCTGAAGACGCTGCAGAACTTCAGACAATTGTTAAGGAGTACTTAAGCAAGCAAATGTAAATCGAGGGAGAAGATTTCAAGGTTGAGTCAGTGGATTAAAAATTGATCGAAAACATTTCTCTCTTTGCTTAGACTCAAATATCTCCTTCTAGTTCTTTCTGGGGAGGTATAATCACTCAATAGATCGTGAAATTAACTGGTAAATATACTCCATTGCGGCAATGGCTCCATCATTAATTCTTTGAAGTTCTTCCCGAGGGCCCTGTAAATCGAACAGTTACTCACAGTCGTTATCATGACTATCATGCTATTTTTGGAAATGAATTTGTAAACAGAGCAAGCAATTCAAGCTCTTTTGTGATTGGAGCTGGAGCATTGGGATGTGAGTTTATTAAAATGTTTGCCCTCATGGGATTGAGCACAAGTAAAGGTAAACTAACAGTCACTGATGATGATAACATTGAGATCAGCAACCTCAACAGACAGTTTCTATTCCGCAAGAAACATGTCGGCAAAAACAAGAGTGAAACTGCCTGTGAAGTGGGAAAACAGATTAACGAAGATGTTAACTTCCAACCAACTAAGCTCAGAGTCAGCCAGGAAAACGAAATTGTATTCAATGATGACTTTTGGACCAATCTCTAGTTTGTGGTAAATGCTGTCGATAATGTGAAAGCTAGACAGTACGTTGATGGTCAATGTGTTTGGTTCGAGAAACCTTTATTCGAAAGTGGTACTCTAGGCACTAAGTGTCACTCTCAGATTATCATTCCACATGCTACTATCAGTTACACTGATATTATAGATCCCCCTGAGGAAAGTATTCCCCTTTGCACTCTCAAGAATTTCCCTTATCAAATCGATCACACCATCCAATGGGCAAGAGATTATTTCTAAGGCACTTTTACTGAGGCTTCCAGCGATTTGTTAAACTTTTATGAGAACAGAGAGCCGTTCTTAGAACAGTTGAAGAAACAGTACAGACAAAACCCCACAACTCTGCGAGGCAAGTTGTAAAGCATAAAAAAGCTGTATATTGCTAACAGTCAAAGATCATACCAAGTGTGCCTGGAACTTGCCGTCAGCATTTTCCAAGATGTCTTTAATCATCAAATTAAATATTTGTTGGGAGCTTTTCCAGTCGATCATATCATTGAAGAAACCAAAAAGCCTTTCTGGAGCGGATTGAAGAGAGCCCCTACTCCTTTGGAACTAAATCTCAAGGATCCCATTCATGCCTAGCTCATACAAGCTGCAGCGAACATCTTCGCAACTATGTTCAATCTCTAAAAAGATCGAGACCAGCATAGAGTGGCTTAATTAGCGAGTAAGATCAAGCCTGCCGCATTTGTGCCCAGAAATAACGTAAAAATCGAAACTGACTAAAAAAAGAAGGAAGAGCCCGTGATCATCAACTAAGATGACGAAAAGGAAATTTAAAATCTGGAAGCAGAACTACTAGGCTATCAGCTTAAGACTACGCCTAAACCTACTCCAATTGAATTCGAAAAGGATGATCCTACTAATTTCCATATTGAGTTCATGGCTGGTGTTTCTAATCTCAGAGTATTTGTATTTCTATTCAGGCTCGCAACTACCAGATCGAAGAGGTGGACAATTTCAAAGTAAAGTTGATTGCTGGAAAGATTATCCCTGCCATTGCTACAACTACTGCGATGGTTGTGGGAGCAGTCGGGATATAAATCATTAAATTCCTGCTAAACAAAAAGGCAACGGCCTACAAAAACATTACTGCTAACTTGGCATTGCCACTTTGGGTTTTTAATGACCCTCTTGAGGCCATTATCAACGATAATAAGGAGTTCGACCCCATCATGTGTGGACCCATCAAAGTCGTTCCAGGAAGTATCTCATCAATAATGCAGAATTCACCAAGTGGGAGAAGATTAATGTGAAAGGTCCCATGACTCTTGCTGAGCTTAAAAAATACTTTGAAGATACCTATAAGATTGAGGTTTCGATGATTACTTATGGATCAGCAACTGTTTACACCAGCTACGATCAAGGTGCCAAGAAGAGATTGCCCATGAAAGTGCCAGAAGCCATTGAGGCACTTACTAAGAAAGAGATTCCCAAATTCAGAAAATTCCTACCACTTGGAGTAAGTGGCAACGATTAAAAGGGAACTGACTGTCTACTGCCTGACGTGAGATACCAAATATGATGTAAGCCTAAATGCCTTATCTATTGGCCTATTGAATTGAATAAATCTTATTAATATGTGATCAATGATATGAACGAAGAATCAGTGAGTAGTGTGGTCACTCCAAATCCATTTAACTACTCTGCTTCTAAATGGCCTCCAACACCTGTTTTATAGAGATACGCTTAAACTCATCAATGGTTAGCATCTGAACTAACAGATTACGCAGCCAGGGCGAAATCTGAATATGAGGCGGAAAATCGATGGACTTTTTCATACGATCGATCAAAATATTGATATTATCGGTTAATTCCCACGGGTATAGGTTGAACAACATTTTATAGAAAACTACCCCGAGACTCCACACGTCACATTTGATTGTATAAGGTTCACCCATGATGATCTGAGGCGACATGTAGATGGGAGTGCCTACTGATGTTTGCGCAGTTGGGTTGTACTTCATCTATTCCTCCGCGACCATCTTTGCAAAGCCGAAATCGGACAACTTAAGCCCTAAATATGTGAGGTTTTACCTTTGTCTGTGATGAGTATGTTCTCAGTTTTAAGATCGCGATGGTAGATATTTTTATCAAATAAATAGGCACATCCTTTAGCTAATTGAAGCAAAAGCGAGATCGCCTTCTTTTCAGGAATGTACCCATACTTCTTGAGGTAGGCCTCCAGATTACTAAATTACCAATGGCTTACCCTCCCGCGCAATATTCCAAAAAAAAGTAGATGTTGTTTTGTGTTTATGAGAAGTCGATGAACTCGACAATGTTCTGGTGGCTGATGGCCTTCCAAGTTTTGACTTCGTTTTTGAGTGCGTTGATGAAGTAATCCTTAGTGAGTGATTTATTCTTGGAAAGGTTGATTTTATCGATGAGGTTCTTTTTCTCTATCATTTTGCAAGCCACCACCTTGGAGGTTTTGGTGTCGGATGCCAAGTAGGTTTTGGCAAAACTACCCTCTCCCAGTTTTTTGTCTTTGATGGAGTATCGGCCGTCGACCACTTTGAGGGTGTGGTAGTCGTCAATTCCTTTCTACATCTAAAAGTTATAGAGACTTGAAGATATTATTGTGACGATATTTCCACGTAAAAGATCAAAATCAACAAGCAAATCAGTTTATTCTTTGTTATTGTTATTGTAAAATAAAGAGTGATGCCTTATAAAATTGGAATGGGCATAAACCAATATTCCTATGATTGCTATTTGATATACGCCCATATGATTAAACATTATAAATAAGCTATCCTCATTTCTTTCTATTTAATTTAATGTCAGCAGGTAAAGGTACTATTTCCCATATCAAGGCATGGATAACGAGATCCTCATCAGCTAAAAGCATTACTAACTTCCAGAACGCAATCTTTCCGACGATGGCTCGATCGAATAGGGAGAAAAATCCATCAAAATGAGAGATAAGGACTGCAACTCCTAAACATAAATGAGTGATATTGGTATGATGTTTAGTCGTAAGCGCAGCTGCTGCTCCAGCTTATGCAGATGGATATGCTGCGGGTGTTGCCGTAAGACGGACATGAATGTGTAGCGTAAAATATGGCTGAATGGTCGGAGTTAGCCTCCAAATACGATTTCAAATGCAGTAAACAACCAAAAATACAATTTCCTTAACTTCATCCCTCTGGTGTTGTTTAACCAGTTTAAACTGTTCTTCAATTTTTTCCAGCTCGCTATCAATCTGTCACAGCTAGTTCCTATTCTTAAAGTTGGTACTTTGTCTCTGATATAGGATTTCTGTTCACGTATCTGTCCCCGTTGATACTGGTGATGACTTTGACTATTGCAAAATAAGCTTATGATGACTATAAGCGCTATCGAAGGGATAAATAATGCAATTCATCAGAATATCGGCTGATTCGGGCGGGTCTGCAGCATAAGATCAAGTCACAGGACATACAGGTGGGAGATATCCTGTAGATCCATGCAAAAGATCGCATACCAGCGGATGTTGTAATACTTTCGACTTCAGAGCCAACAGGCTCTATCTTTATAAAAACGGACCAGCTCGATGGTTAAACCGATTGGAAAGTACGAAGAGCTATTCGTACGACTCATTCTGTTCTGTCAGTTGATAAATTCTCTGTAATGGAGGATTCTATCATCAACTATGCTCCTGCCTGCGATGATATTTATTAGTTTTTGGGATCGTATACTGGAGAGGGCAAAAGAGAAGCTTTAGGACTTGACAATACAGCTTGGGCCAATACCGTCCTCGCGGCTGGGCACATGACAGGCATCGTAATTTTTACTGGACGGGAGACTAGGGCAAATATGAATTCTCGTGAGCCTCGGACAAAGATGGGCAAATTTGATGAATAGATCAACTATCTCTCCAAAATTTTGTTTCTACTGATGCTCATCTTCGCTCTCGTGATGAACATCTTCAGAGAGTTTAATCTTCTATGGCCTCTCTATTTTTTTAGATACGTCCTCCTGCTGGCGAGTATCATTCCTATCAGTCTGAGAGTAAATCTTGACTTCTGCAAAACTTACTTTTCGTATAAGATCAGCAATGATCCTCTTCTGCCTGAAACTGTGTGCAGAAACAGTTCCATTCCCGAAGAACTAGGCAGAATTTAGTACCTACTTAGCGACAAAACTGGTACACTGACCTACAATGACATGGTCTTCAAAAAGCTATCGCTTAATGAAACTCTTTACACGACTGATGATATGGATTAACTCAAGAAAGGGATCATTCGAGCTTGTAGGAAATTTCCTGGCCCTCTTGGAGATTTACATGACCCATAACTGTAAATGCAACCATATTTAGAATGAAGAAAAAAGCGAAAAGAAGGCAGGAGTTCTTGCAAAGAGATTTGGCAACTGCTCTAATTCTCTGCAATAACGTGACACCTGTTACAGATGAAGGAGTTAGGGTTTTACAGGCTTCAAGCCCAGATGAGATAGCACTGGTGAAATTTGCTGAGGAATTAGGATTTATTTTGAAGGATCGTAGTAAAAACTAGCTCATTGTTACGAATCCAGCCTAGGAGTAATAGAAATATGAGGTTTTAGCCAACTTTCCCTTCTCCAGTGAGACAAAACGCATGGGGATCATCGTGAAGCATATTATCACTGATCGCTTGATTTTATATCTCAAGGGAGCAGACATGGTCATGATTGAGAGGTGCAAGCCCATATATAGAGGATATATACAGGACTAATGCGATAGTTTGGCGAGATAGGGCTTAAGAACATTAGTCATCACCCAAAAATAACTACGAAAGGACGAATATGATTAGTGGAGTACGGAGTACGAATAGGCTTGCAATGTGTTGAAGGACAGACATGCCCAAACCACGAAAGTCATGGAAAGACTATAAAAATAAATGGATTTGGTGGGCATCACAGGAGTAGAAGACAAACTGCAGGACTAAGTAGCCATGACAATTGAAGCTTTGAGAATGGGAGGAGTCAAGATATGGATGTTGACTGGTGATAAGGTAGAAACAGCCAAATGCATTGCCATCAGCGCTGGCCTGAAAAGTGTCAGTCAGGAAATCTATGAAATTCGAGGAGAGGACGAATTGGTAAATATAATTTAATTAAGTTCTTAAGAAAAAAGCTTTTGGAATTTGATTATACGGAGCAGGTGTTGCTTATCGATGGGCCAGCACTCACCAATATTTTAAATACAAACAACTCGTCTCTTTTCTTCGAGGTTGCGAGAAAGGCACCTGCTGTAATTTGCTGTCGGTGCTTGCCTACCCAAAAGGCTCTTATTACTTAAAAGCTGAAGGAGGTCACCCAAAGTATTGTGTAATTATATGCTAAATTAGCGCAGCTATCGGAGATGGAGGTAATGATGTGGGTATGATTCAACTAGCTTCGATTGGTCTTGGAATTGTCGGCAAATAGGGCAATCATGCGGCTCTTGCTTCAGATATTTCGATGATGTAGTTCAAATACGCGAAACAAGTTCTTTTATGGCATGGTAGAAACGCCTACAAAAGGGCTGCTACTTTAAGCCAGTTCGTCATTCATCGAGGACTCATTATTTCAATATTGCAGATGGCTTTTTCGATCATATTCTACAATGTAGCTATTCCTATCTACAATGGAATGCTCATGCTCGGCTACGCCACATTTTATACATCTTTGCCTGTATTTTCGCTGATTCTGGACTAAGATTTATCTCGCGAGAAAACTCTTCTTTATCCTAATCTTTACATGAGTCTGCGTAAAAGCAGAGAGATGAATGCTAAAACTTTCTTTGTTTGGGTGTGGATCTCGATTTATCAAGGCATGATAATTATGGTGATGAGTATACTCATGTTCTAGCAATCATTTGTAAGGATAGTCACCATTACCTTTACCGCTTTGATCCTATCTGAAATACTCAACGTTTTAACAACCATTCATCGAGTAAATCGATATATAATTGGATCGCAAATACTAACTCTCTTCCTTTATTGGCTAAGTCTGCTCCTCTTCCGTAATTACCTAGACACTTCCGCAATTGACTCTGATTTTTTACAAAAGGTCGGACTGATTGTCTGCGCGTCCTGGGTGCCTATTTTCTTAGTAAGATGCATCCGAAAGCGCGTTGCGCCTACCGAAGAAGATAAAATTACAAATCACTGAATGATATGTATCACCCAACTGTTATTATATCAATCTCTGACCATTGATTGGTCACTCGCCATATATATTTATAATAATGCGAGCTAATTCACCATTTTCTCAACCGCCAGAACTTCTGGCAGCGTTCATGCCTGAATACAAAACCGAACACTATCATCTCCATGGAAGAAATATCGAAAATTGGGAGTCTTTCAAATCGATTTTCCTCGATGAACATAACGAACTTCGCAAGGCTGGTTTGAAAATTTTGAAGGGAGCCTTTGTCGGGATTATCCAGGGAATTATGATTCGTAATTTTATGTTCAGAGGGCCCAAGAAGTTTGAAATGGACCGCCTCTATCTTCTCAACAAGTACGACTAAATCCATTTAGGGGTACTCCAAACTTTACTCCCCTTAGGGGCTATGCAGCATTTGGAGGACTGATGGGATTAGCATGGTACGTAATCAAAGACGTTCTCTGTCTTCCCCATGGAACGGACACTTATGAAAGATATGTTTTAGCGACTGGTCTAATGGGCGGAGTTTTAATATCTACTATTTACCATCCTGTAAACTTCTTCCATGGCTTTGCTGCTGGAGCTGTTTTTGGAGGAGTGATCGAGCAATTCCGTCACCAGAGCTATCCAGTCAACTTTGCTGTCAAAATGAATTTTGTGGATCAGGAGAAGAGAAACAAATTACTTCGAGAAGATGAGGAGTTTGAGATGAGTCTTAGGCATGTGCTGACAACTAAGACCAATTTATACCCTCTCTGATTGAATCAAATAAATTATGAGCCAAGTATTCATTTGCTTGCCTATGATATTATTGTTTGTCTTTTGCCTGGGACTATAATCAGCAAATTATTGGCAGGAAATATGGATTTAAAAATTGAGTGAGATAGTTTGCAAGCAAAGCTATAATAAGTGATAATGCAGTCACAGCATAGTCAAAGAGGATATTATAATTATTAATAAATGATGAACGAACGCAAGAAATATTGTAGAGCCATCACCTACGAATAATTCATGAAACTCACACCCGAAGTCAGAAAGGAACACTCTACATTCTTCTTAACCCAAAGCCCCGATAAATGTCCCGTGCTCGTCAAAATGACCCATGGAGGAAAGGCTCTGTCCCTCAAAATGTGCAAGTATTCTTTTACTTATAAAGATTTTTGATATCTACCAATACAACCATGAGGGAACAGCAATAAAAGCTCCGCGAATTAATAATAAAGCATGTTCAAGATCAATTGACTCCCAAAGACTCACTTTTTTTCTGGTATAACAACAACCTACTGAAAGGTGATCTACTAGTAAAAGACTTTCTGAAATCGTAATTCAAAGACAGTGAAAAGGATGGCTGGCTCCACTTGGGAGTGACTACTCAATAAACCTCGGGCAGTGTAAGTGATAATTGATTGAATCTCATACATATTTAGTTTAATATAGTAATAATCACTCATGTTTCGGACTCAGCCAGATAGTTCGTCTGGATAGAAGCGATTATTTTTGGACTGCCTTCACTGTCGTTCTCCTTCTATTCCTCATTGCTGTCCTTTATTTCGATGAATGAATTTTATTTTCGTGAGCTGGATTCGCAGTCTAGCACCATGATGCTCTTTTGGTCTTCGAGTTATTGTAAGGAGAGGTGCTCATTCGATACCTATCTTACACTTGCACTGCTAAAATCATTATATTACACATCGTAATGATTGCCATGACGGTAAAGATAGTGGCTGCCTTATTCATTCAATACTATAGGAATTTAGGGAGTTTGCTCTATTTACAAAACTGAATTTGAAAGCTCGTTGATTTATTGGGGTGCTTCGGGATGGTAATTAATTTGTTGATTGGTCCAATAGGGGCGTGCATAAGGAAAATTAAGAAAGGCGTGATTTCTAAACATGCCCAAAACGTTGATATTGAACGGATGAAAGGGGGGACTTCTACTTTGCTCACTATTGTCATTCTATGCGTTTTCCTCTTCCTCTTCAATTTATTACACGCTCTACTCATTTGATTCCTATTCCTCCTCTTCCTCTTCTTCGTCCTATTAGCTTTAAGCAATCTAGATAAAAATTCCAGGATTTTAATCTACTCTCGTTCCACTTACAACAGTCCCCCGCATGTTGTCTTCCTCTTCAGACAGATGATACCTTGGAATTTCCGTGCGACTCGAGAAACAATTGAGAGGTGCTAATCTGTTTGTTGGAATTTATATAATTTCATTATAGAGTTTATGCCAACGATTATAGTGCAGCAGAACACTACTGACCTTTGTCTTGCTGATACTACTATTATCGACCTTATGATAGATATTGACAATAGTGCCTTGACACCAGATATTTTAGGTATCTCTGGCATCAACAATCTGCCCCACAGAAAGAGTTTCATAGTTCAAGTACCGCCTTTCCCTCCACTCCGTAAATTTAGTTTTTCTTTGAAAATAATGAGATTAGCTGCTTTATTACAAGCCATTGCTTACAGTAAGTTTACATTTTTTGTCAATAATACCTTCAAGTAACTGGCAGGAAATGAGTTCAAAACCCTTGATGTTTTAGCGACAGTTTGGGCAAGAATTGGAGAATAGGAGACTCTCATCTAGGCATTGAAAACAGAAGACATGCCCACATATGGTAAGAGTGGGGCAGACAAGCACTTCAAGGCAAATGGGACAGGCCAAATCATCGTTGCTACTTTGCTGTAGACTCTAGCCCATATAATTATAAAAATCTAAATAACGAGCGAATTACTGTTCATTTTGCGCTTCTTATCAAAATGAGAGCTCTTTTTAAATTTTGAATAGGCGCTATTGCTGGCAATTTCGCGGCTATCGATCTAGGTTGAAGTTATCTGCTTCTATTTGCGTATATCTGTGATAACTCTATTTATAAATTTGCTGATGTTGTTGCGAATGTATCGTTTGTAGGAGGGTTTTGAACTAAATTTACGAATGCTTTTATTTTTGTTATTCTGAGGTAGGTCCTATCTTTGTGATGATTGCATCTGAGAATGAAAATGTGACAGGAGAGCCTTCATCTACAAACTGTCTAGCCTATGTTATGAGTATTGTACTTGCTGATATCCTCGGTAGAAAGCGAGCCGAAGTGATCGAGCAGTTGATTTTGGGCGATCATCAATGAGGGAATATTATATAATGAATAAGCGAAAATAAGTAGGCACAGCATATATACATTTGTCATTGATCGCGATGACTATTTTTTTAGGTGTTTCCTATTAGGCAGTTGGTATTTGTCATTATGAAATAAAATAGTGGGTAGGATCAGAATATATCATCTATTAGCCTAATTTATTCCAGAAAATATCTTAGCCTAACCAATAAAATATTTATCAACATGTCAGGATTTGGAGGATGGGGATCACATCACAGTCATAAACAGCACCACAGCGGGCATGGCCATAGTGGAGAGCATAGCCCAGTTAAGCCATAAACCAATACAAATTTGTTCTTTGATCCGCAACCAACCGTTGTGTATAAAATTTTGTCTGTCTTGGATGGCAACAAATGCTGGACAGTTAACCAAGCTGGCAACCATAACTTGCTTCTGGAAGACTACAAGGGAACTGACAACCAGAACTTCCATGTCTACCATGAGAATGGAAAATACGCTTTTGTTAGCGTGTATGGAAATGCTGCTCTTCATGTTGTTGGAGATAGCAATCAAGATGGAGCTGTCATTAAAGCTGATCCAGCAAAATTCCCAAGTAATTGGTTCTAAATCTCGCCTGTTACTAATGGACAATGGGCTGGTAAGGCTTGTTTCTTTAAAACTCATGGCGCAAAGGCAGTTGATATCAAGGGAGGACTTCCTGCTTCAGGAAGTGATATTGTTCAGTGGGGTCATCATGGAGGTAACAACCAAACTTGGGTTATTACTCCAGCTGTGCCACAGCAGCAGGGGCAGCAAATTGGCCAGCAAGGTCAGCAAGGACAGCAGATTGGTCAACAAGGTCAGCAAGGACAACAACCAATTCAGGCAAACTTTCCTCAAGCGCCTGCAGTCTTTGTATCGTCTGTAAATCAAGCCTACAGAGTGGTGAGCGCACTTGATCCAAGCAAAAGCTTAACAGTAAAGGCGACAGCAAACAACAAGCTGACTCTTGAGGATTACGTTGGCGATGCTACTCAAAAATTCCATATCTACCAATAAAACGGCAAGTCAGCATTCGTAGTTACTTCCTCCAATACTGCCCTTTGCGTTTACATGGACAAGAAATAAAATAATGGAGAAATTGTATCTGATGGTGGCAAGCACGCGAGCAGCTGGTTTGATGTTGTTGCAGTCAAAGCTGGAGATTGGGCCAACAAGGCTTATGTGATTAAAACATTTGCAGGAAAAGTGTTTGATATATATGGAGGAGTTCCAAAGAATGGCAATCCAGTCGTTCAGTGGGATGGACATGGCGGAAACAATCAATCTTGGGTCATACTGCTCGCTGACCAGCCACTCCCCCAAAGCAACACTAGCCAGGGGCAAGGATTTGGGCAGAATAGTCAAGGAGGACAAGGATTTGGACAAAATAGTCAGGGCGGGTTCAATTGGAGTAATATCCCGATCAACCCTAACATAATCGGAGGTGTCAACCCAAACATAAGCGGAGGGATCAGCCCTAACATATTCGGAAATATCAATTCTAACTTAATCGGAGGTCTTGGCTTTAATTCTGGGTCTAATCAAGGATTCACCCAACCTCAACAGAATTTATTCAAACCCAACCAAGCTTATGCCATCACTTCAATTGTAAATCCTAACAAAGTTATTGATGTCTGTGGTAACTTCAAGTATGCAGGCAATTTGATAATTTTCGACTGGCATGGAGGTCTTAATCAGAGATTTGCTTTTGAATCTTTCCAAGGCAAGTACAGAATTAAATCTCTGGCAAGTGGAAAATATGTCTGCGTCACCAATGATGCAGAGCAGGATAATATGTGGCTTAGAGTAGACCCTCTTGGTACCAAAACAGATTTATGGGAAATATTCCCTGCCACTGAGGAAAATTACAAAGGCAAAGGCGCCTACCACTTCAAGTCGACCTTCAGCAAGGGCATCGGTATCCAAGGAAGCCTGACCAACGAATCCTTCCTGATCCAAAGTTCCTACAACGGTAGCGAGAGTCAGACTTGGATTATAAAATAGGTTTGATCGATTATCGTATGCATCTCTATTTTTCTCTAAAATAAATTTAAACAGATGAATATAAATCAGTTACATCACTCCGCATCGCAATTGTAGATGTCTTCCCGTTCGAGCCGGATCAACTAACTCTTTACGCTGGTTTATTTACACCATAACAAATGCCAGCTGCCAATAAATTTGTTGGGCTTTATTTTTATTGGAGCGCGGTTCGCACAACGATTTTATTTATTTACGCTTGATCTCTTAAAGGTTTACTGCCTGGGTCGGGCTGTTGCGCATTTTGATATTTCGGGCAGGACGGTTGGAGCATCAGCAGTATTATTTAGGACCACGCTTGTCCATTCGGATTGCAGGTCGAGTTGGTCCAATCGAATTGGTTTAATTTTAGCTTGCTGCTGACAAAAATTGGATTTCCGTGTGATGGTAATGAAACTTTTTCTTTTTTTGAGGTAGGGTATAGAAGTGGACATAGCTTATGATTGCTTATTGATGATGATATTTCTAATTTACAAGATAACGGATTATACATTAACTGTGAGTAAGATATTTGACTGCATCCATAATTTATTGGTTGTGAATTGAACTCATTTCAAGAGTAATGAAATTTAGTTTATTTAGCTAATCGTTAATATTCAAATAGGCAGGATGTTTACCTATAAAAGCAAGCCTTGCAAAGAATCACCCATACCTGAACCAGCTATTCATCAGCTGTCGCCCAGACCCCTGGTAAGTATGACCAAAAAAGGCAAATAATCCAAGATTCAGCATTTCCATAAATAAATCCAATCGAATAAACTTAAACACAAAATCAATTCCAAGAGTAATCTTTAGAATTACGAATAAAAGCATCATAACTCACCCATTTGGCCCAACATTTAAACTTAAAACAAAATCGTCAGTCCCTTTAGCTTTACTACTCTCCTCAAGAAGAATATTAAAAATCAGGCATTGAGTATCTCGAACAACTCAGTGACTGACCAGCTGATTATCAGCAATAACTAAAAAAATGATTGCGAAAACAAGAAAAAAGGAGACTTTAATAAAAAGATAAATGGATGTAGCACATATTTCACTCCTAATACCATTTCAACCTCTTTATAGAAAAAATCAGTCCTACAGTAAATGTCCTGTTCGCTTAACACTGTGAATCCCCACAAACAGATCATGTCGTACTAGAAATCAATAGGTCGTGAATCTAAAAAATCACCAATTCGTATGGTTAATGCGAACAAGCTAAACAACACTCCCAAACTAAAATAAAGAAAGGAAGTTAAATAAAAATAGATCAACTAAAGCAAAACTTTTAAATCTGTACTAGATAGCAACATCATCAAATCTTTTCGAGAAAGTAGCAGCAGCAAGATTAATTTGGAATGCTCAGAAAAAATATAAAAATTTATACATGAAAGTCATCACTGCAATCAAAGCAAGAACAATAATAATAATTGTTCGCCTTCCAAAAGCAAAAGCAACTTACTGTCCACTGGTTTTATCAATATGAGTCAGCCTGTTGATAGTAATGATGCTATCATGTCCTATAGAGCCACTCAAATCAGTAGGGACAGTCTGAACTGTCAGAATATACCCAACAAAACGAGTAGTCAGCAGTTTATCAACTAGTTCCAGGAAGATGAGCAACATGAGGAGCAGATATTATAGGTAAAGCTAAAAGGGTTGAAATTAAAAATAGGTTAACTTCAGCTTTATTATTCGGACAAGATGCAAAATCTACATGCACAACAGTTTGCTGAGCATATTCGTTAGCAGTATAATCCTGAGTTGAATTACAGCTAAATTAAAAAGCAAATTGATGGCCTTAACTCTTTTAAGGAGTAAATTTTATCGAACATTAGCTCTCTCCTGGAAATCATTTCAAAGTTTTCTACCAAAATAGTCAGCCACATCAATGAATCTATCCAAGTTTTAGAGGATAGCTGTAAGTCATCGATTAATTGGATGTAAATTTAGGGCGAGTTGGCTGCAAAAGATTGGATGGAACTATGCATGGGCAAAAATCAACTGATACTTTAAAAATTAGATTTCAAGTCAGGATAGATTTTCAAATGTTTTTAAAAAGGCCAAAATGTGAACGATTAAAAGTATTAGATTGAAAAGGAAATATCAAAAATATAAAAATAGGTCCAAGTACAGTCAGCTGTTATTGCCTCTGATAAGCCAAAAATAACAGCGAGTACATCTCTTTCCGAGATAGCAATTTAATAATTTTAGGTGATTAGTCTGAAGTTGAGCCAACTAAAAAGCAAATTGATAAAAAATATGTTTTGCAAAGACAGCTGAGTAAAGTCCAAGTGTGATTTTATATTTTGCCCTCTATCTATAAAAAAATCATATCACATCATTTGATTTATCTTCGATCTTAATCAGTTAACTACAGTTTTATTTGTCCTCCTAGTCTTTCTTTGATTTTTACATTATTTCCAGATGAACAATGAAAGTTGCCTTACCACAGGGTTTACCTGTTTTGGTCATGATGAAGCTCTACTGCTCGCCAAGGTTGGATAAGTCGATCATAAATTTGCCAGTATCATAAAAGTTATTTTCAATTACCTTAATTAATTTTACTGTTAGTGCCTTGTTTCTGAGGAAGAAAGGAGCGAAAAAAGTGCAATTATACCCATGAGACGTTTATAGATTCATAAACTCCCTGTTAGCAATCACCTGCTTTCCTCCCAGGGTAAATTTCATGAGGAACAAGCTGTTGGTACTGAGTTGTTTCATCAAAGAGCTAACTTATTTGAAATCTATTTTAACCAGTAGTCTTCCGTGGCCAGTAATCTCTTAAAATTTATAAATTTTAGGGTATTCTGCGACAAATTGGGGTTTGAAATTGGAACGCACTTTCATAAAGTTTTTAGTCTTTTTCCATTCTTTAACATACCTATCACGACTGAGGTCGCTTTAGCATTGCATGATTCTTTTCGCGAGGTTCAAATTTTATCGGTCTATTTCACACTGAATTATTGCAGGCTTTACCTTTCGCAGATATGTTGTGATGTTGTCAATCTTGGGGTGTGACCTTTTACTTTCCCTGGACTGATCAAAACAAGGGTGAGTTCTGGTCATTATACTCTATACGGAGCGATTATGAAGAGTAGTTTTGAGTCTGTGTTAAAATTTATCCATTTGTTTTGTATGTGCGTAGAAGATTACTAATTTAGAAGTTTAGAAATATAAAATATATCAGATCAGCGATTAGGTAAATTTGGGCTGGTTTAGCTCGATTCCTTCCTCCTTCAACTCTGAAATCGTGAATGGCTTGTCTCGCTGCACTATTTTTTTGTAGAATGGCAGAATGTGATTAACTTTCTTCAAGAAATTCATTAATCGGGGAAAATAATCGTGGTTTATTCTTATATTTTAGAGCTCTTCCAGTTTCCATGTTTACTTTAATAATAATAACAGACTCAAATAGGGAGAATAAGTAATTAGCTTGCTTTCAGACTGTTTTTGCCCACTGGCCTCATTATCTCGTATTTTTGGATTCGATTTAATGGGACTGCCGAGAATATTGTTTTCAAAACTCAATTTTTTAGCAGTAGATCGCGCAGATGATCTTTTTTAAAGATTTGGTTTACTGTTAACATCTTTAGAGCCATTTTTGTTTTCGCCTTTTTAATAAAAGTTCTTGACTAATTCTAAAGCTTCTTCAATCTGAAAAAGAGTTGAATGTTCCTAATTGCCTTCATTTTCAATGGAAATGTTGTTGCCAGAGTTGATGGTGGCGATTTGTAAAGCTACTGCATCAGACAAATCTAGAAATTGCTGAAGACTCATGATCTTAATTCCCCCTATAGACAGCTTAAGCAAAATTAGTCTTGAAATTTCATTGTTAACTTGACTAAGGTAGAGCGGCTCTATAAGAACTTCGTTAGCCTTTTTGAATTATTAACATTTCATCAGATTACTCCTAATTCGAATGTAGTTCAATATAATACGGAGACTGTCAGTTATTTGAACCTTTTCTTTTAGATTTTCCCAATCGGCTGCAACTTTGTCGTAATGCTGCATGATCTGCACTCCCCAAATTACTTCGAAGAGATTAAGGTTGTACTCCTGCTGTAGTTACCCATATCTAATGATTTCTTTTTCTAGCAAAGCATAATGTTTTAGATAGTAAAGTCCCTGGCAACTCTTCTTGAATTTTTTTTGAATTCTGGTGAGAAGATTGTGATCATGCAGCAATTTGTCAATTGTAATCTAAATATGACTTTAATTACTTTATTGTTGGAGGCGAAAAGAATTGCCTGCTAAAAGATACTGAACTTACTGAGTTAATACTCCCCCTTGGAGCACAAAAACAAACTAAAGTTATTGCAAATACATATTTGGCCCAATTTTTCCTTGCCAGTGTCTTCCTTCCACTTGCTTACTATTTTTTTAACTCCACTATACCGATTGATATAATCCACATAGGTCTTCTTCTTGATATTTTAGTTGAATTTAATCTGTAGTTCCTGATGGATGATCGTATTTTCTCTAATGATTTCTTCCCGATGCCTAACATCAAAACAGGATCGAAAATCCAAATAGTTTGGGTTTTTGTTTTCGAAGGAGTATTTTTAGAGATGATACTGGTATTAAAATGATGGAATATTGTCTGGTTTTACGTAGAGCAACGCATAAGGAGTACCCGACGATTTCTACATATCGATAATGATTTATTCTTGCTGCATCTTTCGACAGTTTATGTCAAACCTGTACCAATTTTATCCATTACGACCGTAACCCCAGTAATGTCCGCTCACTGCGTCTCCGCGATGGACGAATATGTACATTAAATGATACTCTTCTTTCCTACTTTATATTTCCTTAAGCTCTGTTTCGATTTAATTGAGTTTGGCTGATAAATTGGAGTATTATACCTCAAACTCCTCCTCCGTGGGCAGTTTTTCCTCCCACCCCTCCAATTCCTTGGCGTACTTATAGCATTCCTCCAGTTTCTTAAACAAAATCTGCAGGTAATTCATTTGATCCTTGATCTTGTTTTTATGTATCAGTAACTCCTTTATACGATCGTTGAGAATTTCCTTCTCCTTTCGATATTTTTACATGTACCTATCCAAATAAATCACGAAATCGAAAGTGAACTTTTATTCATTTTTAAGCATGTGCCCCTCTTCTCTGTCGTACTGGGTACGGTTAATATACATAAACAAGTACTCGGGCTGCTCTCGGATGAAAATATGCTTGTTGACTGAGCTGCCATTGATCTAGACTTTAAAATTGAACTCCTCGTCCATTGCTCGATAAAGGGTAGCAAAGCGAGGATTAAGGATGATACCTGCGAAATCACTGAGAATAGGAGACTCCTTGCTCATTTAGCTTGTCTAGTCGTAGTATTCCACCTTAGTTCCGTAGAATAGTTTCTTGACACCACCAATTTTCGGATTGAATATCGAACTATAGGTATTTTTTTTGAATTCGACTGATTCCATCAAAGTAGAGTTGGTTGCCTTCTCTGCCTGGGATCCTTCTTCTTCGTTGTAATATTTCTTGGTATAACTCAACCCCTCACTGAGTCTCTCTATAATCATAATGTTGATTTCGGATAGATCTTTTTCTTCCCCATAAGAAATCTTTTCGCCAACTGAGTCTACTAAATTCAACAGAACATCACTGGGATCCATATATTTTTTGGAGGTGAGAGCCATGAGAGTAAAAAAGTTTTTGAGCTTTTTCAATAGTTCATACTAATTTCGAATCCTTTTGATTTTAGTCTTGCTTTGGTTTGCCAAAATTTCTTACAACTTGTCAAGGGGTTCTGCTGTGAGGAGGGCCACTTTGAAATCATTCATTAAGAAGTAACACTGGAGAAGCGAATTCAGGTAGCAACAGTTTGAAACATTGAGGAGACCCACTGGATTGTTCTGCTCGCGTAGTTAGTATTTTGTTATCAGCTGATTTTGCTTGCCACTTCGCGAGAATAGCGGCTCATATTCGGAAGATTTTATCCTAGAATAGGGGGAAAGGAAGGTGTATGGACTTAATTTTTGCAGGACTGTGGGATCTACATAGTTATTTTCCTTTTTTTTTTGTTCTGTGGAGGTAGACTAGGCGGAGGGAGGTGACATGTTGAGTGCATCTAGGATATCGATGTTCTTTCTCTTGGAATACTAGTAAGCACGCAGAATCTGTGGTTCAAGATATCCCATTTCAATATAAAATTGTTTGGTTTTCTGATCGAGGGCGGGAATCATCTACTTTCAATTAATTATAATAAACCTACGGAATTTAAAGTTAAATATCATCGGATATTGTTTATAACTGATGACTGGATTGAATACATCTTTTGGGGAGGGATCGCAGGCAGAAACTTGGTAAGCCAGGGATACCTTTGATGGAAAGTTAATAATAAGTCATAAATGAATAAAATGAGTTAAAAGGGGAAGTATATTGATCGAAGAAATTCATCTCGACTTTCTAGACTTTCAGGTGTTACATCCACTCCTAAACTGCCGCGGATTGCATCTCCAAGTCGATAAATCCATACAAACAGTTTCTCAATAAGCATTCGTAAGCACATTGCTGAATCTCAATATTCTTCATCTTCTCCCAATAATAGCAGCAAGATCTAGTATTATGTTAATAATGAGATGAATCGCCGTCCATCTCTAAGATATCATTCAAGTACTCCGAGTCCAGAGTAATATGTATCAGGTAGTCATTCAATTGTAGTGAATAACCAACCGAGTAGAAGTCTGTTATGGATGGCTGACTATGCGAACATGCAGTAGAAAACAAGCTAATAGCAATACATTAATCGAGTGACTGAAAATATGAAAAATTATGGGAATGGATTTCTGCGTAGATCGCATCATAACTCTCTCTTTTATCAATAAAAGGAACAAGACCTGATTGAGCTTCACTATCGATTGAAGAAACAGCGCGAGTCGAACATAATAAAGAGATAAGAAAAGGCAGCTGCCTAGCGTTTTCGTAAATTATTATAAAAATATCAGAGCTGCTGATGATGCATAACTTAATATTTTTACAATATTTGCCATTTGCTCAAATCAGTCATTGCGTTTGGCTTGATTCCTGTTACTTCTGAGGGTTACCCTTATCCTCTCCTTACATGTCTTCTTACTCAGTGAATTTTTTATCTAATTTATCAATATCTCCTCTGTACTCCAAAGTATACTTGTGCCCAAGCCCATGTCCAAAGTTTTTAATGATTTGCTGGATAATAGGTAGCACGGATTAGTCTTCAATTGTTGCTGGAAAAGTGTAGGGTTCTCCTTCAATCATTTTTCGGAGGACGTGCCTCAGTATTTTTCCACTGCGAGTTTTTGGTAACTTATCAACGACTAACACTAATTGAAAACAAGCAACAGGACCGATCTGCTTGCGTACTCGAGCAACTAACTATTTTTATATTCCTTATCTTGAGTATCCGTTCTTGATAACGATGAATCCCACAGGTACTTAGCCTTTTAACTCCTCAATTTTGGCAACCACTGCAGCTTAGGATACTGAAGGATGGGATAGCAAAATTTATTCCATTGCAGCTGTTGACAGCCGATGTCCTGCAGTGTTGATGATATCATCAAGCCGAGTCATAACATTGAGGTATCCATCCTGATCAAAGTATCCTGCATCTCCTGTAGTGTAGTATCCGGGGGTTTCTGTCATGTATTTTTAAATAAAAGCCTTGTCGTTATTGTAAAGAGTGCTCATAAAGGAAGGTGGCATGGGAAGTTTCACACAAACTTTGCCTGAAATAGAATATCAAATACCTAATACATTTGTCGGAACCTTTTAGTTTTTATGGTTGATAATTTAAACGGTAAAGCCAGGACATGGCTTTGTAGCACTTCCAGGTTTGGAAGTAAAAGTATACAAATGCTGATAATTGCAAGAGATAATCCAACCTGATTCTGTCTGCCAATAGTTATCGTTGATGAGCACTTTAAGTTTGTTTCGAATCCATTCGTAAGTAGGAATATCACACCTTTCTCCGGCCATGGATACACCCTTTAAACTTGAAATATTGTATTTATCAATCCATTAGCCATTGTTGTCTTACTTACGAATAGCACGTAAACCAGTTGGACTTGTATAGATTCCTTTCACTTTGTATCTTTCAACTATTTACCAAACAGCTCCGGGGTGAGGAATAGTAGGCTTGCCTTCGTAAAGAACAGTGGCAGCCCCCCTGAGAAGTGGGCCATAAATAGTGAAACTATGGCCTACCACCCATCCAATGTCACTTGTGGCAAAATAAGTATCCCCAAGGTCAATACCCATAATGTGATCCATGGTCCACTCAAGAGCAACAGTAGTTCCTCCTTGATCTCTAACAATTCCTTTTGGCGAGCCTGTTGTTCCAGAGGTATAAAGAATATAGAGATAATCGGTGCTTTTCATCTTCTCACATTCCACATCTTTAAATTCGATAGCCTAAAGATTGAGCTCCTCCCATTCTGGACTACATTCAATTCTTAATTAAGGACGTTGCTTTATGATAACTTTTGGCTTACAGCTCGACAATTGTATAGCCTCCTCCAAAATTTAAACATAATTGATCTTTTTGTGTGGCTATAAACCACAACTAGCTGTAACTATCAAAGCTGGCTTGCAATCTTCGATCCTGCTCGATAATTCCTTAGCAGCGAACCCACCAAATACAATTGAATGAATGGCTCCAATTCGAGCACTTGCCCATGCTGCAAACAGGGCCTCGGGAATCATAGGCATATAGATGATAATACGGTCTCCTTTGACTATTCCCTTTGATTTAAAGAGAAGTGCCATCTTGCAAGTCTATTCATAGGCCTAGCGCAAGGTCCATTATTTTGAAGTGTTCACCATATTTGAAACCCAAATTAGAGCTTTCTTGTCGGAGTGTGTGGGCAGGAAGCGGTCGAACATGTTATGGGTGATGTTGATTTCTCCATCACTGAACCACTTTGCGAAGGGAGGGCTACTAAAATCGAGAATGGTTTCAGGGAATTTGAACCACTAAACTTGTTTAGCCTGTTCTTTCCAATATTCTTCTCTCAATTAAGGAGAAGCTGCTTTTCTAAAAGCGGTTTCGTAAGTGTTCTCAATCATAAATACAAGATCAACGGTGATAAAAAATCGACAATTAAAGAGAGATACCTTTAGCGGCAATCATCGATTTCAGAGTCAAACTCTCAAAAGCAGCGATGATTGAAAATATTATTGAGGGAGTCGAAATATTTAAACATGATTTGATGGTTAACGACAATTTATAAGGGATGATTTTAAACTCCTAATTATAACCTAATCGATATAAGTAATTGTTGTATATAAACAAAATACGGTAGCTGTGACCAATACATAGATTTTGACAGAAATTATTCAATTATTATTTCAATATTTATTATCAAGAAATGAAAGTCATCATTAAATCGATAAGAGTTGCTGACAAAGCACAACCTCCGTATTTTATGTTAGAAACTGCCGTAAAATAATATTAAGCAAATGTTGTTGTGGTTAAGGTTCTTGCCTTTTCGATGGATCCAGTCATGCGTGTGTGGCTATCTGGTGCTAAGACCAATTACAGACAAGTAAGCAAGGGAGACATATTTAATTGTTTTGGAATTGGTCAAGTCATCCAAAGCAGTAATGAAGATTATCCCATAAGTAGTTATGTTTGGGGCAATACTGGGACAACATCCTACTTTGAGATGACTGGATAGAAGCAAAGAGAATGCTTTGTGATGGACAAGGAGTTAGTCGACATGTTTGGTCCGGCTAAATTTATCTATTTAATAAATAATGGACTAGCTGCATTTGCCGGATTTGAGTTGCTCAAAGTAAAGTAAGGTGATAATGTTGTTGTATCGACTGCGTCAGGAGCCACTGGATTGTTACTCTGCCATCTTTTGAGAAACAAAAAAGCGAACATAATTGCAATTGCCTCATAACACAAGCACAAATATCTAAAATAATTTACCGAAAAGGTTTTAGACTATAAAGATCGAAAAGTGCTCATACAAGAGTTAAAAAAGATCAAATTCAGTAAATACTTTGATAATGTGGGAGAGAGTCAACTTGACTTAATACTGTCTCTGATTGATAATTTCGGAGTCCTCGCCTTGTGTGGAGCCACCTCGCATTATGTTAACGTAAAACTTTGTGGACTTAGCCTAAAGAAGGAGGAATCGCTAACTATTCAGTTGTGGTGAGCAAAAGATTGCGATTGGAGGGTATTAACTTTAGTGCTCTCTTCCCCAGAGCAAGATAAAGTACTATTATTGCGAATTAGTCTTTGATGAATACCGAACTGCCAATTTATTAGTGAAGTCAATAAAAATGACAGAATTTATGGATTTCTTTTCGGAGTTATTTAAAAGTGGAGGATGCATCGTGGGCAAAATAGTCGTAGATCCTCATCTCTAGTGATTGTTACATCTTAATGAGCCTTATAAATAAGAGCAATCAATAATTTCAATATTAATTGAGCGTGTATCATTAGCTGTGGCATTTCTTTTATAAGATATAGTTGATTGAATGGAGGTAGAACAGTAGCGTATTGACAGAATCCTTAATACTATCCTCAGCGATAGCGACCGCAGGATTTACTCAATAATAAAGGAAAATCCCTGCACCAAGAAGGACCTCGCGCATCGCACCAAATTTCCAACCAACCTCCTTGATAAAATTCTAAAACAGCTGGCTTCCTACAATCTCGTGAAGAGCATTAAACGTCCTTAAAGCAAAAACATTAATGTATGGGTTCTATATGGGCATATGGAATAGGAGGATGAGAGGGAACACCTCGCAGAAAAGGACGATCTAATGGCATTAATTCGCAAGAAGGAGAATGGAATATCCATCTCCGAATTACAGAAGGATGCCATTCGAAAGGGCATTAAGATTGATCACTTCGAACCTATACTAACAGTTATGGAACTTCGGGGAGAAATTTACATCATTAATAATCATGTGGTCAAGAGACACACTCAAGGCATCAGTAGCCCTTGTATGGAGTGCAAAATTCGAGACCTCTGTTCGCCTACAGGTATGATAAATCCGAAGAGCTGTCCTTATTTGATATCATGGTGATAAGCGATATTCAAGGCTTAACAGATCTGTTAATGATATTTGAGCATAAATAATACAAGTTAATGAACAATTCCAGCCAAAAGTTAGCTGCCTGTACAAAATAAAATAGATGGACCATTGATACCAATTCTATCGAAACTCCATGATTGGTGGGTGGATTAATAATTTGACAATGTTTGGTTGGGGTTGCAGCAATAAGGCTGAAATAAGTTTGGACAGGTAATAAAATTTAAATTGAATCATAACTATTTTTAATTATAAGATCGCATGATTCTTCGCTAATAGATCATAATTTTTAAATTTTTAAATATCTTTCCATGACTACCTATAAGATAGCCACCTTTGGAGCTGGATTCGTTGGTATTCCCACCTCCTCTGTCCTGGCCTTCCACAATCCTCATCACAAAGTATCTCTATTCATATTTAGTTTGTTGTTTACGATATCACATCGGCTAGAATCAAGCAATGCCAGCAGAACAAACCTCCCATTTTTGAACCAGGACTTGAATAACTGTTGGTGAAGATCAATGGAGTCAATCTTACATTTACTGATGATATGAGTGAAGCCCTCGCTGGCTCATCTGTCCTCTTTTTGGCTCTTCCCACTCCAACCAAAAACTTTGGATAGAAGAAAGGAAAAGCTTATGACTTGTCCTACACTGAAAATGCTATCAGAACTATTGTGAAATACTACAACTAACATCCAATGTTGGATAATGTTATCTTGGTTTAAAAATCAACTGTCCCTATTGGTACTGCTAAGATGATTACTGGAATCATCGAAGCAGTCTCAATCAAATAAAACATTAACAAATACGTGGTCACCAGCAATCCTGAATTTTTGGCTGAAGGAACTGCCGTCAATGATTTGATGAAGCCTGACAGAGTGGTTATTGGATCTAAACCCGGTCAATGCATTGATAATTTAATCAATCTCTATAGTTATGTTGACAAAGCGAAGATTATCCAAACCAATCAGTTTTCATCTGAACTTTCAAAACTTGTGGCCAACTGCTTTTTAGCTCAAAGAGTTTCATCCATTAATAGCATAGCTATTCTGTGTGAGTAGTACGAGGCTGATGTTAAAGAAGTTAGAAAGTGCATTGCGGCTGATACAAGAATAGGAGATAAGTTCTTGAATAGCAGTGTTGGATTCGGAGGAAGTTGCTTTAAGAAGGACATACTCGCTTTGATCTATCTCGCATAGAGGAAAGGGCTGACAGAAGTGGCCAATTATTGGAATGCAGTCATTGAGATGAATGAGTATCGTAAGAAGAACTTCTTCTTAAGGGTATTCCAATCGCTAAACTTTAACTTAAAAGGCAAATCTGTCTGTATTTTCGGAACTGCTTTCAAGAAAGATACAAATGATCCAAGGGAATCACCAGCAGTTGAGATTATTCATTATCTTTTAGAGGAAGGCACTGTAATTCAGATATACGACCCAAAGACATCACTGTAGCACGTACTTCATCTTATATTCAGTTTATTGAAGAGATAAAATTGCACGAACTTTGGAAGGAATGCTACCGAAACCTCCTTCATGAGTGCAAAGCTCCAGAGGATGCCGTTAAAGGTTCTCATGCAATTATCATCTTGACCGAATGGGATATCTTCAAAACATACGATTATGCCCAGTACTACAAACTCATGGAGAAGCCTTCTTACGTTTTCGATGGCAGAAATCTACTGGTTGAGGAGGAAATCAAAAAAATCGGATTTACTTATCACAGAGTGGGCAAGAAGTTTATCCATTGATTGTGTAAAACTCTCATCAATCTTTAAGAAAAGAATGACTTGCTTTGAATCAATTATATATGAGAGTAATATAATGAGATATAATCAATTGGCTCAGTTTCTGTTCAAATCAATAAGGAAATTTCCTTAATATCCTCTATTCCTTTGATTTATTTCAAAAACTCAAACTTAATTTCCTTATAGGCCTCCCTAATAATTGAAAACACTTCATTTACAATCTTTTAGTAGCTGGCGCAGATTTAGCAGTCGTATTTTTGACTTGCAATCAACTTTTTATTTTTAGCAAATTGATACTGCATCTTTTGGGTCTACAACAGGTGGATATGCTGCTCAAATAAGTGGCTTATTTACTCGAGTATTTTCGGCAACTGAGTAGTTGATTATGGGATAATTTGACAAGAAACCTACAATGAATTTAAGCATAATTAATTAGGCATTTCGAGTTAGCTGGAAGATCCTTCAGAAAATTATGCCTCATCACTCAAATTCGCGATTAATGATTTGAGTTTGCAAACTTCATTTAATCCAATATTCTAGATCATACTGAAATGTTCGTCAATACTCTTTGTAGACTGATGAATTTATAAAATACTGGCCATCAACTTCTTTTTATAGTTTTGTAAAAAGTTTACGTTACTATTAAAGTGTTCTATTTTTTTAAAAGACAGTTAGACTGAACCCAAAGCCCCCAATCCCTCTTGAATATTCTTTTGCCGAAAATCCTCTTTTAACTTTGAGATTGACAATAATAAATTACTGCAATTTTGTTCGTACTGGGGAAATACTTCGAGTGAATTTTCAGTTATTCTTATAAGGCATGTATTAAAATGTGTCAGTAATTCTATTTTAGCCTCAAGGTCAGAAATCGCTGTTTTTGAGAGAGCACACTCCTTCAAGAGATTTTAGTACTTCGTTTCGATGTCAATCTTTGAAGTTTTGTATGTTTTGGCCATTTAACTGATCCTGATCATTTAATGCTTCAGATTTCCTTATTATTTTTATAGAGCAGCAATCTTTTGTTGCAGATATTGCTCTTTATCGCTGGCAGTGATGTTGCTTTTATCATACAGGGTCAGCTCTTTTGTTTTATTCTCTACCTCAGCCACGAGATGGTCTATTGTCCTGGAATATCTTTCTCCGATCATGCCACTGTTATTTCCAGCTTTTTCTAAATTGATGTTTCTAAGATGGATCTTAGATGAAGGGACGCTTTTGGTATGTGCAATTATTTCTGTTTGTTGGAACATGATATTGTATATTTCGATTAATTAAGGCTTATAACCTTAATCTTCTATTCTGTTTTTAAAAGAAGAATTCATTTCACTTCACTGTAACAAAAATGCAAGTAAGCGAAGTATTTCTTTAACAATAGATCGGCCTTATTTAAGGTGTTCTCCGTTCATTGTTTATAAAATAAAAAGAGGCCCCTATATAAAATAGCAAAGATCTGGCAATCAGTTGGAGAATTTAGAAATATAGGAATAAAATGTATGCATTAATTATTATGTCATTGTATCATATTAGAAATATACAATTATTAGCAATCATTTATTCGAGTGAGGGATATGGTAAACACTGAAACTGGTGGCAGACATGGAAAGTATCTCGAGCATTGAGTTTGAAAAATAATCAGCTATTCCCATCACCTTTTATATTTAACTTTCGATTAGATGCACCATTAAATACTCCTTTATGAAGCAGTGTTGCTTTGGACTTACATACTTTAGTTATTATGGACTTTATAAATAGCTGCAGATCTGTTCAGTCAGCCAAGAATACTCCTTTAACTGCTTTAAAACCATAGATTTAGAAGTCAACTCATTTTGCTATTCCGACAATCTTTGCAATTCGTTATAATTAGCATCGATCGATAAACTCTTTTAGAGCCTGCTAAGATCTTCTGAAGCTTGGGTAATGCAATTTGCTATCTTTTTATTTTAATCTTCCTTTTGGCAGACTTAACTCTCATCCAATTGATCAATGACATTCGTCTTGGTCACAAATAATCTGGAAGTTATCTAAGCCATGATCTCCTTATTCTTCTCATAATAATCCTGCATCTGCTTTTTAACTGCATCGTTGAGTATTTCAAAGGTGAATACTTCACAATCCATTAAAAATTTAGCAAACATATTCTCAGTAATTCCAATTTTTTGGTCCTTATTTTTGATATCACAGTATTATAGTAATTTCTTAATCACAAAAACTTTGATGTTATTTCTAATGGGCAAGCATGTGAGGAAATAAATAAAATTTTTAAATTCCATCCAATGATCTTTCTTCAGCATCACAAAAATGAACCCTAACTCCTCAATTCGATTTATTTTTAGCAGACGATAGTTTGTTATTATCGACTTTACTATGTCGATTAAAGCTATGCTGGATTTAGTTTTCATGTGGCACTGCTCATGACTAACGTGATCGAAATCGGCATAGACTGTCCTCTATTTGGTCAGATGTTATTAGCATAAAGATTTAATGGTGAAAAGCTATTCATTCGTAAGTATCTTATTTGAAGCAAAGGTCGGATCCATCAACCCCATAATTAGGAGATACATGAACAGGTCCTAACTATGAGCAGATTTGCAATCAGTAAACATCATCAGTTCAATCACTTTATATTTTTAGGTATATCTCCCTGCAGCCTTGAGTGCCATCAGCAATAATTTCAGATTTTTTACAGCTAATATCTTGACTCCATATTTTCTACTGATGCGATTGTAGATAATATTGGGCAAAGAGGTAAACATCTTCATGGTTTCGTTAATATGATGGTACTTTACAGCTTTTCTAACAACCAACAGTAATTCGGTTATGATGGGAAATATATTCTTCTAAATTGTACTGAGAATGGCTTTTTCAGTCATCATTATCTTACTTTCAGGAATGCCGCTGATTTATTTCACCATATCGAAGTAATTCTCAAGATTTTCTGTCACTTGCTGCTGAGCATTCACAATTAGACTGATGTGATCCTTATTAGAATCCATGATCTGATTGTACAGTAATTTGAAGGGACTGATCTTACCGATGTTATTCATGTTTTGCTCTACTTCTTCAGATTCAATCACTACTTGAGGATATTCATGGTTACTGTTACTGAAGAGCATGCTTTTTCGCAGATGCTGCTATTCTAACTCTTTTTTAAAGGAAATGTCGTGGTTATAACCGCTGGTTTTTAAAGTCATGTTGCGCCTCACTTTTCTTCCTTAACAATCTAAATATTTCCGTTGTCCAGTAAGATCAGAATCTTAATTGTTTGTATGTTCTGGAGCTACTACCATTTTTTTCAAAGAATTATAAGGAGAAGGATTCTCTGATTTTCTCTATTAAATATTCTCCGCTTTAATATTTTTGGAATATCGACTCGTCTTTTCCACTTTACTGTTGGCAAGTTTAGGATTAGCAAACTTTTCCTCGTCTGCTGTAATTATTTTATGGCATTCAGCACAGATGTACATCAAACATTATCTTTCAGCTTATATTTTGGAACCTTACTCTGGTATTTATTTTAATTATTTCGCTTATCCATTCAATGAATTGCTGCGAAGACTGCAAAATTGACTTGGGATCTATTGACCAGCAAAGTTTTAAAGATACTTGGCCTATATAGCACTAATATATGACCTATCTTTTAGCTATTCATTTAATTGGGGATCTTTCTTGCTGCTTTCGATTTTAACACCGCTTTATATTGTTAAGGAAAGGATTTTTTATATCCTTGCTACCTTTGATGATTTTTGAAAAGAATGGGTCTGCTCAAGACTAATACTATGACTATTCGTTTGAGTCTAACTGCTTTTTTAGATACTATTAATTGCTTCAGCAAGAGAAGTAGTCTTTTAAAAGGGAACCGGTTCTGCTTAGGAATTGATCATTATACTCTGAGTTTAAGAAGAATATGGGAATGAAGGATTCATTAAGTCCGAAGAGGGGTTGAGCTCGTTCATCCCTAAGTCATCATACATTTCACTCTTTTGTTCTTCTATTTGTTGAAATTCTTCTTGAACTACATCTAAAATGAGTTTTTTATTATCAAACTTTCCTTTTGATTTGTCTTTGGCTAAACCTGCTGTCGCATTGATTTTGGGTTTAACTTTTGAACGGCTGTCTTATTTAGAGTTTTATTTATTGATTTTCTTTTTTATATTTTTGGACTCATCTTTGATCTCTTCAGTATTCACGCCTATCTATTCAAGTATATTGAGACAATAGGCGCTGACTTCAGTTTCCATATCGCTATATTCAACAGAGGCAGTGCTAGCAAATGCATCAGCAAAAACCTTCTCTTGGGTGGAAGTTGCCGCTTCAACAGTTTTAAATTATTATCTCATATTATTGACAATCTCATTGCATGATGATAAGCTGGGATCTTGTTCCTCATCAATTTTGTCAATAGATTCGTCAGGCTAAACAGTCTCTAGTTCTGTGATCATTGTGGTTTGATTAGTTACTTCTTTCTTGGTAATGTGTTGGCCCTTTTTGGCTTTGGTCTTTTTCTGTTTTTTTGCCTTCTTCTACACCTCCTTTTCGATTTCCTGAATGTCTTTTGTTTCAATTCTATCGCTGCAGTCTTCAGTGATTTCTTACTGCTTGATTCTATCTTCCATCACACCAGCGACTTGTTATTTCATCAATTCCTTGAAAATGGAGTTAGATTAGCCAGGAACTGCCATGATGGATTTGTACATTTTTTTGATCCAATCTCTCTTGCTTTTATTGCCAATTTGCAGATAAATTGCCAGGTTTTACTCCAACACCTTCTTAAACTACTCTCGGATGTGATAATTATCAAAGGTCAGCGTTTTATTCTCGTCCTCAATCACCTGCTTCCTCTTTCTCAATTTTGTTATTTAGCTGGCATACTCCTTGTTTTCTTCCATCAGATTGGTAATTCGAGCAGTTATTTCTGTATTCTATTGCTTTAACCTTCGAAACTCCTTCTCATAGCTATCGCGCATAAAGGTCAGCTCTTCCTCCAACAAATCTTCACACTTTTTAGCCCTTTTGGACAGATAGATAATGATCTCCCTGCATATATTCCAAGTCAATTCCCATATTTACTCGGCCATTCGCCCCTATTCTCTGCACCTCTTCCCAATGATTCTAATAAGCTCCTTCATACCAATACCCATTATCATATTCTTATACTCGACACTTTCCTCGTAATTCTGTGGTGGGTTTTTCAGTTTCTGTTTAAGCCATTACTCTAACTCCCTGACAGCGGATCTATGATTAAGCTGATGCTCTATTTTTTTGGGAGCGTAATTACTCGATTTGGATATTTCTGGTAGATGAGTAATGATTTAATTCTTCATTTCCTCCACTTTCCGTTTAATTTGGTCAGCCACCTCATAATTGATCTCAGGAGTCGAAAACTCAGGTATTTGATACAGAATAGAACTGGCTTTGAGTTCAGAAAAGGAGAGAGATGTATCAAGAGCATATAGTTTGCTACCTCGATTTTTAATGTTTTCAAGTTTGGTATTAACATTATTCTTGAGTTCGTCCTTCAAACACTCTTGCTGCTTGACGGTGTGCATGGATACGATTGGAGAAGTGAGCTGATGGTATTTTTTAAGCAAGGACTAAGAACGTGAGGAGGCAAGTCCTACGTTAGAAAGCTTTTCCATTTTTATACGATATTCTATTTTATATGACGCAATCAGATATCATTGCATGTTTACTTTTGATTGATGACTAACAATAGAGGTAATTAATATTTGGATGATAATCAGAGAATTTTACTAATCAATCAAAGTCTTATGCGTCAAACAACAAAAGATACTTCTTGTTGGACTCCTTTTTTTATTATTCAGCCACACCAGATATATCACCGTTTTGCTGCTTGGTCTTTTCAATGGGGTTCGCTTAGTTTTATTGCTGTTTCTGTTACAAGTCGAGGTTTATTACTAATCCATTACCTTCTATTTGCTACTATATATTGGGAAAAGGCTCTTAATGATGCTAAGATTGCTCCAATTGGCTTGGAACTTGTTCGTATTTTTAAGACATATCCGCTTGATTGTTCGGTACTTGATGTTCACTCAATTAACGATCATTGTCTTCAATTATATTTACTTTATTTTCGCTTTAAATTACAGAAATTTAGTTTTCTACCTTGCTTTTTGACTGTTCGAGCTCTTACTCTTGTATTTATACCATTTACTTGGGTGCTTCAATGTTGTCGGTATTCTGAGGATGATTGTCTTGCAAATTACTAAAAATCTGATTGATAGACTCTCTTAAAGGATCTACCTCTTCCTTACTGATTTTTTCTTCTTTGTTGGAGACTGATGATATTTATTCGAGATCCATAAGTCTACTGTTCTTTTGTTGTTGAGAAAGCATGTCTTCAGCATTATCGAAGGAATTGTGATCTAAAATGTTAAACTCCTGATATGAGTCATTATGCTTGGATTTGTTGTTGCCCAATTCCACCCAATTATTGCTTTTCGACTATCCCTCTTCTTACTCAAGATTTTATAGAATATCGGACTGTTCTTTGGAGGGAACTTGCATCAAGACGTAGTCGTCTTCTGCATTTGCGTGGGGTGGAATAATAGACTCCATATTGTAAATTTGGTCGTTGTTATCATCGATCTTAACAAAGTTTTAATTTCTTTTAATGATCCTCTCATTGGCTTCTTCCAGCTTCATATAGTCGTTTTTGCTCTTTTCTTTTGCTGGATCTGAAGGCATTTATGGCTGTTTCTTCACAATTTTGCGACGTCTTTTGATCTTCAACTTTATTATTTCTTCATTGCTGTTCTATTCCTCGACTTCCATCTTGGTCAAAGTCACAGACTGGACATCTCCAGTTTCATCGTTAAGCTCCTGTAGTTATTTCTCGAGGGTTTACTCGAATTGCTCATCGAGATATAGTTTGTAAAACTCTGTCTTTTTAAAATCCGCATAGAGTTATTTATAAAAATGGTAAGTCCTAAAGATTCCCCAGATGAGAGCAATGCCAAGGTGAAGGATGATAACGATAGTGATAATAGTTCCACAGGTTATTTGAGTTCCTAATGGTTCTGATATGTCGAGGTAATGCTTGTAATAGAGAAATGCTCCTCCCAAAAATGTGAGGCCAACCTCATTGGCGATGTGTACTACATTACGTAAATGATCATTATAGGGTCTAAGAATGATAAGAGTGATGAGCATGAGTGCTGACAACATGATTAGGCACGCATCTTGTGCTTTAGAAGTGGTGGAAATGGTGGCTACTATAATAACAGCGAACAGTAACTTCCGTAAGTAATAGATAAATATTATGTACTGATATATGACTCCATCTTTCACCCCCTCATGCCAGAATCGATAATGAAATGGCATCTATTCGTCTTCCGCTGAGTAGTATTTTAAGCGATAAACGAAGATAGCGATGGCCATTGCCAAAAACAAGAGCAGAAATATGACTGCAAGGGCTACTTCCGATCCATTAGCTGTGTATCTGAACTGCATGAATCCACAAACCAACACATTAAGAGTAAACATCCATAGGAAATCGTTGATCATTCCAATTTTAACTCTAGTCGAATAGATTCGTTGGAACAGCTCACGGAGAGGTCTATTAGAATTAAACTTGCTACTTACTAAGTAGATAATGCCTGCTAAGAACAAGTATATCAGTAAAATAAAGACCAAACTGCCCGCATTGACAGAAAAACTTAACTGACCGTCAACATCAATTACGCGGCTAGGAATCGATGCACTATAGCTTGGAGCCTCAATATATACTCCAGATAAGATGTTGGGAAGAAAGCCGAGCCGAGAGAGCGATAGTTTTTGCATGAAGAAGAACAAATTAGGAGGAAGATCAACCACATATGCATATAAGGCAATCATTTGGAAAGCCTAAAGTGTTAAGAAAATCGGAAGAGGAGTGCAGATAAAGACAGAAGCGAGCAAGATCAGCATAACAATCGCTAGTCCAGTTCCTGCCACTACTAGTGGAGCATCAGAGGTAGTTCCACTTGGGTAAGACATTAAAATTATGTTATCAAGATTTGCTGAAAGAGATTGAAGGCTTTGTCCAGACTTCGTGGTGATCATCGAGGGATCATTGATAGAAATTGTGAATGAAGGGTTTGTAAGAGATACTCCTGGATCGAGGATAAGTTTAATACTGCCATCAGGCATTATTTCAGCAGTGAAGGGCATGCCATTATTAACCATGGAGCTGTAGGAAGTGTCCAGCCTTCGACTGACTTTAAGATTGAGGGAGATGAATTGAGTTGGATCACCCTTGATGATAGTTGCTTGATTGAATTGAATGTACACAACATTTTGATAATTTTCAGTGGTGGTGGTGACGTTGAAGGTTAACGGACTACTGCAGCTAGGCACATTGGAAGTGCAAATTAGGCAGCTTTGATTGTTTGCATAATACCCTTTTGGACACTGTGAAAGGCAAGTTGCATTGAAAAGGAAGCTTGAGGAGCAGGCAGTGCAGTTTGTGGAAGTGATCTGGCATGTGAGACAGATGGAGTTGCAAGCTTGGCAGTTGATATTGGTGAAATCCAGATATGAATTATTTGGGCATTGACTATAGCATGTACCATTAAAACTGAATGGTAGAGTGGGACTGCAGTAGCCGTAGCATTGGCTGGTGATGTTGGAGAAGATAGCATTGGTGATGCAATTTGTACAGACAGTCAAATTTATACAACTAGAACAGTAGTGCGGGCAAGCTTCGCACAGTTTAGAAGTAGTACTGGCATATTCTTTTTGTGGGCAAGCCACTGAACAGGAGGAAGATACGTTATTGCCGTAATAGCCAGCAGGACAACTACTTGCATAAACGCAGGTGATAGAAATATTGTTAGAATATGTGCCTGCTGGACATTGGCTCACACAACTTCCGAAAGATAGGTACAAATTGTTTTGGCACGAGAGACATTGACTCAGTGACAGGCAAGTCGGACAGTTTAAAGGGCAAATGGCGCAGATTCGAGTCGCTACGTCACCAAACATACCAGCTCCACAGTTTGTAACGCACGTTCTGATGGGTACTGAAGCAAAGAATGGAGAAGGACATTGCTCGACGCACAGATTATCTAAACTTAACATGTAGCCAAAAACTGCAGCCGGACAGTTTGAAATGCAAGTCCAGTTTTGATCGTTTCCGTAAGTGAAGCCGGGGCAACTTGCAACACATGACCAAGTGGAGGAGTCTGAGAAGAGTCTTTCAGTTCCGGGGCAATGAGCCAAACATTTTCGAGTATTATTATCAGCATACGAATTTGAAGGACAATTTCTCACACATGTGAAGGTTGAATTATCAGCAAACCAGCCTTGGGGACAGGTTGACACACATAAGAAGGTGGTTACATCTGCAAAAGCAGTTAAGTCTTGAGGACAACCAGATGCACAGGTTCGAGTAATGTTTTAGCCATACAATCCTAGAGGGCACTGTTTAGTGCATAGCTGATTTGGAGTTAAAGCATAAGTTTTCACTGGAGTATTTGGGCACTGTAGGACACATTGCTTGGTGAGATCACTAGCAAAATAAGGGCTGGGACAGGCAGGTTGGCAAACTCCAGTTGTTGGATCTGCGTACGTCATAAGATAAGCTGGGCAATTCAAGACACATGACCGGGAAGTAACTTCTGCAAAGGTGCCATTTGGGCAGTAATATACGCAAATCTTAGTAGTGCTATCTGCATAGAAATTGGGAGAGGAGGGACATTTAAATATACACTTGTTTGTGCTGTTATCTGCAAAAGTAAGAGGTTGAGAGGGGCAATGAGTGACACACAGCCTGGTAGAATTGTCTGCAAAGGTTCCAGGCGGGCAGCTACTTTTGCAGACGTTATTTATACCAAAGTAGATAGGCGAAGAAGGACAGATCAGAACGCATTGGTTTGTTGAATCGTCGGCGAAGTAGGGAGAAACGCAACTAGTTTCGCAGGAACGAGTTGAATCTTGTGCGAAATAAGGAGAAGGACAATTCAAAAGGCAAGTTCCACTCACACTTAAGAAGTAGGAGTAATAGGGAGGTGGACAGTTGAGAACACAGGTCCATGTAACACTGTACGCATACATCATCTGTGGAGTCGTGGGGCAGTTTGGAACACAATTATATGTGCTATTATCAGCAAAGTAAGATGGAGGGCAGAATTGCACGCAAACTCCTGGACTGGAGCTAAATCTATATTATTAAGGTGCAGAAGAACATCCTAATTTGCAGAGTCGATCAACTCCGTCAGCGAAGTAATCAGGAGGGCAGTTTTGTACACAAAGATGCAGGTTTTGGTCAGCGAAGTATCCAAAAGGGCAAAGAGTGGTGCATACTGTATTGAGGGGATTCGCCCAATAGCCACTTGGGCATCCAGTATGGCCAGTGCCATCAGTATAAACACAAGAATTATTAGCATTGTGCATATAAGCCATTATA